>Ga0209537_1004605_pt1 | contig 11609 bp, 12 predicted proteins | sample BioPla4DNA1_FD_187698 | JGI IMG/M metagenome (GOLD analysis project Ga0209537, IMG submission 187698) | Biogas fermentation microbial communities from Germany - Plant 4 DNA1 (SPAdes) (version 2) | ecosystem: Engineered > Bioreactor > Anaerobic > Digestate | place: Bielefeld, North...
GAACGGCGGTAGATTCTTCAGGAGCGGTGTACGCGGCCCGTACGCACCGTTCTGTGAGAGGAAAGCCGCTAGGCTGATCACCTAGCGGCTACCTACTCGATTTTCGCCTTGCAGACGGGGCACAGCCAAATGTCCTCAGGAATAGGGTACAAGCAGCTTGCAGGCCGAGTGCGGCAAGACTCGCACAGCTTAACCAAGGGAAGCGCAGATTCAAGGTGAAGGGGCGCGGTGAGGTCTCGCTTGGCTCTGAGCTGAGCAAAGGCCTCTTGCACGCAGGCTTTGTAGCTGCCCTTATAAGGTACAGCCGCCCAAGCTAAAGTCGCCCCGCCGTGCGTGGCGTTGTAATATAACCCTTCGGCGCGCCGAAGGGCCTCTACCACTTCCGTCATTGTCTTATTTTCGAAAATAAACTGGCCGCTGCCGCCGTTGGCATACACGGTCTTGGCACCAAGCAGTTGGGGAAGTACGATGCGGTTGAGCCGGTCAAGGAGGGCGCTTGCTCCTTCGATTTCCACCAGATGGGGAGTCTCAAAAATGTATTTTCTAATGGAGGGCGTATCCACAACTGCTAAGACGTTCATGTAAACACCTCACATTCTTGGGCAGAGGGACAAACGGAAAAATGCGCTTAGCCGTAGACTTTGCATCAAATTTTCAATTCTACAAGGGAAATTACAAATCAAGCATAGAATGCCAGATTTTGTCAGGTTGCTCTGGATGTCGATGAAATTTCTCGGATGGGAGACCGGGTTAGGCAGGAAAACAAAAGATTACCTCGAAAAGCTAGTGTGCCGCTCATGTTTCCCCGCGTGCACGGGGATCGACCACCGCAGCTTCCAGTTAGCTTACTTCTAACAACCGCTGCCCCGCTGAGGCGGGGATGGACCTACTTCCGCCTGGTTGCGGCAACCTGGAAGGGCGCTTCCTAGTTGTTTGTAATGCGCCGCAAACATGCAGCCCCGCTGAGAACTTCACAGGGTCAAAGCGGGGCTGCATGTTTTTTTGTCTGTGTAGAAGGAAAAACGGTAATGAGATAGAAGTATTATATACCGAAACTGTAATCAAAAATGATACATAAGTATCAAGAGGAGTGCCGGTAGTTGTCTGTACTAAGCGATGTCTATCTATCCATTGAACACATTAAGGCAAACTATGATTCCCTCACGCGGCAGCACAAAGTCATTGCCCGCTTTCTCATGGAAAATCCCAGCGCGGTCCTTGCCATGGGGATCGATGAGTTTACCCAGAGGGTGGGAGTGTCGCGGGCTACGGTATTTCGTTTTTGTAAGGAAATGGGCTTCGAGGGGTACTCCGGCTTACAGCGCAGTTTTTCCGCTTTGCGGCCTGTGGTGAAATCACCCGTTGGCAGCCCGTATTTGGAGTGGGTGACCACGGCCATGTATAATTCCATCTATTATACCCTGCAGAATCTGGACCCAAAGTCTTTTCAAAAAGCGGTGGAACTTATGGCACGCGCCAAACGCCTTTACTGGTACGGAGCGGGGGAATCAGGGATGATGGGGGAGATTGCCAACCACCGCTGTTGGCATTTGGGCATTGATTCATACGTATTTCGAGAAACACTGGATGTGACAAATTTCGCCATACTGCGGGATCAAGCCGCGGTATTCATCTTCTTATCCGTATCTGGCCAGGGTCCGTATCTCGTTAAGCCTCTGGAAATGGTGAAGCAGGAAAACCTCACATGCATTGCCATAACCAGCAGCCACTTTTCACCATTAACAGAGGCGGCCACCGTAACTTTGCGCGCCGCCTCTCCTCGGGCTAAATTGGGAGAGAGCATTATTCCCATCAAGGCCGGTTTTGAGGCCATTGTGAATGCTCTGCTTTATGAGACGGCCAAAGCGCGGGGCATTCCCTTGGAACTTACTACGGAAATGTTCTAAGGCAGCTGTGGGTTGAAAAACGGTCTTAGGGGGACAGCAGTAACTGTGAAACTCATTGCACTAGATCTTGATGGTACTTTACTTAATCCTGATGGGAGTGTCTCAATGCGGACGCGGGAATATTTAGAGCGTCTGGCAAAATCGGGCCGAAGCATATCGCTGGTAACGGGCAGGCCGCATGAAGAAGCGTGTGCTCTGATGGAAAGGAATGGGATTCTCGCTTCTGCCGGTTATCCCCAGTACATGATTTGCGAAGAACGGGATATTTACACACTCACTGCCGGTCGGTACGAGCCCTGGGAGCCCCACAACAGCCAGTTGTTTGCTGAGGAACAAGCCCTGCTCCCTGAGGCCAACCGCATCGCCGGGATGTTGGCTGAGGAATATAAATTGAAGTTTTTCGTGAGCAATTTGGTTTACCAAGAGAAACGGGGTTTTGTGGAACTCATCTTTCCCAATCGCGATGCCGCTCGCCATGGGCTGGAAAAGGCGGCGGAACTGGCTGAAAAAGTGGGGCTGAAAGCTGTCCGCAATAATGCCGGCCTTACCTTTCGGCATAAGCAAGTTGGCAAACTTCCCGCCTTGCGGGAGCTGATAGATTTTCTCGGAGCAACCCCCCGAGAAGTTCTTGTCATGGGGGATTCCCATAACGACTTAGACATGCTCACGGCAGGATTTCGATCAGCAACTACAGCTAATGCCGACGCAGAAATTAAGGCAGCAGTGTTGAATGCTGGTGGTTACGTGAGCGCTGCGTGCGCCAGTGACGGCGTAGCCGAGGTCCTGGCAAGGTTGGTCCAATTCTAGCACCTGTTTTTCCCAGTGGGTGTTGGGGAGGGAGTGATGCCTGGAACGAAACCGGTTGTAAACAACAGCATATTTCCTTAAAAAAAACACCAAGGAGGATTGCCATGAAACTCAATATGCGTGTGCTTGCCTTGCTGTTGGCATTTTTGGTTGCAGTTGTTGGGTTTGCTTCCGCTTCGGAACAATGGCCCGATCTTACTGGTGAGACTGTGAACGTCATTGCTCTGTGGAGCGGTGAAGAGCAGCGCAACTTCGAAGCTGTGTTGGCTGAGTTTAGTGCTCTAACAGGTGCCGAGGTAATCTACAGCCCAACTCCGGAAAACCTCGCAACGGTCCTGGGTACGCGGGTTGAAGGGGGCAATCCGCCGGATATTGCCGCTTTACCCAATCCTGGCCTTGTGCAGGACTTCGCCCGCCGGGGATTTTTGGTTCCTGTGGACGATGTCGTGGGCGATTTAGTTGATGAATACTATGCGCCTGTCTGGCGTGACTTAGCTACCGTTGACGGCAAACTTTACGGCGTGTGGTACAAGGCGGCTAACAAATCGGTTGTGTGGTACAACACCAACATCTTTGCCGAAGTTGGCGCGGAGGTTCCCACCACCTGGGAAGAAATGATGGAAGTTGCAGAGTTGATTGACTTCTACGGCATTACCCCGTTCTCGGTAGGCGGCGCATCTTCCTGGGTGCTCACCGACTGGTTCGAGAACATTTACCTTAGGGTAGCCGGTCCCGAAATGTATGACAAGCTTGTGAACCACGAGATTCCTTGGACCGACCCCACCGTCATTGAGGCCTTTGAATACCTTAAGCAGGTGCTCGGCAGGCCTGAGTGGCTGGCTGGCGGTGTGGAGGGCACCTTAGAAGCCAACCATCCGCAGGGGATTATTAAGCCCTTCCTGGATCCTCCTCAGGCAGCCATGGCCTACGGTGCAGACTTTTCCGTACCAGCCATCGCCACGGAAACCAAGGCGGTTGTGGGTCAAGACGCCCTCTTCTTCCCATTCCCGTCCATTAAGGGATCGCCCCCGGCAGTAGTGGGCGGTGGGGACGTTGCTGTAATGATGAAGGATACACCCGGCGCAAGGGCCCTATTGCGTTTCCTGGCAACGCCGAGGGCCGCGGAAATCTGGGCTTCTCGGGGCGGCATGACTTCACCGAATAAAGGCGTGGATCTGTCTGTATACCCCAATGAGATTGTGGCAGCATCGGCCAAAGCACTGCAAGAAGCAGAATGGTTCCGTTTTGACCTGTCTGACCTAGTACCCCAGGAATTTGGTTCCACGGCAGGAACGGGTATGCGGGGCGGTTTCCAAGAGTTTGTCCGCAACCCTGATATTGAAGCCATTACTCGTCAGCTGGAAGAGGATGCACAGAAAGCCTACTAATTGAGGAGGCAATCACATGCCCACTCCGATAACCAGCGGTGCGGCGGCCCCTGTGGGCCGCCGCGGCGATAAATTGAAGAACAGGCTGGCTGTCATAGCCTTCTTAGGTCCAGCCTTGATTGTCTTGGGTCTCTTGGTTTATGCCATCGTGTTTACCATCGGGCGCAGTATGTTCGATGCTTACGGGGATTTTGTGGGTTTGCACAATTACCAGCGGATCTTTTCTGAGCGCCGCATGCTGGTGGCTGTGCGGAACAATGCCATTTGGGTGGCCATTGTGCCCGCTGTGGTCACTTCCCTAGGACTCATTTTTGCCGTGCTGACGGAAAGAATTCGCTGGTCTGCTGCCTTCCGCATGATTATGTTCATGCCCTTGGTCATTTCCAGCTTGGCAGCAGGGGTAACTTTCCGCTTCATGTACGCAGGGAATCCCAATGAAGGCTTCTTGAATGCGGTTATTCAGCAAATCGTGCATATCGCCAAGCCTCCGGGCTTGTATCCTGGCGCACGCCTTTCCACCGAGGACTTTGCCGTAGCTGTAGAAGGCGGTTTTGCAAGCAAGGAACCCATCCCAGTGGGACAGCAGGCCTTTTTTGCCCTAGCTGCCATTCGCCCGCAGTTGGTGCCGGAAAACGCCAGGGAGCTTAAGGTGCCAGAACCATCATCCGATGGAATTACCGGCGTTGTCTGGCTGGACTTTCTAAGCGGCGGCAGAGGAACAAGGGGGTACCCTGATGCGGAAAAACGGGGACTGCCGGGAATCAAGGTAGAGGCCGTTCAAGACGGCAAAGTAGCGGCAGCGACCTACACCAACGATGACGGCAGCTTTGCCCTGACCGGCCTAGCACCTGGAGCCTACACTATCCGCCTTAGTGCCGACAGCTTCAGACAGCCCTTCGGCGGTTACTACTGGCTGGGACGGGATTTTATTATTCCAGCGCTGATCATTGCCTACGTATGGATTAACACCGGCTTCTCCGTAATGATGATTGGGGCTGGGCTTTCTTCCATCAACCGGGATCTTCTGGAGGCTGCGCGCACAGAAGGGGCCAATGAATGGCAGGTATTTCGCTACGTTACCATACCGTCTTTGATGCCTGTGGTGACCGTAATTTTCGTGCGGGCCATAATCAGCGTGCTGAAAATTTTCGACTTGGTCTTGGTTGTGGCACCGGAGCCGGTGCGGGCTGATGCAACGGTGCTCGCCTTGGAGATGTGGAATGCGGCCTTCGGGGGTATGAACGATCACGGCTTGGGGAGCGCCCTGGCCACAATTCTATTCCTCTTAATTTTACCTGTGATGCTGTCCAACATTCGGCGCTTCCGTCTGGAACAGCAGTAGGGGGTAGGGCAAATGATTCAGGCAAAAACACGGGGACAGTTCTGGCGTGTACTCAGGTTTGTGCAGGCCAGGGCCGTGGATATCATTATGTTTGTCGTCGCGGTAATGTGGATTATTCCCACCCTGGGCTTATTCGTCCAGTCACTGCGTACAGGGGCGGATATCGGCCAAAGCGGCTGGTGGACAGCCCTGGCCAATCCCCGCACCTTGACCCTTAACTCTTATATCCGCCTATTGAGTGAGCCCACCATGCTGCGCGCACTCAAGAATACGTTTATCATTACCGTTCCCAGTACCATCTTGGTGGTGGGGGTGGCCGCACTGGCTGCCTATGCCCTGGCCTGGATTCCCTTTAAGGGTAGGGAAGCGCTGTTCTTGGTGATTGTAGGTTTGCAAGTAGTTCCCACTCAGATGGCCTTTATTCCCGCTGCGCAAATCTTCCGGTTTGTGGGGATCTTCGGCACCGTCCAAGGCGTCATCTGTTTTCATCTGGCCTTTGGCTTGCCCTTTGCCATCTTCCTCTTGCGAAACTTCTTGGGGAATATGCCCCGGGCTTTACTAGAAGCAGCGCAGATGGATGGTGCGGGGCATCTGGTGATGTTCACTCGTATCCTGCTGCCTCTAGCCATGCCGGCCATTGCATCGCTGTCCATTTTTCAATTCCTCTGGGTGTGGAACGACATGATGATTGCCCTCATTTTCGCTGAACCGGCAAATGCGCCCCTGACCACTGCCATTTTCAGTCAGATGCGCAATTTCGCTTCGAACGTGGATGTGATTGCCCCAGGTGCGTTCCTGCAGATGGTAGTGCCGCTCATAATCTTCTTTGTGTTCCAGCGCCAGCTTGTTCAGGGGATCTTGGGCGGCTCCATCAAAGATTAAAGGAGTTAGTCAAACCCGACGGTTTCCTTGCGGAAAATTAAGGGGTTTTGTCGACTTTTTTCTCGACAGAGTGCAGGAGTTTCCAATAATAAGGCAAATAAACTTATATTATCCTATCGTGCTGTGTTGGTAAGATGTACCTAAGGAGATAACCATGAAAATCCGCGAACCCATCATTGCCAGCGAGGAACGGGAAGTACTGCTCCGGCGCGAGCATCCCTCTTTTGACCGGGGAAGTCGCATCCTCAGGCGCATGTTTTTGTCCTCTATCTACTGCGGGTGGATACAGCTGGTTAAGAACGTTTCCGGCTGGGTGCGCAGCGTGATTCATTAACATTCCGCGCCAGGGGAACGTGTGCGCTGTAGAAGGCGGCAAGGGAATGAGGGGATAATTGCAAACTTTGGCGTCACGTTATGTTGGCAAAAAGGCTTCTGGAGAGGCGGCTCTTCAGAAGCCTTTGCTGATCTCTTGGTGCAGGGATTTGGTATAATATAGGGAATAGCGGTGGGAGGGAGAGGAGATCATGGACACCATCTTGTTTGATCTGGATGGCACCTTGCTGCCCCTGGACATGGACACGTTTATGGAAGCGTATTTCCGCGAGCTCTCACTCAAATGCGCTCCCCTTGGCTACGAACCTCGTCTTTTGGTGCAAGCGGTCTTGGTGGGGCTTGAAGCCATGCAAAGTAACGACGGCACGCTGTCTAATGAGGAGCGCTTCTTTGATGCCGCAAGTGCCCTATTAGGTGACGGTGTGCGCAGGCACAAGCCGATTTTTCGGGAGTTTTACCTCAATGAATTTCAGCGAGTAAAGGATGCTGCTTGCCGGCCAACGCCTCTGGCCGCCAAGACCATTGAGACCTTGAAGGGAAAGGGTTATGACTTGGTCTTGGCAACCAATGCCATCTTTCCCCGAGAGGCAACGTTTGCCCGCGTTCAATGGGCAGGGCTTAATCCCCATGACTTTTCCCTCATTACCACCTATGAGGATTTTACCTATGCCAAGCCTAATCTTGGCTATTACCGGGAGATTCTCGCTCGTATCGGGAAACGGCCGCAAGACTGCTTGATGGTGGGGAATGATGTCGCGGAGGATATGTGTGCAGGGGAGCTGGGGATGGAAACCTTCCTCATTACCGACTGCTTAATCAACAAAGACGGCGTCGACATCACCCAGTTCACCCACGGCACTTTTGCCGACTTTTACCAGTTTGTGTTGGACTTACCAGCGGTAGAAAACTAACGGAGGAATGGAAAAATGCTCGCTTATGAACGACTGCTGAGGTATGCACAGTTTCCCACAGCTTCCGAGCCAGACAATCCCAACTGTCCCAGTAGTGAAGCCCAGCTGGTGTTTGCCAGGGCTTTAGTGGAAGAAATGCACGATTTAGGTATTGATGATGCTCGGGTAGATGAGCATGGCTACGTCTACGGCACCATCCCTGCCAATATTCCAAACTGGCAGGGTACCACCATTGGTTTTATTGCCCATATGGATGTGGTGCGGGATGTACCGTTTGAAAATGTGCAGGCACGGGTGGTAAAGAACTATGACGGCGGGAATATTGTCCTCAATGAGGAGAAAGGGATTGTCCTCAGCCCACAAGAATTCCCGCAGCTGCGGGAGTACGTGGGGCACGATCTGGTGGTCACTGACGGCACCACTTTGCTGGGAGCAGATAACAAGGCGGGGATTGCGGAGATCCTTACCATGGCCGAGATTCTCTTGCAGAACCCCGAGATTAAACATGGGGACATTAAAATTGCCTTTACTCCTGATGAGGAAATTGGACGGGGAGCGGATAAGTTCGATGTGGAAGGCTTCGGCGCCCAGTTTGCCTACACCGTGGACGGCGGAGCCTTTGGCGAAGTAGAGTACGAGACCTTTAACGCGGCCTCGGCAAAGGTGCGGATCAAGGGTAAAAATATTCATCCCGGGACCGCTAGGGGGAAGATGAAGAATGCCAATCTCATCGCGATGGAGTTTGCCGCGCTGCTGCCCAGTGATGAGCGGCCGGAAAAAACATCAGGTTATGAGGGCTTTTACCACCTTACGGATATGAAGGGTACAGTGGAAGAAGCTCAGCTTTCCTATATCCTCCGGGATCATGACTGGGATAAGCTTCAGCAGAAGAAGGAAACGGTGCTTAGGGCAGCGGCGGAAATCAACGGGCGGTACGGGTCCGGTACAGTAGAAGTGGAGATTAAGGACAGCTATCGGAATATGGCGGAGCAGATTCGCCCCCACTGGCACCTAATCGAAAACGCCTATGAGGCGGTGCGGGAAGTGGGGGGCGAACCCCAGAGCAAACCAGTGCGGGGCGGCACCGACGGAGCCCGGCTGTCTTTTATGGGACTGCCCTGTCCAAACTTGGGTACCGGCAGTCACAATCATCACAGTACCTTAGAGTATGCCTCTGTGCAGGCTATGGATCAATGTACAGCGGTTCTGGTGAAGCTGGCACAAAAATATGCTTATTTTACCCCTTAAGTTCTATCTGCTTCTTTTGCCCCGCGGCGGTGGTTCCCCATACGCCCAAGATAATGAGAGCCCCTCCCACCACATGGTACCAGTGGAGGGGTTCCTTTAACACGAGTACAGCCGCGGCCACCGCAATGAGAGTGGTAAGGTTATTAAACACACTCATATGGGACGCTTCCAGTTGGGAAAGGGCATAGTTGACCAGGAAAAAGGCCCCGACTGACGAGCACGCGCCCAGATACAGCACTGCAGTCCACACCGCGGGCTGGGTTAGGGGAGTGAATAATGCTCCAAGGCTGCCTCGGTCGGCCTGTTCCACTACGGCAAGGGCTGTAAAGGCCACAGCGCTGAGGTTCATCATGACAAAAGTCCGCTCCGCGGCGGTAAACCGCCCGGATAGATATCGGGACAGCACGGTGAAGCAGGCAGCGCAGATTGGTGCTCCTAGGAGAATAAGCAGGCCCACCAAGTTGCCGCTGGCTTCCCCGCTGGCTTCCAGCGCGGCAATGAGGAGCACTCCGCACATGGAAACGGCTGCAAACACAAGCTGAATCCACCTTGGCCGTTCTTTCAAGAGGATCACAGCGAAGATGACGGAAAAGACGGGAATAAGCGCCACCACGATGCTGGCCTCTGACGCGGATGTGAGGGCGATGCCTATTGTTTCAAAGATAAAGTAGAGGACTGGTTGAATAAGGCCGAGAATGAGTAAAGGGCACAGGTTTTTGGCCCGAAGGTTTACTTTGAGCACACCCGCGGCCCGCAGGATATGCATAAGCCCTGCGGCCAGCCAAAAACGGAAGGCCAGCATCTGCATGGGCGCCACATGTTGGAGGGCACTGCGGGAAAAGGTGAATGATAGTCCGAACAGACACGAAGAGATGAATGCTGCGAGATATGGTTTCACATCTGACCTCCAAAAAAGTACTGCAGAGTAACTTCGACGCGTGTATCTACCGTCCTGCTTGGGAGGGACTGCCGTGGAAAAGGGCCTGACAGGTTTTCAGTTGAAGCTCATTGCCGTCACTGCCATGCTTATTGATCATATTGCCTGGGCCTTTGTGCCCCTTGAAACGGGGTTAGGACAGATTATGCACTTTGTGGGGCGTATCACCGCTCCCACTATGTGTTTTTTTATTGCGGAAGGCTACCGCCATACCCGTTCCTTACCCAGATATGTGCTGCGGTTGGCATTGTTTGCCCTCATCTCGCAGATTCCCTTTACTTACTATGACTACGGAAGAGCGGCATTCTTTCCCCTCAATGTGATTTACACCCTTATCCTGGGGCTGCTGGCCATTCACTGCTACGCAGCTATCCCTCAGGAAAGCATGCGTTGGACAGCCATCACGCTGCTCATATTGTTGTCCATTCCTGCCGATTGGAACATGTTTGGCGTCCTGCTGTGCCTGGGATTTTACGTGCTGCGGGATAATTGGATGAGGCTGGCAGGTTTCCTTGTGGGGCTGACCTTGGTGCTGGCAGCATGGCTAATTGCTGCTGAGCTTACCGCAGGGTATGATTTCACCACGGCTCTGCGCCGCAACTGGTTCCACTTGGGCATCCTTTTGAATTTACTCCTCCTGCCCCGTTACAACGGCCTAAGGGGCGGAGGGCGCTGGACCCGGTGGCTCTTTTACGTGTTTTATCCCATGCATTTAGCGGTCATAGGATTACTGCGCTGGAGGTCGTAACTGTGAAGGGAACAGGAAGGTTCTTGTCTGGCAAAGTGGTTCTCATCACCGGCGGTTCGAGCGGCTTAGGCGAGCAAATTGCCTACCAAGCTGCGGCTGCCGGTGCAGAAGTTGCAGTGGCGGCACGCCGCTTGGAAAGGCTCCTCAAGGTGCGGGATAATTGTGCAAAGCTGTCGGGAGGGGCTGCTCATGCTGTGGTCATGGACGCTGCCGATCCTGAACAGATCAAAGCAGCCTTTCTAGAGGTGCTGGACAAGTTTGGGCGGATTGATGTGTTGGTGAACAACGCAGGCTTCGGCTGGTTTGCGGAAGCGGTGGACATGGATATGAATATTGCTGAGGACATGTTTCGCGTTAACGTGCTGGGTTTGATGCACATGACCAAGTTGGCGGCCCAGCATATGCAGAAGCGGCGCCAAGGCCATATAATTAACATCGCCTCCCAAGGTGGGAAAACGGCAACGCCTAAATCCACATGCTACTCTGCCACGAAAGCAGCAGTCATTGCCTATTCCAATGCTCTGCGCCTGGAGCTAAAGCCCTATGGGGTGTATGTCACGACAGTAAACCCCGGCCCCATCAACACCGATTTCTTTGCCTTTGCGGATGCCAGCGGCCAATATCTTAAGCGGGTGGGGTTTGTGGTTCTAGATGCTGAGCAGGTCGCGCAAAAGGTTGTTGGGACCATGGGTCGCCCGTGCCGGGAGATAAATCTTCCCAAAGTTATGGAAGTGGGCGCCCGCCTTTATACAGTATTTCCCCGGCTTGGGGATTTCCTCGTTCGCCATCTCTTTGATTTGAAATAGGGCTGTCCCGGCAGAATAGGCTCGCAAACGGCATATATAGTATGGGTAAGCATCCGCGGTATACAATATGTTGAAATTCTGAATTACAAAACATTTGATTTTGGCAAGGGAATTCTGTAGGGGAAGCGAAGTAGCAGAAATGCAACTCTAAATGAAACGGATTTTCGCTCGTCTTCTCTGACTCAACGAAGGGTTTCTGTTCCTCGCTCGGCTTGGTTTATCCTGCTCGTGCCAGACTTTCCACCGCTTCCCATGCAGATATGCCGTTTAGAATCCTGCGAGGATAGGTGTTTAGCCAGG
>Ga0209537_1004606_pt1 | contig 11608 bp, 5 predicted proteins | sample BioPla4DNA1_FD_187698 | JGI IMG/M metagenome (GOLD analysis project Ga0209537, IMG submission 187698) | Biogas fermentation microbial communities from Germany - Plant 4 DNA1 (SPAdes) (version 2) | ecosystem: Engineered > Bioreactor > Anaerobic > Digestate | place: Bielefeld, North...
GCCATCTTAATCATGTCCTTTCCCCCCGTATGAAGATGTCTTAGCAACATTCATCATACAGGAAAGTTCGATTAAGGTGGCCTATTTTTTGCCCGGCATCTGGCCTAATTTTAGGCTAGCATTAACAGATAAGAAAGATACTCGTTTCAATCCCTTGTAGGTACGCTAAAAACTGAGTTTGGAGTTGTATCTCTTGATACTAGTTTTTAGTTTCAATCCCTTGTAGGTACGCTAAAAACCCCTTCCCTGCTTCTAAACGCAAACACACGTCCACTAGTTTCAATCCCTTGTAGGTACGCTAAAAACGAATTAGTTAGCCCCATCCTTAAAGGGCGAAGAGGATGTTTCAATCCCTTGTAGGTACGCTAAAAACGAGGGAAGAAATTCCCTCTTATTTTTTTGTCTCTAGTTTCAATCCCTTGTAGGTACGCTAAAAACGGAATATGCGGTCGAAGTATTAATTGGTATTTTGCGTTTCAATCCCTTGTAGGTACGCTAAAAACTCAGCTTATCCGACAATAAACCGGCCTACTGGTGGAGTTTCAATCCCTTGTAGGTACGCTAAAAACTAAAACAGCAGTGCCAATAAATACGCAAATTGCCACGTTTCAATCCCTTGTAGGTACGCTAAAAACGTGTATTTGAACAAGCACCAACTATAATTCAATCAAGTTTCAATCCCTTGTAGGTACGCTAAAAACGTACAAGCTGGAAGCTTTCAGGGATTTGGTTGATTCAAGTTTCAATCCCTTGTAGGTACGCTAAAAACCCTCCCATTTCGCAAGAGGTAAAGCAAAAGAAGAAGGTTTCAATCCCTTGTAGGTACGCTAAAAACTGTTAAACACGCTTATGACCTGTTAAAACCAGGGGGGTTTCAATCCCTTGTAGGTACGCTAAAAACAACAAAAGTAAACATTGTGGCGCAGGCTATTGAGGAGTTTCAATCCCTTGTAGGTACGCTAAAAACGTTTATTACGAGGACCCCAGCCGCAGAACACATACGGTTTCAATCCCTTGTAGGTACGCTAAAAACTTTCTTCACTTTATCAGACGCCAATTCCGATAAAGGTTTCAATCCCTTGTAGGTACGCTAAAAACTGGCTTGCATCCGGCGCAACTCGCCACCCATCCCACGTTTCAATCCCTTGTAGGTACGCTAAAAACTTGAGCAAGCGATGACGGCCTGTTGTTTTAGTCCTAGAGAAGTTTCAATCCCTTGTAGGTACGCTAAAAACGCGTCAGCAGTCGCTTTCTTAGAACTTCCCTGGACACGTTTCAATCCCTTGTAGGTACGCTAAAAACTTGGGCCGCCTGGGACGATGAGGAGATTGAAATCGAGTTTCAATCCCTTGTAGGTACGCTAAAAACAGGTGGCTCTCTGAAATTCCAATGGATAAGGCGATAGTTTCAATCCCTTGTAGGTACGCTAAAAACCGTAGCTAAGCGCCAAGCTGTTGTAGCAGCCGCAACCCCTTGTTTCAATCCCTTGTAGGTACGCTAAAAACTAAGCGCAAAAGGGAAACGCTGGTGCTTGCTTTCAGGTTTCAATCCCTTGTAGGTACGCTAAAAACCTATACTGCCTGGAGAGAGGTCACTCCGCTTCATAAGTTTCAATCCCTTGTAGGTACGCTAAAAACCAAGGCGGCAGTCTCAACCGATGGCGGCTCATCCTAGTTTCAATCCCTTGTAGGTACGCTAAAAACATACATTATTATAAACAAAGCTTGAAAGGTTTCCACGTTTCAATCCCTTGTAGGTACGCTAAAAACTTCACCCCACAAGAAATATTAAAGCCGCCCATTTCGTTTCAATCCCTTGTAGGTACGCTAAAAACGCGAAGTTTGCTTGTGTCACCAACGAATTCACATTCTGTTTCAATCCCTTGTAGGTACGCTAAAAACCCCTGGAGCAAGTCCTACAGTATCAAGGACCTTGACACCGTTTCAATCCCTTGTAGGTACGCTAAAAACCAATGCAGGAATTAGTTGTTGCCGCACATTATGCCGTTTCAATCCCTTGTAGGTACGCTAAAAACATAAGATTGTTTTCGAGAGTTCAAACCTGACTTTCGCGTTTCAATCCCTTGTAGGTACGCTAAAAACACGCCGTCCTCCCGGATAACCGGGAGCCCGGAAAAATGTTTCAATCCCTTGTAGGTACGCTAAAAACTAGCCGAATACGGCGTATGGGACGCAATCGAGAAAGGTTTCAATCCCTTGTAGGTACGCTAAAAACGAAACTTGATAATTTAACGTCATTATATTCTTTTACATGTTTCAATCCCTTGTAGGTACGCTAAAAACGCAAGAGGCAAAACTGCCTCAATACCCGCCGTTACTTGTTTCAATCCCTTGTAGGTACGCTAAAAACGAGGAGGGAGCCGGATTGAAATGTGAGTGCGGATGCGGGTTTCAATCCCTTGTAGGTACGCTAAAAACTGGGGTTGGACGGACAACTATATGGGCCAGGGTGTAGTTTCAATCCCTTGTAGGTACGCTAAAAACCCGGGATGATGACATCAAAGCCGAAATAAATGGGCGTTTCAATCCCTTGTAGGTACGCTAAAAACTTCTGCCGTATGCATCCCCATGGCCAGTTCTGGAGCAGTTTCAATCCCTTGTAGGTACGCTAAAAACACCTGGTACTGTTTTCAATGCCGGCCCCGTGGCCGTGTTTCAATCCCTTGTAGGTACGCTAAAAACCCCAACCAGAACAGCTAAAATTCCTAGTCCCACCGGGTTTCAATCCCTTGTAGGTACGCTAAAAACGATAATATCATCTACGGGCATTCCCTTTTCAAGCATGTTTCAATCCCTTGTAGGTACGCTAAAAACATGGATTAAGTTCAGCGGCAAATTTCATATATTTTAGTTTCAATCCCTTGTAGGTACGCTAAAAACAACCAACCTGCACTTTCCGCCCTGGTCCAGACAGTCGCGTTTCAATCCCTTGTAGGTACGCTAAAAACGGACAACAACCAAGTTACCGCACTGTCAGTAATCGAGTTTCAATCCCTTGTAGGTACGCTAAAAACTATCCGGTCCTGAGAAGAACTCTATTATTGAACAACTAGTTTCAATCCCTTGTAGGTACGCTAAAAACGGTCCTCGGTCCTGAGGTGCTCGGCGTAGTCTTGCAGGTTTCAATCCCTTGTAGGTACGCTAAAAACGACTTGTTTTTTGCAACTAAGAAGAAGGGTAACAACAGTTTCAATCCCTTGTAGGTACGCTAAAAACAAGGCCGCCTTCTCCTGCCCAGGCATGAGAGATTGAATCGTTTCAATCCCTTGTAGGTACGCTAAAAACTTGATGCGGATTTAGGGGGGGTGGTGAGATGAAACTGTTTCAATCCCTTGTAGGTACGCTAAAAACGATATATGAGCACGTTATCAGCGATGATTCTTTGATGTTTCAATCCCTTGTAGGTACGCTAAAAACGCTATTAATCAACTCCAGCAACAGCGGGTGGAAATGGTTTCAATCCCTTGTAGGTACGCTAAAAACTTTTATAATTCCTTTTCGCCGGAAGGGCTAGCAAAGATAGGTTTCAATCCCTTGTAGGTACGCTAAAAACTTGGCCACCCTCGCTCGCCATCAGTCCCATATATGGCGTTTCAATCCCTTGTAGGTACGCTAAAAACATCTGATGTCGACGATTTGTCCTGGTTGCCAATAAGGTTTCAATCCCTTGTAGGTACGCTAAAAACAAGTCAGCGTCGGTAAAGGTAAACTTTACAGTCTGGAGTTTCAATCCCTTGTAGGTACGCTAAAAACGTTATGCGATGGGCATTAGGCATTAATTCCAAATACCGGTTTCAATCCCTTGTAGGTACGCTAAAAACGTCTTGGAGTTGAAACACTTGCAACTACAACTGGTTGTTTCAATCCCTTGTAGGTACGCTAAAAACGCTATGATGGCACACTAGAGATGGCACTCGTGCCCGAGTTTCAATCCCTTGTAGGTACGCTAAAAACAGGAAGTGATGGTCAGGATTCTTTTGAATTAACTCGTTTCAATCCCTTGTAGGTACGCTAAAAACAGTATATGGCAATGGCAGGCTGGGATGTACAGCAAGTTTCAATCCCTTGTAGGTACGCTAAAAACTCAAACACCGGACGCAAAGATTCGGGAAACGATCTAGTTTCAATCCCTTGTAGGTACGCTAAAAACTTCAATAATAAAACTGCTCTCTGTGTGGAGCAGCCTGGTTTCAATCCCTTGTAGGTACGCTAAAAACCAGGGTATAGCGTGGTTGCAGGTTTATATAAACGAGGTTTCAATCCCTTGTAGGTACGCTAAAAACGGTTGTCAAATATTTATAACGGAATACAAAATTTAGGTTTCAATCCCTTGTAGGTACGCTAAAAACTTGGCCACTCATTTTCCCATCCTTCACTTTTGCAAGTTTCAATCCCTTGTAGGTACGCTAAAAACATCGCCCCCACCGGGCAGATAATTCCAGTTTGTAATGTTTCAATCCCTTGTAGGTACGCTAAAAACACAATTATTATGATAATCCCGCGTGGGACATGGCGAAGTTTCAATCCCTTGTAGGTACGCTAAAAACCATCCTGGATGTCATTACCCAGGAGGTAGAATCAAGTTTCAATCCCTTGTAGGTACGCTAAAAACCCAAAACAAATCCCGGGTATAATGCAAAAATATAATATGTTTCAATCCCTTGTAGGTACGCTAAAAACTCGCATCGGCATCGTAGAAATACCGTGCGCTCTTACTGTTTCAATCCCTTGTAGGTACGCTAAAAACCGGGTGATACATCGCTTTAGTTCGTCACCCAATTTGGTTTCAATCCCTTGTAGGTACGCTAAAAACGCAAAATGACTGCCAAACTGCAAATATGCCGTTCCTGGTTTCAATCCCTTGTAGGTACGCTAAAAACTTGAATAAATTTGAAGAATTAAAGATTAATGGAAGTTTCAATCCCTTGTAGGTACGCTAAAAACGGACGCGGCGCTGCTGCTGCGCCAACATCTGGCGGGTTTCAATCCCTTGTAGGTACGCTAAAAACGGTCAGGCGTGCAGAACATAAAAGGCTCCCCGGTTTCGGTTTCAATCCCTTGTAGGTACGCTAAAAACAAGATCAGCTAATCCAGGACAAAAAGGCCCAGCTTAGTTTCAATCCCTTGTAGGTACGCTAAAAACTTCGCCGATGAATGCTGGTTCCTTTGGTTGGTCCGGGTTTCAATCCCTTGTAGGTACGCTAAAAACTGTTATTTCAGGGAGAAGTTCGTCTGCTGAACCAAAGTTTCAATCCCTTGTAGGTACGCTAAAAACGCTAAGTTGTTCTGTTTTGAGTACGGGGCTTGTCCGTTTCAATCCCTTGTAGGTACGCTAAAAACCCTTAACAAAGGCTTCTCTTAGTGTTTTGAGGACTTGTTTCAATCCCTTGTAGGTACGCTAAAAACCCGGCATATCTTCAAGGTCCTGGGTAAAGATATCCGAGTTTCAATCCCTTGTAGGTACGCTAAAAACCATAATCTTCAAGCCATTGCGTTAAGTAGTCTCCCAAGTTTCAATCCCTTGTAGGTACGCTAAAAACTATCCTGGGTATTAAAGAAACGCCAATCATAACCGCGTTTCAATCCCTTGTAGGTACGCTAAAAACTATGACGTCCTCCATTACTCTTATAACCCTTATAAAGTTTCAATCCCTTGTAGGTACGCTAAAAACTCAGGGACGTCGGTGTATCCGATTTCTGAATGGTTTTGTTTCAATCCCTTGTAGGTACGCTAAAAACATTACCAGCTATTTTGACTCCAGAAGTAATATCGGGTTTCAATCCCTTGTAGGTACGCTAAAAACCGGGCGCGGGCATCCTCCAGGAATATCCCTTTCAAGCGTTTCAATCCCTTGTAGGTACGCTAAAAACTAAAGAAGACTGGGCTTTTTTAGTTGGTCATCATAGTTTCAATCCCTTGTAGGTACGCTAAAAACGTTTAAAGATTTAAAATTTTGATGGAGGTGGATGAAGTTTCAATCCCTTGTAGGTACGCTAAAAACGTTGGCTCAGTACATTGACACCATGCAGGAGTATGCGTTTCAATCCCTTGTAGGTACGCTAAAAACGGAGACTTCCAGCTACTAGCGGCAACAAAGTTCACTAGTTTCAATCCCTTGTAGGTACGCTAAAAACGGTGAACCCGGAAAGAATAACTTGTCAAACAGGAAAGTTTCAATCCCTTGTAGGTACGCTAAAAACCAATCGCCGGTGTTGCAATTGCCAGTGTTCCTATTGCGTTTCAATCCCTTGTAGGTACGCTAAAAACGACATCTGTAAAAAGCTCATTTATCGCGCCAACAAGTTTCAATCCCTTGTAGGTACGCTAAAAACTTTGAAGTTGAATTGAAGTCATCCACTGGCAGACTAAGTTTCAATCCCTTGTAGGTACGCTAAAAACTCGCAATTGGAATTTAAGTGTGTTATAAACCCAAGCTAGTTTCAATCCCTTGTAGGTACGCTAAAAACAGAGAAGGCAGAGATTATAGCCGCGATTACTGCACAAGTTTCAATCCCTTGTAGGTACGCTAAAAACCCAACCATTGATTACGCCTTAAACGACCTGATAAGGTTTCAATCCCTTGTAGGTACGCTAAAAACAAGTATTGCCTGTAATGATGTTGTCATGACTGGAAAAGTTTCAATCCCTTGTAGGTACGCTAAAAACCTGTGATTTCCGCCGTTGTCACCCGTACCATTCGCCAAGTTTCAATCCCTTGTAGGTACGCTAAAAACGGCAGGTGGGACTGAGGACGGATGCCGCGAGTTCAAGTTTCAATCCCTTGTAGGTACGCTAAAAACGAGGAGTTGTTGACCCTGCGGGCCATGTTGGAAGGAGGGTTTCAATCCCTTGTAGGTACGCTAAAAACATCACCGACAGCGAGGGCAAGATGAAGTCTTTTGCTGTTTCAATCCCTTGTAGGTACGCTAAAAACTTCGTATTCCGCCTGCTCGATATTGAGAATGACCTGTTTCAATCCCTTGTAGGTACGCTAAAAACTGATTAAGCCGTTGCTAGAAGCTATCGAACAACTGAGTTTCAATCCCTTGTAGGTACGCTAAAAACATATTTTTCGGGGGGTGTTCGCTTGAAGTTTACCCCGGTTTCAATCCCTTGTAGGTACGCTAAAAACGTGGGAGGTTTCGACCGGTTGCCAACCGGTTCTCATGTTTCAATCCCTTGTAGGTACGCTAAAAACCGAGAAGGTCGTGATTGCCTGATTTGAGGATTTCCTGGTTTCAATCCCTTGTAGGTACGCTAAAAACCAATCAAGCGGGTCTTTCAGACTCGCATTAAGGTAGAGTTTCAATCCCTTGTAGGTACGCTAAAAACAAAATCGCCTACCATAACAGGCCTGGCCCTCGCGCGTTTCAATCCCTTGTAGGTACGCTAAAAACTTGGTTTACGTAATACACCTTATAGGAAGTTATTATCGTTTCAATCCCTTGTAGGTACGCTAAAAACTGAAAGGAGAGGTAAAAATGTTAGATTATTGTATGTGTTTCAATCCCTTGTAGGTACGCTAAAAACGAGAAGGTCGTGATTGCCTGATTTGAGGATTTCCTGGTTTCAATCCCTTGTAGGTACGCTAAAAACAAAAAAAGAGGCCATGCAGTTCCAGGTATATATATAGTTTCAATCCCTTGTAGGTACGCTAAAAACATGTAAAGGGGTGTAATGATTATGATGTTTACTAAAGAGTTTCAATCCCTTGTAGGTACGCTAAAAACCGAGCACCTGAAAAAGCTATACAAGCAACAACCGCCGTTTCAATCCCTTGTAGGTACGCTAAAAACAGTGGATTTTGTCTGGAGTGGTATTGAAACGGTGGAAGTTTCAATCCCTTGTAGGTACGCTAAAAACATATTTAAGGGATATAGCCGAACAAGAAGTAATTAAGTTTCAATCCCTTGTAGGTACGCTAAAAACGCACGGGAACGGGCAAGACGGCAGTCAGCCCGGTGAGTTTCAATCCCTTGTAGGTACGCTAAAAACCTGGGAGACCTGCCGCCGCTTCTGGCGGCAGTACTTGTTTCAATCCCTTGTAGGTACGCTAAAAACTGCCGTCAGTAGTCTTAGTTCATACGGGTCCTGCGTGTTTCAATCCCTTGTAGGTACGCTAAAAACGGCTGGCAAGGTGTTCTTTGATACCGATAAAGACTTGTTTCAATCCCTTGTAGGTACGCTAAAAACTCAAATGATTTCACTGTTGAAGAAGCAAGGGAAACCATGTTTCAATCCCTTGTAGGTACGCTAAAAACTTCATGAATGTCCATCAACAGTTGACCATACTGTGAAGTTTCAATCCCTTGTAGGTACGCTAAAAACGCTCATCGAAAACGTAGTCCTGAAAGAAATATATGGAGTTTCAATCCCTTGTAGGTACGCTAAAAACACTCAGGACTCCCTGCCTGTGGGGACGGTTGTCAAGAGTTTCAATCCCTTGTAGGTACGCTAAAAACTCGCGATATACTGTAGATAACAAAAGGAGGGCCGAGTTTCAATCCCTTGTAGGTACGCTAAAAACGATAAAGGATTTTATAAACTGGATTTTTGGGGAAAGGGTTTCAATCCCTTGTAGGTACGCTAAAAACTTGTGACCGGGGTGTTTCTCATGAAATAGTTAGGCAGTTTCAATCCCTTGTAGGTACGCTAAAAACGAAGATATATGGTATTATCGGGGTTATGATATTATATAGTTTCAATCCCTTGTAGGTACGCTAAAAACAGGAACTTGCTATCATGGCTGTCAAAGCCGTTGAAGTTTCAATCCCTTGTAGGTACGCTAAAAACCAGGCCTGGTGCCCGTCGGCTATCGCAATCCTGCCAGGTTTCAATCCCTTGTAGGTACGCTAAAAACGCTTGCGGTGGGAATCAATATACTGCATGTGATACAGGTTTCAATCCCTTGTAGGTACGCTAAAAACAAGCAGAATCTACCAAACGCGCGATGCGCTGAAAAGTTTCAATCCCTTGTAGGTACGCTAAAAACAAGACTTAACAGATGAAGAGAGAAATAACTTAAAGAGTTTCAATCCCTTGTAGGTACGCTAAAAACCTCATTAGGGAGAAGCCTTTTGATTTCCTTCTCCAAGTTTCAATCCCTTGTAGGTACGCTAAAAACTGATCTAGCCATCACTACCCATCCCTATTATCCGAGTTTCAATCCCTTGTAGGTACGCTAAAAACGCATAAAGATTTTTTCAATAAATATAATAAGTGGAGTTTCAATCCCTTGTAGGTACGCTAAAAACATCACTTACAACTTCCCATATTTTTTGATAACCAAGTTTCAATCCCTTGTAGGTACGCTAAAAACGGCTCAGATGCCGGAAGGCTGGAAGCAAATCCCGGGTTTCAATCCCTTGTAGGTACGCTAAAAACTATGAGAGACCAGCTTCGGGACCATGAAAAAAGAAGTTTCAATCCCTTGTAGGTACGCTAAAAACTCTTTTTCTTTTGCCGCTGTTATCATATTTAAGATACGTTTCAATCCCTTGTAGGTACGCTAAAAACTAGTTGGAGAAGCGAAAAAACGTTTTCCCTTCTCGAGTTTCAATCCCTTGTAGGTACGCTAAAAACGACAATACCTGGCCAGAACCGAGTGGTTCATATCGGGTTTCAATCCCTTGTAGGTACGCTAAAAACTTCTGGGCGCAGTATCCGAAGAAGCGCTCAAAAGGTGTTTCAATCCCTTGTAGGTACGCTAAAAACGGTACAACTGCCTGCTGAATGACCTGTTGAAAGGCAGTTTCAATCCCTTGTAGGTACGCTAAAAACATGACCGGGAAAGATTGCTGTTGCAATACCGGTATCGTTTCAATCCCTTGTAGGTACGCTAAAAACTCGTCAATGCCCCATTCATACAACGGTGCTTTTTCGTGTTTCAATCCCTTGTAGGTACGCTAAAAACGACTTATTGCTGGAGCTGGACACTGGAGAATTTGACAGTTTCAATCCCTTGTAGGTACGCTAAAAACATGCGCTGGACTGGTTTGACCGGGTTGACCGGGTGAGTTTCAATCCCTTGTAGGTACGCTAAAAACGCGGGATGATGGAACGCTTTGGTTGAATTTGGGGGAGTTTCAATCCCTTGTAGGTACGCTAAAAACTCTCATTCAGCAGTATGCCGATTCTTTCGATATGAGTTTCAATCCCTTGTAGGTACGCTAAAAACGTCACGGTCCTCTATTCGTATATGAGTTGATATAAAGTGGTTTCAATCCCTTGTAGGTACGCTAAAAACGGTGGTGTCGGGCGTCATAGTCTGGATAAAGAGACTTGTTTCAATCCCTTGTAGGTACGCTAAAAACCTGGGCACTGTACTTGCCCAAGGTTGCTCCCATTTGTTTCAATCCCTTGTAGGTACGCTAAAAACGCGTATTTTAATAATCCATCATGGGATTTAGGCGAGTTTCAATCCCTTGTAGGTACGCTAAAAACGAGGATAATGAATAAAAGTAAATTGGAACGCAGGTTGCGTTTCAATCCCTTGTAGGTACGCTAAAAACTGCGGTCGAAGTACCTGCCGGACACAGCCAGGAAGGTTTCAATCCCTTGTAGGTACGCTAAAAACGTCAAAAGACAACCGCCTCAGAGCCTCATACTGCTGTTTCAATCCCTTGTAGGTACGCTAAAAACTCCTAGCCGAAGCACAGGGACAGGAACCCGAAGGCGAGTTTCAATCCCTTGTAGGTACGCTAAAAACCGAGACCATGAGAAGCGCATCATAGCCCTGGAGAAGTGTTTCAATCCCTTGTAGGTACGCTAAAAACCCGCTGATGCCCGGTCATGGATCACATTAAGCTCAAGTTTCAATCCCTTGTAGGTACGCTAAAAACATCTCCTCCCCCGGTTATTTTGTGGTTATGATATTGTGTTTCAATCCCTTGTAGGTACGCTAAAAACAACAACTGTCCGTTCAATCGCCGTTTTATTGTCCACGTTTCAATCCCTTGTAGGTACGCTAAAAACTGTAAGTATCGCCAACGCAAACGTCCAACTCAACAAGTTTCAATCCCTTGTAGGTACGCTAAAAACCACCGGTTTTGGTACCAGTGCGGACCTTGAAGATCCATGTTTCAATCCCTTGTAGGTACGCTAAAAACGTTAGAGGGTTACCTTAACTCTGTTACTGGTAAAGGAGTTTCAATCCCTTGTAGGTACGCTAAAAACACATGCTCCCCGTTAAAATCCCTGAATTCTGCTTTGTTTCAATCCCTTGTAGGTACGCTAAAAACTAGGCGGTAGGTTCCTATTGCCGTACTGACTGCAGTGTTTCAATCCCTTGTAGGTACGCTAAAAACGGTTGAGATTCTTGACGTTGATGGCTGACAGGATCTCAGTTTCAATCCCTTGTAGGTACGCTAAAAACTCCAGCTCCTTCATGCCTTCGATTTCAAATTTGACTTGTTTCAATCCCTTGTAGGTACGCTAAAAACGGATTTTGCGGTGAAAATAACCAGGGTAAGTATGCAGGGTTTCAATCCCTTGTAGGTACGCTAAAAACGCTGGTGACGGATTTCACCAAAACAGCTATGCGGAGTTTCAATCCCTTGTAGGTACGCTAAAAACGTATCAATGCTTC
>Ga0209537_1004607_pt1 | contig 11606 bp, 9 predicted proteins | sample BioPla4DNA1_FD_187698 | JGI IMG/M metagenome (GOLD analysis project Ga0209537, IMG submission 187698) | Biogas fermentation microbial communities from Germany - Plant 4 DNA1 (SPAdes) (version 2) | ecosystem: Engineered > Bioreactor > Anaerobic > Digestate | place: Bielefeld, North...
AAATTATGCCGAAAGGCCAAAGATAATTATATCATTAATTCCATTGTCAAGGTCGGGTAGTATTTTCTACGAAAATCTCCACCCTTCCCTTGACAATTGTAACTAAAAGATTATGCGTGGTTTTCTCAATAAGTGTTGCATTTAATATTGCAATTTAGAATTTTTTTATATATCATCTTCAAAATCCAAAGATACCTCTTGATAACAATCTTTACAATGACCCCGATAAATATAGCTGCATTGCTCGCAAATCTGCCCACCACAATCTGGACATAGGGATATATTTTCTTCATCAAAAGAATATCCACATATGGAACAAGTTACTTTAATCATAGAAATTGTCCCACCTTTCCTCTTGCTTCCCCTTTTATTATACCTATATAAACCTTATTTATTCCCATAAAACTTTATAAAAACTTATTATAGACACTATGATAAATAGGCTATTACTACCCAAAACAAAAAAAGCTATATTTAATCTTCATTATTAGAAGATAAAATATAGCTTCATTGGCGGAGAAGGAGGGATTTGAACCCTCGCGCCGGTTGCCCGACCTACGCCCTTAGCAGGGGCGCCCCTTCGGCCACTTGGGTACTTCTCCATATTAATATTAACCTTGGCGGAGAGGGAGGGATTCGAACCCCCGGCACCTGACGGTGTCACTGGTTTTCAAGACCAGCTCCTTAAACCACTCGGACACCTCTCCCAATTTGTTGTATAACAGTTAGGGTGCAGTTATGAAATCTATGAAAACATAGATTTCATAACTGACACTTTTATAGTATATCAAAAGTACAGAATACTGTCAACTTATTTTTATATTCCAAATTCTCTCAAGGTCAGACAGTAGATCCAACCTATTAATATTATAGCTTATTTATTTTATTAATTCCACCCATGTAGGGAACTAACTTCTCAGGTATTACAACAGTTCCGTCTTCTTGCTGATAATTTTCTAAGATAGCCGCAACTGTTCTACCAATTGCAATACCTGAACCATTTAGGGTATGGACATAGGATACTTTACCCTTGTCAGCAGGCCTATATCTAATTTCAGCTCTTCGAGCTTGAAAATCTTCAAAATTGCTGCAAGATGATATCTCTACATACCTTCCATAGCTAGGCATCCAAACTTCAATATCATACTTCTTAGCAGCAGTAAAACCTAAATCTCCAGTACACATCAAGGACACCCTATAGGGAAGGCCTAGTAGCTGTAAAACCCTTTCTGCGTCATTAGTTAGTTTTTCAAGCTCTTCATATGAATCTTCCGGCTTTGTAAATTTTACAAGTTCAACTTTATTAAATTGATGCTGCCTGATAAGTCCCCTTGTATCTCTACCTGCCGAGCCAGCCTCTGCTCTAAAACAAGCACTATAGGCTACATGTTTGATGGGAAGTTGACTTTCATCCAATATCTGTTCTCTATACATATTGGTAACTGGAACTTCTGCAGTAGGGATTAAGAAGTATTCTGTACCATGAACTTTAAAGGCATCTTCTTCAAATTTAGGTAATTGACCAGTTCCTACCATACTCCTTCTATGAACCATAAAGGGTGGGAATACCTCTTCATAGCCGTGCTCAGTGGTATGAAGGTCTAGCATAAAATTAACCAAAGCTCTTTCTAAACGTGCTCCCAAGCCCTTATAGAAAGTGAATCTAGCACCAGTAACTTTAGCTGCAGTAGCAAAATCCAAGATCCCTAGCTCCTCACCAATATCCCAATGGGCCTTAGGCTCAAAATTATATTTAGTGGGTTCTCCCCATTTTCTTACTACTACATTATCATCCTCTGTTTCACCTACAGGTACTGAAGGATGAGGAATATTGGGTATTGTAAGCAAGAAATCATTAAGTTCACTCTGAACCTCTCTTAGCTTTTCATCATATTCTTTTATGGTTTTAGAAACCTCTTGCATCTCTTTTATAAGATGATCTGCATCCTGCTTTTGTCTTTTTAATTTGGCGATTTCCTGACTTACAGTATTTCTTCTGTTCTTTAGTGTTTCGGACTGGGCTATATACTCCCTTCTTTTTTGATCCAGTTCCAAAAACTTGTCTAGATCAATATCCTCTTTCCGTTTTTGTAATGCTTCTTTAACCTCATCAATATTTTCTCTTATATATTTAGGGTCTAACATAATACACCTCCTAAAGTTTCCTAAAATTAAAAAAATCCCGTTCCCATAATAAGGGACGAGATAACCCGCGTTGCCACCCTAGTTGGAGTTTTTCACATAACTCCCACCTCATGGCGAATAACGTTTCGCTAACGGCATGGCTTACTTTTATTCGGCCTGCAGCTCCAGGATGGATTCGATAAACAGCCCCACCGATTTACACCAACCATCGGCTCTCTTCAGGGACTAGATTTATCTACTATTTCCTTTCATAGCTTTTACCTCTTAAATTGTTAATTATTATTATACTATATTTGCCCAGATATTCAACAGCTTTTTATTTTTTACTTTACCCACCCTAAACTATTCAACGAATAAATGCAACAACTTTAGGATATCAAATTAAATAAAGTTGGCTTTATATACAACTATCCTAAAAATTTAGTGTTGTCTTTGTTTATAGTGTCGAATTTATCGAAATTTGTTGTAATTTGTCCGGATTGTGTTATAATTTAATTAAGCAATGATTACGAAATTTTAACATATTCATTAATTTTTTTTTAAAGTTTTTACATAACTTGTGCGTTTTATTGACCTCCTTTTATATATATTTATACCGGCTGCTACATAACAGCCGGTATTATTTTATGTTTCCAAAAGATATCCTTTTTCTTTTAGTGCCTCTTCTATTTTATCCAAGATACTAGAATCTTGTGCTTCAACAGTGTGTAGATGAACGCCTTCGCTTAAATATGATAAGGGCTTTACCCCTTTTTTCTCCATTTCTTCAACAAAATTCATAACATCATAAGGGGATGAAATCATTAGATCTGCTTTAAATTCACCATATACCTCATGTTCCACTCTTACATCAATAATAGTACCTCCAAAATTGACAATTGTCATTAGTTCATCTTTCATATCTTCATAGCTGTGTTTACAAGCAATAACCCTTCTACTACCACCTCTATTAGCCACGCTGGGGATCATATATCCTTGAGGTGTTGCTATAATTTCTTGTCCCCTAGCCCTCAACAGAGCGATATCTTGCACTATCACTTGCCTACTTACACCAAAAATCTGCGCCAGCTTAGATCCCTTTACTGGCTGCTTAATTTTTGTTATATATTCTAAAATCGCTCGCCTTCTATCTTCAGAACTCATAGGCATCCTCCTCTAATTTAATTATATCATATAATAATCCTGTATACCTCTATAATAAAAAAGTCTCACGGTTTTTTTAATTTAACTACCGTGAGACTCTTATAATCTATGCGATTATTTGGTCTAGTACATCAGTTAGATGTGTTTTCGGTCTAGCCCCCATTAAGCGCTGTACTTCCCTTCCATCTTTAAAAAATATCAAAGTAGGTATACTCATTACTCCAAATTGCATAGCAAGAGCATTATTCTCATCTACATTTAATTTTGCTATGGTGGCTTTGCCCTTATATTCCTCAGCTATCTGCTCAATTATTGGAGAAATCATTTTACATGGACCACACCAATCAGCATAAAAATCTACTAACACAGGATTTTTGCTATTTAAAACTTCTTGTTCAAAATTTTCTTGATTGAGATAAACAACATTTCCCTTCATTCTATATCCTCCTAAATTTCATTTTCTTATATCGTAATATTATAATATTATATTATTATGTTTTTGTCAACACTTTTTTATTATTTTTATCTAGAGAACAATCTATTAATTAAATTTAAATTTTAGGAAAAAATAAGAAAAAAATAATAAGGAGATGATCTTGCAATGAGATTTGGAAAATATCTAACGGTATGTTTCTTGATAATATGTTTTACCTTAGGATTCATGCTGGGATTAAACCAGCATCAAGATAATATAAGAAAAGAGCAGCAGAATAAACATATGAATTCTGAAAAAAAGCAATTGGAAATACATGATGAATTACAAATTATAGATCAATCTATGATAAGCACCAATAATACAACTATTGAAAGTGGCCAAAATGAGGCAGACAACTCACCTGACCTGGAATATTACAAAAAAGCTAGAGTATTACAAGAACAATATCCCCATACCTTTATCATGAAACATCAAACTACCCATAAGAAAATAGCTTTAACATTTGATGATGGACCTGACGGAAAAACTACTCAACAGATTTTAGATATTCTTAATCAATACGATATTCCAGCCACCTTTTTTCTAGTGGGTGAGAACATAAAATCCTATCCTAATGTAGTTAAGAGAATGATAGATGAAGGCCATCAAGTGGCTAATCACAGCTGGTCCCATTTACGGCCTACAGATCTTTCACTTGAAGAGTTTATATTGGAAGTAGATACTGCCGAAAAAATCTTGCAGGATACCAATATTTCATCACAATTCTTTTACTATAGACCACCTTACGGTCTTGTTACTCCAATACAAATAGAAGCTATGGAAACAAAAAGGTATAAGATCATTAGTTGGTCTATTGATTCCTTGGACTGGCTAGTTTCAGAACCAGAAAAAATTAGAGATAAAGTAATATACTCTGCTCATCCTGGAGCCATCGTTTTAATGCATAGTGCAGGAGGTAAGGATCAGCGCATAGGTACAATAAAAGCCCTGCCTGGTATAATTGAAACCCTTACCAGACAAGGCTATAAGTTTGTTACAGTATATAATTTGCTAAATGAATCGTAACTTACTAATTTTCTTTATTACTCTCCCAATTCAGCATTTAATTCTTCTACAACTAACTCTGCTTTTTGTGCATTGGCCTCAATAAATTCCTTCCAAACTTGCTCTGGGTTATCAGATAATACAGCCTGAATGACTGCATTTCTGGCTTCTGATGAAAGGAATCCCATATATTCATTTTTGTTTGGTCCAGAGAAGTATGCTAAATCATAATCTGTTGGTGTATAGTTTGGATTCTTTTCAAATGTCTTAACTCCTGTTTCGAATAAGTCCTTAACTACATATTCTGAATAAGCAGGATTTCCTTCCAACCATACATCCATTCCTTCTAGTATAAAGAATTTCTGAAATAATCTCTGATCCACAATATAATCTTTTGGTCCTCCTTGAGCTATATCCTCCGCAGTCCAGTTAAGTGTTATATTTCCGTTTTCATCCTTAGACCAGTCCTCTCCAGGTACACCGTAAGCATATTTCTCAACTTGCTCTTCTTCAATTAACCAATTTCCTACTGCAAGCCATCTATCCATGACCTCATCTCGACATTTAGAACTAAATGCAAGAGCTGCCCACCATTCTGATTTTTGGGTCACTATATACTCTCCATCAGGATTAGTAACAGCAAGAATTCCTAAATCAGATTCTTCGAAGTTAGCATCAGTCTTGTGAATGTTCTGTATAGCTTCTTGTAATGTTGCCACATTGAAGTTGCTAAAATAGGTTGCACTTCTTCCTGCAAAAAATCTTTCTTTTCCCATTCCTTTTTTATCTGTATAGCTATCTCTTGCTAACAATCCATTATCATATAACTGCTTAATTGCTTTAATTCCCTCTAAAGAACTTTCGTCATTAGTAGTCCAGACATATTTACCATCTACTTTTTGGAACCCGTATATACCAGGATTAAAAGTTCTTCTAATAAATTCAATCCAGGATTCTCCACCATCAACTAAATCAAATGCTACTAATTTATCGCCTAAGCCTGCTGGGTCTTTTGCTTTAACTTCTTCAAGATAATCTATAAACTCATCCCATGTCATTTCCTGGACTGGGTCAAAATCTTTACCCATTTCTGCAGCCCAATCTCTTCTATATACAATAAAATATGGGTCATAACTGTTAAATGGATTACTGTTTATAACTTTAGGGAATGCATATAATTTGCCATCTACTCTAATATAGTCAAATACATCATAATTCTCTGTGATTTCCTGGAGTTTTGGATATTTGGACAAGTCATCTGGCAAGGCTTTTAATACTCCCTGCTCCACCCAGTCAAGATACTCAGCATAATTTAGATTGTACCAAGTTACAACCTCGGGTAAACTGTCTGTAGCTGCCAGGGTTCTAACTGTTTGATCCCAATTATCCCAAGCTACTTGTTGAATTTCAAAATCAAAATTAAACTTCTCTTTAGCTTCAACAACAAGTGGATATTCCATAAAATTTTCTGTATTGTCTAAAGACAAAACTGTAAATGAAAGTTTTTCTTCGTAAGGATTTACTTCCTCACTGGTCTCATTTTGAGAATCTTTTTGTTCCAATTCATTATTTCCCTGAGCTGTGTTGGATGCCACATCATTGTTACTATTTTGCTTATTTGATGCACATGCAGTAGCTAGTCCAATAATAATAATGATTGCTAAGGTAACAGTCACAATTCTTTTAAACATAATAAACCTCCTTAATTTTTTTATAATTAACAGCGCTAAAATGCACCGTTAATTTTGCATTAAAATAAATCATATCATAAAACTCTCCAACATCCTGACTTATGATTTTATAGCACCTACCATAACACCTTTTACAAAATACTTCTGTAAGAATGGATATATTAACATAATTGGAGCCATGGTCAATATAACCGAAGCAGCTTGTATACCTTCGGAAAAAGTATCTCTTCCAGCTTCCGGGGGTATATTTTGCATAACTTTTCCTGTAGCATATAAAATTTGTCTAAGAAATACTTGCATAGGCCATAGTTTACTATCCCCTAAAAATAGACTGGAATAAAACCATTCATTCCATCTTCCTACTGCATAAAAAAGTACAATTGTGGCAAGAGCAGGTTTTACCAGGGGAAGATGAATTTGTGCAAATATTCTTGGTGGACTTGCTCCATCAATTTTTGCAGCCTCCTCTAAATCTGTAGGTAATTGTTCAAAAAAATTTCTTAAGATAATAGTATTAAATATACTTAGGGCTATAGGAATAATAACAGCCCATCTGGTATTCATAAGTCCTAGCGCCTTTACTGTCAAGAAAAATGGAATTAATCCTCCTCCAAAATACATAGGAAAGATAACAAAATTTTGTATGAATGCGCGGCCTGGATAATTTTTTCTAGATAAACCATAAGCTAAAGTTGTGCTTATAAACATACTAAAACATACACCTAAAACAGTATTTACTACGGAATTATAAAAAGCTCTTCCTATTCCTCCATACCTAATAATATCGTAATAATTTGACAAGGTAGGGTTTTTAGGCCATAAAATGGCTCCATGCATAATAAACTCTTGCTGGGTCAAAAAAGACTTAATTACAGTGTAGTAAAATGGTATTAATACAATTAACATCAATATAGTTAAAATAATAAAATTAACTATATCGAAAGTATCTAGCTTACGTCTTCCTTTTTTAATCATTACAGCACCCCTCCCTCGCCCATTAGTTTAGCGATCTTATTAGCAGTTAACAAAAATACAAAATTAATTACAGATTTCATTAATCCCATTGCAGTGCTAAACCCGTAATTGGGCATAGATAGGAAAGTTCTTCTATAAATATAGGTGTCTAATACTTCAACCGCTGATTCAACAACGGGATTTGTCATATTTAATATCTGATCAAAACCATTGTTCATAATATTACCAAAGTCTAAAATAAGTAGAATTACCGCTGTTGATTTTATACCTGGCCATGTGACATATATTATTTTATGAAATCTATTGGCTCCATCGACTTCTGCAGCCTCATACAGTTCTGGATTTATTCCGGCAATGGAGGCCATATAAATTATTGCGGCCCATCCCGCCCCTTTCCACACGTTAGTTATATAAAGCAATGGCCGAATTAGTTCTTTATTAGCTAAAAAGTCATAAGTTTTGCCATTAAACATTCTAATTACAACGTTAACAAGTCCTTCTGCGGAGAAAAGATTTATCATCAATCCCCCTACAATAACCCAGGATAAAAAATTGGGAAATGTATAAATGGTCTGCAGCGCCCTCTTATATTTTCCTAACTTAAGTTCATTTAATAAAATTGCTAACACAATAGGAGCTGGAAAACCCGTTATAATATACCAAAATCCCATTCGAAATGTATTAAAAAAAGCATTCCAGAATAATTTATCATCTTTTACTGTCATAAAATTCTTTAGAATAGGATCAGACCATGGACTTCCCATAATCCCTTGACTCATTTTAAAATCTTTAAATGCAAGGGTCAGTCCATACATAGGCCAATATGAAAATATAAGCATAAAGACAATTCCAGGCAACAAAAAAAAATAAGTCCATCTATGTTCAACAATTCGAGTCCATAACTTCTTTTTTGACAACTCGTGATCCTCCTTTTTGTTTCCTATCTTCCTATAGATTATATTAATTGGAATTTATATTTATATTAGCTACCTAAGTAATTCTTGAATCAGCTGCGTATTTATGTTACCATTAAACCGAAACAAAAAGAATACAGCTATTTCGGATAAATTTGTGTAATATTTTCGGTTGCTTGGAGGTGCTTCAATGTACACAGCTCTTCTTGTTGACGATGAAAAGATGGCTTTAATATCTACGGAACATTCATTTGAATGGGAAAAAAACGGATTCCATGTATATAATGCATTTATCAATCCCTATGAAGCCCTTGATTCTTTGAGATCTAAACGGATAGATGCTGCCTTTGTAGATCTTAGAATGCCTGAAATAGACGGATTTTACATAATTGATATATGTAGACGTGAAAACATAAAAACGGAATTTATTATTATTACTGGATATTCTGATTTTGAATATGCGCAAAAGGCTATTAAGCTAGATGTATTTGATTATTGCGTAAAACCAATCCAAAGTGAAGAATCCGCCAACCTTCTTCCAAATCTACAAAAAACTCTTTACAAAAAGAGAATATCTAGTGATCCTGAATATATCAAGGAAATTATAAACTCTGATCATCCGTCAGATATTTTTTCCTACCTCACCCTAGATACAAAACAAAAACTTTACTGGATAATTGGTGTGTCATCCCAAAAAAATATTATTGATATTTTACCTATTGGGCATGGCAATACACAAATTCATCTTATGGTAGACAACAACAAGACTATTATAATTATTGGGGATAATAAAGATATTTCTCACGAGCTGTATAATTTCTATGCAGCTTTAGACAAAGGAACTTTTTTTATAAGCAATCCTTTAGATTCTATACAAAGAATTCCACTGGCTGTTCACCTGATAAAAACAAAATTAGAAACAACCAATTCTAACCAAAAACTTCAAATATCTTTGTTTGATATTAGCCAATATATAGATGTTAATAAAAGCTTTCTTTCTCTTGTAGATTTCGTTAATAAAAACTATTACAAGGACTTATCTCTACAACATCTTTCAAATGAATATAACATTAACTATACTTATTGTAGCGAACTTTTTAAAAAGGTCACTGGCTATAACTTTTCTCATTATATTACCAATATAAGATTGAGAAAAGCCTGTGAAATGATACTTGAAACAGAAATGAGTATTACAGATATTTCCTATAAAGTAGGTTACAATGATTATCACTACTTTGCTAAGGTTTTCAAGAAAAATATGAATATGACTCCAAGTCAATATAGAGAAAATTATAAAGAAGGGAAGGATCTACTTGAAATATAAAAATCTTTCCCTAAAAAAACAAATTATCATTGCTATTACCCTTTTCGTGGTTTTTACCATTATTATAGGAATGGGGTATTACGCTGTTGTATCAAAAATTCTTCAAAAAAAAGAAAGAATTTATATGGATAATATGATCTCCCATGTGGAGCAAAAAATTTCTTCAAACATTGAATCTCTCAAAAGCTATGCTGAATTAATTTCAAATAATAAATACACAACACTTATGCTCTCAGAAAAAGAGCCTTCTAAAATATTATATTATAATGAACTGCTGACAGAAATGATTTCAAATATTACTTTAACCAATAGAAACATAGTTAATGTATCTGTAGTAGATCTAGATAAAAATATTTTCGGATTCGTAAATAAAAATTTTTCTATAATCGACGCCCTAGATCTTGAATATGACGCTTTTCACAAAAATACTAATACTAGCAATTTTTCAGGAGTTCTTCATAATAATTATGATAATAGATATTACTACGCCTATTTTATGCCAATTTTTGATAATAGATTAGGAGCAAAAATTATCAACAAGATAGGCACTTGTGTTATTTTAAGCAGTATTTCTGATCTTAATTTAATTATTAATAATACTACAACTACACCAAATTCTATTTTTATGATTATTGGTTCAAACAATGAAGTTATTGTATCTAACAATCCTAATTATGAAGAAAATCAGTTAGTGGCTGAAAATATATCTAGTCTTTTTATAGAAGCCAATGAAGGGAGAACTACCAAAAATATTCTCGGTAAAACTTCAATGATTCAGTATAAAACTATTGAACAAGCTAATTGGAAAATTGTAAGCATCGTCCCCATACAGGAGTTAAACTCCGATTTAAATCAACTTCTTATACATGGACTTATTTTTATTTCACTAATTATCATTGCTTTTTCAGGTTTAGGGGTTCAATTTATGATAAGTATCACCAATCCTATATCTAAAATGGTTGAATTTATAAATAAAGGACCTTACCATAACCTTTATAACCGATTGAATATAAATGAACAAAATGAAATTGGCATACTAGCAGTTCACATAAACTACATGCTAGATAAAATTCAATTAATGACTGATAAAAATATTGAAGCTCAGTCTAATATGTATAGAATGGAACTGGCCAAACAAAAGGCAGAATTATCTGCTTTGCAAAGTCAAATAAATCCCCATTTTCTCTACAACACATTAGACTGCATCAAAGGCTTTGGACATCTACTTAAAAGTCAAGAAATTATTGAAATCACCACAGCTTTATCATCTATTATGCGATATAGTATAAAGGGACCAGATATGGTTGAGGTGAGTAAAGAAATTAGTTGTATAGAAAATTATTTAAAAATAATATCCATTCGATTTTCAGATAGATTTACATTCCTTATGGATATAGATAAGGAGATTTTAGATCTCAAAATTCCACGATTTATTTTGCAGCCCATTGTAGAAAACGCTATACACCATGGATTAGAAAATAAACTTACTGGTGGTATTTTATCTATAAAAGGTTATAAAGAAGATTCTTATATAATCTTTATAATAAAAGATAATGGAAAAGGAATTACTCCTGATGATCTTACATTACTAAAGAAGAAACTAAAAGAGACAAGACATAATAATATTATAAATATCCAGGGAGAAAGAAGTATAGGCTTATTAAACATTAATAGCAGATTAAAATTTATCTATGGCAAAAATCATGGATTACAAATTGATAGTACAGAGATGAAAGGTACTACTGTAACTATAAAAATTCCCTTATAAATTCCTTTATAAGTATAAGTTAATATATAAGTATAAGTTAATAAAAATAAAAAACAAAAACCTCAAGGAATATTTCCTTGAGGTTTTAAAATATATTGAAATCCGGCAGCGACCTACTCTCCCAGGGGGTCTCCCCCCAAGTACCATCGGCGCTGAAGGGCTTAAC
>Ga0209537_1004608_pt1 | contig 11604 bp, 12 predicted proteins | sample BioPla4DNA1_FD_187698 | JGI IMG/M metagenome (GOLD analysis project Ga0209537, IMG submission 187698) | Biogas fermentation microbial communities from Germany - Plant 4 DNA1 (SPAdes) (version 2) | ecosystem: Engineered > Bioreactor > Anaerobic > Digestate | place: Bielefeld, North...
TGGCGGGCATACCAAGACGCTCTAGCCAGGAGCGAGCCACAATGGCAGGAGGCCAACAAAGCTCTAAAGCCCGACCTGCCACCCCTCAAAATAGGCGATAAGACCTGGGGCGAGTTACAGCCCAAGGTCACTATCAATGTACCCCGATCCGAGTGATCGGGGTATTTTTTTATGCCCCAAAAATCATTCGACCTGCTCACTCCCCGTACTCCCTCCGATACTTGGCGCGGATTTCATCGAGTTCCGGAGAATCGACTTCCCATTCCCACCGGCCCGAGGTCCTCTTCGCGTTCTTGCGGAGCCATTTGCGAAGCGCCTTGGGCTGTGTGCCCAATTCATCGGCGAGGTCCTTCACGGTGAAGATACGGTCTAAGGGAATCGACTTGGGCTGCTCCGCCTTCTTCTCCGGCTCCTTCTTATCCATCACCTCCTCCGACTCCGCCGCCGGGGCTATGATTTCCTCAAAGTCCCCATCCTCAAGAATCCTCTCAACCTCCTCGATGGCTTGCTCCACCTCCTGTTCGAGCTCAACCACCTTGGATGCCTTCTTGTGCTCCATGTCATCCCCCTCCTTCAATAGTCGTTGATATTCTAGCATCTCGTTCTGGAGCTCCGGATACTTTCTCCAGCAGGCCATCCAGGCCTCTGTGCCGGGCTGGAGCCCCTCATATGGTTTCTTCTTCATGGTATCTCCCCCTTCTAAAATCTTCCGGAGTTCGTCCACCACCAACCTGGCCAGGTCTTGTTTCTTTGCCAGTCGTCTGATCACCTCCTCGTCGATAGAACCCTTGACTACGAGATGGATATATGTCACGGGTCGCTTCTGACCAATCCGATGAAGCCGGGCCTTGGCCTGATCGTAGTTCGCCAGGCTGAAGTCAGCGGAGTAGAAGATCGCCGTATCGGCAGCCGTGAGCGTAATTCCGAGGCCGCCCGTTGCGATCTGGGCGATGAAGACCTGAATCCGTCCCCCCTGGAAGTCCCGAATCCCTCGACCGCGGTCCTCCGTGGACGTCCCCCCCGTGAGTGTGAACGTTGTGAGTCCGAGTTCCCCGGCTACCTTGGCGATAGCCTCGACTTCCGGGCGGAATCTGGCGAAAATAACCACCTGCTTGCCGGCGTCTTTTAGGTCCTCCAGAACGTCCCTGAGCGCCTCGAGTTTCGCCTTGCTGACCTGCCTGGTTCCGTCACCTACAGGGAGGAATCCACCTGTGATCTGCTGGAGCCGGAGCAGCTCTGTCAGAATGATAGGCGCCGTGACCTGCTCCTCCTCGGAGAACCGGATGATGGCCTTCTCGAGCATTTCATTATAGAGTGCCCTGGCCTCCGGCTCGAGCTGAATGTACCGGAATTGATCGAGAGTATCCGGGAGGTCAAGGCATTCATCCTTCCGAACCCGGAAGGCAATCTGGCCAACCTTCTCGGCTAGCTCCTCGAGATTCTTGTAACCTACGACCTGATAGCCGCCGTAGCCTCCCATGATGGCGTACCGATCGCGGAACCGCCGGAAGCTGCGTCCGAAAATCCGATCATCCAGGAATTGGTACTGGGTGAAATAGTCCAGCGGGGACTGCGTAACCGGTGTGCCGGTGAGAATCATGCGGTACCGGGCGTTCCGACCGATTCGGATACATGCCTTCGTCTGCTGGGCCTGGAGCCGCTTGATCTTCTGGCTCTCATCGAGGATAATCATATCAGGCTTCCAGCCCTTGAGCTCCTCTTCGAGCCGCCAGGTCGCTTCGTAATTCACAGCAACGATGAAGAGGCCTTCGACGTCCTGTGAGTGCGTCTGGCGGAGGAACTCGGCCCGTTCCCGAATGGAGCCCTCCAGTATGTGGAGGACGTAGGGGAATCCGGCGAGCTCCTCAAACTGCCGTTTCCATTCATATAGAACGGAGCTGGGGCAGACGACCAGCAGCCGTCGGATATCACCTTTGAGATATCGGTCGCCGGCCACGGCGATGGCGACCAATGTTTTGCCCGTGCCCTGCTCCATCAGGAGCGCCGAGTTGTCGAGCGTCTGGGCCAGTGCGAAGGCCCTGACCTGATGCTCGAATGGCTTCGCCTTGATTGGTAGCCGAATCTCGTCGAGCTCTCCTGTCTTGAGCTGCTTAGCCGTCTTGAGCTGATCCTGGAACTGCCGGAGAGAGGCGACCTTCTCCTCGAGGGCCTTGCGGGCCTCATCCGTGCTGGGGAACTCATGGAACAGGGCCTCGAAGGCCTCGAGCGTGTTAAACCTGGCCTCCGGGAGCTTCCAGGCCCGGCGGTTTGCGTCCCACCAGGCCTTAGGGAACAGCTCCTTCAAGCGTTCCCGGTTCTCGTACCGGGAATAGAACCAGAGAGTGCCGTTCTCGACGGTAATCAATGGTCGCTGCTGGTTCGAAGGGCGGGAGGTCATGGGTTTGCGAGGAAAGATGTCGTTCAGCGCCTCCTTGAGTTCTTCCAGGGATGGGAGCGTGATCCCAAGATCTTCGAGCTGCTTGGGGTAATGGCAGAGAATTCGGTATGCGGTGAGGTAATCGTCCTTGGTCCAATCGGTGGTGCCGGCTAACCGGTGCCCGGCCTCAGCGTCCAGTTTGTTGAATCCTACGCCGTCCCGGGAAACGGACCGATCACACCGTTGGGCCATTTGCCGGATAGCTTCCTGGATGATTTCCATGTGCTTCATCTTGGGACCTCCTTTCCTGTTGTGTTCAATTTAATTATACACTAAACTCGCAAAAAAATAAATGGGGGCGATGTTAAATCGCTGTTAAATCGCCCCAGAAATTTGCGAGATTACGTCGAGTGCATCTTGGACTGACGTCACAACCTCTCCGACACCGCCGGCTTGCCGTATCTGCTCGAGCGTATACGCCTGGAGCTCTGTGACCCGGTCTTTTCGATGGGGCACCTTCACCTCCAGGCCGACGAACCGGCCTTGGTAGACCCCGATGATATCGGGAAGACCACGCACCTGGCCGGGGTGGCCATGAACCTTGAACCAATAGCCACCCCGACCCTTGAGCGCCTTCAGAATGCTGCGAACGAGGCTACTCTCTTTCATCTTCGATCAGAAGGGAGCCTCCTCCAATGCCGCCCTAATCGCTTGCAGCACCTTGTCACGGTTCTTGCGCCCCTTCTTGCCTAGGTGCGTGAGGTCGATGTCGTACTCCTCGGCGTACTCCAGCAGCTCATCGAGTGACATCTCGTCGAGCTCGTCCTCCCCCTCTTCTTCCTCTTCCTCTTCTTCCTCTTCTTCTTCCTCTTCGATCTCTTCCTCCTCGTCGTCCTCATCGTCCTCGAATTCCTCGACGGCGTCCTTGGTCAGGAAGTCTATGATACGGGCCCTCTTCTTGCCCTCGTAGACTTCATGCTCTACTTCGACGTAGCACTCCTTGCCGACGAGCTTGTCGAGATTGAGCTTCATCAGGGAATTAGGCACCTCGATACCGAGGGCGACCAGGACTTGCTTCAAGTTGAACAGCGCCTGCGGCTGCAGCGACGTGTTGTGGTACAGCCGATGGGATCCGTTCACCGTGCGGAACTTCCAGGCCAGGTAGGGCTTCTCCGAGCTGGTCGAGATCTCGGGCGTGACCTCTTCTACCCGAACCCTGTGAATACCCTCGGGGCAGAGACGCCCTCCGGCCTCCACACCTGTCATATCGATTTCGATGACCCGATTCCTTCTCAACGGCTTCACTCAAGATCCTCTCCTTTCATAAGACTGATGATCTTGTCAAAAGTTGGATTGACGACGACCTGCGGGAGCGGCTTATCGATGTGCTCCCTCCTGATCTTGGTCAGATACCTAGCGTGCGGACCAACCCGCATGCAGTACTCCGTGACAACCTTCTCCTTCGTACCTCCTTTCTTTGTCTTGACCGTCACCACCCTCTCACGTATGAATGTGTGCCCCACGACATCCGCAGCCGCCGTGAGCGTCTTGGCTACAGATGGACTCACCGCCGGCCCAACTTCCGGTGTGATCATCTCTATTTCGTCGCTGTCGTCCCCGGTAATCCGGTCTTGGCAGATGAACCCCTTGTGGAGCGGCAGGTCTCGATAATTGAGAATCCATGTTCTCATGAGCCCCGCGACCTCGCCCCAGCCTCGCCGTGACAGCGACATCACCCCTCCGTCGTCCCCGGAGACCTTAGCGATCGCCAAATCCTGGAGCTGCGTAACAGTATCGAGCGCGACCGACTTAAATGGGTGGTTGCCGCTTTGGAGATACCAATAGACCTCCTCAACCTCGTCCCATGACGTCACCTCCATAACGTAAGTGTCCGGCTGCGCCTTGATCGAGATGGTGCCGCGGTCGTTGATATCTAGCACCAACAACGGCTTGGGCATCGTCCCGATGAATGTGGTCTTCCCTGTACCCGACCGGCCATAAACGATCAGGGACACCCATTCCGACGACTCACCAATCGGTACGATTCGCCCCGACTCGAGCAAGTCGAGCCCGTCACTGGGCTTCGCCATCTTCTTCACCTTCTTCACTGTGGTCATCATATTGTCTCCTCTCTTTATACTCATTCCGCTTGATAAACTCCGCGTCTAGGCCCATCAACTCCCCTATACATAGACTTCGGTAAGAGCACATCCTGCACAGCATCGGGTGGAGGGACCGGTAGGGGCGCGTCAGGTTATGGATTTCGACGGCCGCGACCGTTGCCTCTTCCCTTAGCCGGCTCAAGACATTCTTGTTGATCGGCAGGTAGCGCCTGTGCAAGAGCTCCTTCTGCTTGCGCTTCGGAATCCGTGTGATCAGGTAGTTCCACAGGACCCCATTCACCTTAACCCCCAATTGCTGCTCGACGACCGGTATATACAGGGCCACTTGCGGGTTGACGATTCGCTCGTCTTCGCCGGGCATGCGGGAGACCGTCTTGTGCTCCACGACCCATACTCCCCGGGAGTCCTCGAGTACCAGGTCAATTCTCCCCCTCAAATGTACGGTTTGAGATAGGGGAAACCCATTGAATTCCAGCTCGACCTCGAGCGTCCGGTCGTTAGGATACGCCTGCTCGTACAGCGTCATGAGAGTCTCGGCAGTCCCAGGTAAATCCCCGTAATACTCGCGTTCCTCGTCCATGAGCATGGCGAACTCGTCGGTAAAGGCCTGATGTACCTCCCTCCAGTCATTGCCCTTGTAGTAGGCCTCGAGAAGTGCGTGAATCCAGGACCCCCGCTTCAGGGCGACCGGCTTCGTCTTCGGTTCGAGACGTTCGTGGTATTTGTAGTGGTGCAGCATCCGGCAAGTTCGCCATGTCTTAAGTTCAGAGAAACTAACTTCGTAAGCCATTGGTTCACCTCCTCTCCTACCATATTAATTATATCATTCCAGGCAAGCCATCGATAGACCAAAATTCTCTTTATTTCGTCGGCTGGTAGACCTCACCCTTCCCCCATGGGCCGATTTTAACCTCGACTTCTAAGGGGACGGGAATATCCCATCCAAAGACGTCGCTAACGGTGTCCCGGTCCTCCATGATTCGCTTGATCTCCGGCAAAATCTCTGAGAGCTTCGACTCTCGAACCTCCATGAGAATCGCGTCGTGTACAGTTGCGATGATTCGCACGTCGTTTGGGAATGCCTCACTGATCCGGATGGCTGCGAACAGGTTCAAATCAGATGCGGCGCTTTGCACCGGGGAATTGATGGCCTGTCGTTCGGCTTCGGCCCGGACTGCCCTGTCCGACGATATAACCTCCGGCAGGTGCCTGATTCGACCCATCGGGGTGCGGACGTAGTTGTGATTCTTCACGAACCGGCGCTGCCGGTCGTGCCAGGCGGGGAGTTCACTGAATAGCTCGAAGAACCTCTCTCTGAAGTGCTGTGCTTCTTCTTCAGTGAGCTCGACGTCGTACTTCACTTTCGCATATTGCCGGAACTTGTGCGCCCCCATGCCGTAGACGAAGCCGAAATTGACGGCTTTGGCCCGTTTTCTCATTTCCTTCGTGACCTGCTCTTCCGGCAATCCTGTGATTGTCATAGCCGTTGTGGTGTGGATATCACCTCCGGTCTGGAAGACCCTGCGCATTGTCTTATCCCTCGAAAGGATGGCCGCGACCCGTAGCTCAACCTGTGAGTAGTCAGCTTCCACGAGCACCCAGCCAGGCGGAGCCGTAATGAGGGCTCGAATCGTCGGGTCTCGCGGGACCTGCTGAAGGTTGGGATCTGTGCAAGACAGCCTACCCGTCACAGTCCCGTGGAGCTTGAACGTCGGGTGCATGCGCCCCGTTTCCGGCCGAATGTGCTCCTTCCAACTTGCGATGAATTGAGCGAGCTTGAGGTGCTCACGATACCGGAGCAGCGTCCCGATGATGGGATGTGTATCTATGAGGTATGGTAGAGCCTCCTCCGAAGAGGTCGAGGGCTTCCCTGATTTAGTGAGGGCTACGATAGGCAACCCCAGGTCCCCGTATAGCACCTGCGCTACTTGCTGTGATGAGTTCCAGTTGATTGATTTTCCGGCTAACTGCGTCAGCTCTTGCTCGAGCTCGGTGACGGTCTTCGCCAGCTGCTGCTCCGTTTCGGTCATGCGCTCAACATCCACATAAACGCCGTGCAGTTCGACTTGCTCGAAGAGCCGTGAGGCCGGCATGAGCAGCTGCTGGAAGACTCGATGAAGACGGGCGTCTTCGCGTAGCTCCTGATCAAGCACTCGGTAAAGGGCCAGCGTATAGTAGACGTCCAACGCACAGTACCTACCGAGGTCTTCTAGAGTTACCTCCTCCGGGTCAACGGGCTGCGGGATTTCATACTCCGGAGCGTCGAAGTGGACCGAGGCCAAATACTTCAGGCCGTGGGGCGAGTTCTCGTCCAGCAGGTATGAGGCCAACATTGTGTCGAAGTTGTGCGGCAACCGCTGGCCAAACTTGGCCGTGAGCCACCTGTTGTCAAACTTGCCGTTGTGAGCAACGACGACCGGCACCTTCTGGGTGGCTTGATAAATGGCGTCGTAGACCTTCTGTGCGACTCTCGGGTCCCTAAATCGGCTCCCCGGGTAGGCGAAGGGAATTACCCAGCTTCGCTGAGGTGTTCCTATGCCTAGACACCATATCTGTCCTCCGGGGGCCAGAGCGTCCAGTCCACTTGTCTCAATGTCGAACGAAACGGCGTCTGACTGTGCGATATCACGGACACATTCACGGAGCGTAGCCGTATCGTTGACTAACGTCCAGCGGAACTCAGCCGGGGGTTTAAGCTCCCCCCTGGCCAACTTTGCGAATCGTTTGATATCGGCCTCGAAGACCCGGAGGTACCGAGGCTGTCGGAGACCGGCCGCTGGATGGAATGTCGCTAGGTAGGTCACGCCATCCTTCTCCCAGACACGGCCTCGGTATTTCGTGATTCCCGATCGGCCTAAAGCGCCTTGCAGCGCCACATTACCGAGGAGCAGGACGTATTTCGGCTTAACGACCCGGAATTCATCTTCCAAATACTTCCGACAGGCTTTGATCTCCTCGCGGGTGGGGGTTCGATTATCCGGCGGCCGGCAGTGCACGACGTTCGTGATATAGACATCGCTGCGATTGATCCCGGCCTTCTTCAAGCAGCTGTCGAGGAGCTTTCCTGCCTTCCCTTGGAATGGTCTCCTGAGGTTCTCTTCCCGTTCGCCGGGGGCCTCGCCGACGATCATGAGGTCACAAGACACAGGTCCATCACCCATGAGACAGACGTAGCGCGTCGTCTCCCAGAGACCACAATCCCGGCACTTCGGGTTCCGTAACGTCTCCCAGGTATCAATGCGCATCGGCTTCACCTCCTTCCTGTTACCATTTTAATTGTACCACAACTCCGGCGCTCTCCAAGAGCTCTAATCCCCTCTGGTCTCGGTATAATTCGCCGTAGACGACCTGTGCGATACCGGCATTGATCAAGAGCTTGGCACAATCGATACAGGGAGCACAGGTCGTATAGACCGTAGCTCCCCGGAGTGCAATTCCATGTTTAGCCGCGAAGGCCACCAGGTTTGCCTCCGCGTGTACCGAGTCCCGGCAGCCGCCGTCCTCCCCTGTGATGCAATACCCCCGGTCGATGCAGTGCGTTTGACCGGAGGGGACGCCGTTGTAGCCGGTGGCCAGTACCCTCCCCTCTATGGCCGCTAGAGCTCCCACCTGTCGTCTAGTGCACGTACTCCTCTTAGCCAAGAGCCTGGCCATCTCCATAAGCATATCATCCCGTCCTATTCTCATGGGATGTCAGACCTCCTTTGCATGATTTCGACGTCGCCATCGAAGACGTGCAGCGAAGAGATATGGACGATGAGCCTCGAAGGCGTCGCGTTTACTCGACGGCAGACCTCTTGCAGCAGCCGGCCCGCCATATATACGTCGTCTCGGAAGTACCGAATGAAGTCACAGCTCCGCATGTAGTAGACGCATTTCATGCGGCCGTTCCGATTGAGGAAATGGTAGCCGAGCGAACATGGCACCCTTTCGCCGTGATGTGCTCCGGTATCCTCAGGGAACCAGATAGGCAGATACGCCTGTCGTGTGTGAGGCCGTTCGAGAAGCAGCTTGACCAGGTCGTCAAAGTCGCCGTAGCGATACCTGATTCCCCTATTGGAACCGTCGGGCCCCTTAGGCCGGTCGTCGGGGTCGTCGGTTGCCGAGGCGTACCGGGGCCAGAAGCGCTCCGGATAGGTATGACTGAACTTGCCCTGCTTGATATGGAGCTCGTTCTTGTTTACGTTGAACGGCCACCATTCGTGCGAGGGTGGAGGGTTCAACGGCATGCCGCTGATCCGCTCCTGGAAGTGGTCCTCGGCCCATGGAAGGTTCGGCCTGATTTCCTTGGCCCACGCCTCCTGTGATTCCGGAACCCATACCTCGATACTAACGTCCTCCAGCTCGTAGGTGGTGGAGAACACCGTCTTCCCCACAACGGCCTGCCACTCCCCAACCTCCACTTGCTTGGCCGTCCTGTTCACGAACCGGTGCCGCAGCGTTTTGACGACAGCCTCGAAACCCCCACCAGGGGGCACCGTCAAGGTTAACATGACTACTTGACCTCCTCCCAAATCTCTCTTACGGCGTCCTCGTACGGTATCCACAGTGGTCCATACAGGGCGCCGATTTTCGCCTGATCCTGGTAACGGAACCTCGTAGCGGTACCGTCAATCGCTTCGATGATGCGTCGGATTATGGTCTTCAGGAACGCAATCTCGTCTTGGTTCGGAGACCGTCTCGCGTGCTCGACGGCTTCCCGGAGCACAACGTCGGGAGCGTCGGTCACGAGGACGAGGCCCAGGGCCCTGTAGTATACGAGATACGCCGCCGTGAAGTAGAAGTCGACACCCCTAAACTTCGCCTCGGGCAGCACATCTTCGATGATGCTGCGAACCTTGGGCAGCAGCAGCCCGTGGACGAAATACAGGTCAGCGCCGAATTTCTTGATGATCTCCGTATAGCGACCGATCAGCCAGACCTTATAGGTCAGAGTCTTGTTTCGTTCTCGTGTAATATTGACCACGAGATGGAGAAGGCAATTGCCTTTCGTGCTCTTGAGCGTGTCCTCCTTTGCCTTCACACCCTTGAGAGGTATCGCGATACTGGCGTAGTACCCGCTGCGGCCACGAAGGGCTTCGATTTTTTCTTGGAACAGGCTCCACTCTGGCTCCGGCGGCCAGTAATACGACTTCCACTGCCGCTGCTTGACCGAACCGGATTTGCTGTACCCGAGGTCTCCGAGACTGAAGGGTATATACTCCCAGGCCTCGGGCGGCGTGTGCATTGAGACATTCTCGACGGTACGGAACAGCGTCAATGGGCCGACGGATGGCTTTTGATAGAGCGCGTCCTTCATTAGCTCGAGCCAGTATGGCCGGATATCTGTGGTACTCATACTCCCAGCTCCTGCCGTTGTGTATTAACTGCCGCCTTGCCCATGTAATGATCGAAGAGGTCCTGTGCCGACAGCCCGGCGAGGATGCAGAGCTCTATGAAAAAGTGTAAGGCGTCGATGAGCTCCTCGTAGAACGCCTCCAAGTCTACCGGATACGTCTTCTGCTTCCACGGGCGGTTCTTGAGCTCATTCATCGCCTCGGCAAGCTCTTCGGTCACATTCCAGGCACGGCTCCGAAGGACGGCTTGACCTTGGTGCGTCGTGATATCCACAGGGACCTTCGGGTCGGGGAGCAGCCTATGCTGTGCCTCGATTTGATGAAATCGTTCGAGCAGCTCGCGCTGCCTAGCGAAAATCAGATCAAGCTTATCCATGAATCCTCACTCCTTGCTCTTGATAGATTCGTCGAACCTCAACTTCGACGTCCCAGACTCCATCCGTGTCGTAGCCGTAGACCAGGATACGACCGGAGCGCAGTCGGTGCGCCTTCACTTGGAGCCAGCTTATGAGTTCGTCGTATGCGTTGATCAGCTCTCGAGCTTTAGAAACCACCCCCTTCATTTGGTTGTCCTCCATCTCCAGGATGTTCTGCAGGATGTACTCGATCCCTGGCCTGCAGTAGACCACGATAGGATCAAGGGCGAGCAGCTGGTCGATGAGCTCGGTCCACTCATCGCCGAAGCGGTTCCTGCCACGGAGAATTGTGCCGTAGACGGGCTCAGAGATCAGCGAGAATCGGTCATAAATGACGACCGGGCGCCGATTATGTGTGACCTGGTCTTGGAGCTCCCTCAGGGCTGCCCTGACCCTTTCCACTAGCAGATCTAAGTTGGCCGGTCCGCCCGACGTTACGAAGCGCTTGATCGGGACGCCCCCTAACCTGGCTGAGAGCTGCTGTGCCAGAACCGTCTTTCCAGAACCGTCCATCCCCTCGATGATAATCATTTTTGTCTCGACCTCCTTGATTTTGAATTAAATCCCCATAAATGATTGTACCGCCGGGTGTAGTAGTCCATATTGGAGACGCCGCAGACTTCACAGAGGGAGTACCCCGCCTGATTTGCGTCGAACTTCCGCCACTCCCGGCAGTATGGACACCACAGCCGATTTGGAACTTTCTTCGAGCTCGGCGGCGCTGGTTCCGAATGGACGAGGTGTGGATGTAGGCCTTTCTCTCCCAGCTTGGACACTAGCTCCTTGACCTCCTCCTCGTCCTTCGCGATGACTTTGACTAAGAGCACCTGTTTTCCTCGGCCCCGAAATGCAAGATAGAAAACCATCCCATCACCTTCAGACTTGACTATATTCTTGTGGTAAATTCATCTTCATTTTCATTCCCCCTTTGATGTTTGGTTCAATTTAATTATATACCCTAAGCCCGCGGTTGTAAATGGGTAATCTCAAAAATTTTTAACTCCCTACATAGGCAGACACCCTTCTTCATCCGTCTAGCTCTGAGGTCCGCCGTAGCTTCCAGAGCCACAGGGAGCCACTCTTGACGACGACCACATCTATCTCGTTACGAGCACGGCGCAGCGTCCGTTCGGAGAAGCCCTGCTCCTTGGCTGCCTCGAGGAGCGCCTTTGCCGCAACGCCCTGTGGATACTGGGCCAGGAAGCTCTCGAGCCACTGCGCAGCTGCCTCTCGCTTCGTTTCGCTGCGGCCGGAACTGCTGCCGTCGGGCTTCAGGGCGTCCGTGGGAGAGAGACTGACCTCACCTATCCAGCGGAACCCGTCGTCTGTAATCGTATAACCGAGGCTGGCCC
>Ga0209537_1004612_pt1 | contig 11599 bp, 7 predicted proteins | sample BioPla4DNA1_FD_187698 | JGI IMG/M metagenome (GOLD analysis project Ga0209537, IMG submission 187698) | Biogas fermentation microbial communities from Germany - Plant 4 DNA1 (SPAdes) (version 2) | ecosystem: Engineered > Bioreactor > Anaerobic > Digestate | place: Bielefeld, North...
ATATGCCCAAGGCCCTGGAACACCTGGCTGCCCTGGTTGAAGAGTACCCGGAAGAAACAAGTTACCGGCTGGAACTGACCATCACTGCTTACCTGGCCTGCGAACCCGGGTTGGCCCTGGAAAGCTCCGCTTTATTGCCGGAAACCGCCGAAACCCTTTACTGGCGAGGTCTCATCTATAAAGATCTGCGGCGGGAGGCAGACGCCATCGAAAACCTGGAAAAATCCCTGGCTTTACAATCCTATCAACCCACTGCCCATTATTTCCTGGGCGAACTTTATTTTGCCCGCGGCGACTATAAAAATGCCCGGAGCCATTTCCTGCAAGCCTTGAAGCAGGAGCCCAATATGACCGCTGCTTTTTTCCCGTTGGCCCTAACCTATTCAATGCTGGCGGAGTACGAGTCCGCCTACAACCTGCTGCGGCGGGCGGAAACAAGCCTCCCCTGGGACCAGGCGATCAAGAAAGAGCGCGAAGAATTTGAAACCGCCCACCCGGCATTGGTGGAGAAGAGCCGCAGGGAAGAACGGCAACGCCTGGATACTACGGTTCTCCCGGAAGTCCAACCCGCCGCCGGGAGAGAGGAGATCCCGGATGTCCGGATCGGGCTGGCCGAAAAGCTCCAGGAGATCTATGTAAAAACCGGAGCCCATTTTACCCTCACGGAATCCGGCGCGCGCAAAAGCAGCAAAGCCAGCGGCCCCCCGCAGACGGTTTTGGTCTTCCGCCGGGTCAGCGGCGGTATTGAGGTGAGAAAGGCGGCGGACGGGTCGCTCTTCTACAAGAGTAAAGGCAACCGCCCGCTGGTGCTTTCCTACGAAAACCCCGGGGCCACCACCGCCCTTTTCAACCTCAGCTTTGGCGAAGGCTACTACTGGGCCGGCCGGGAAGACCGGATCTTCCGCGGGCAGATGGAGTTTTTACCACGCCCGGACGGGCTGACCGTTGTCAACCGGTTAAATATCGAAGAGTACCTGTACTCGGTGGTCCCGGCGGAGATGCCCTGTACCTGGCCGTCCGCTGCGCTGGAAGCCCAGGCGGTAGCCGCCCGGACTTACACCATTACGAATCTGGGGCGTTATGAAAGCCGCGGCTTTGACCTGCTGGCCTCGGTCCTCTCCGCTTATTACCCGGGGGTCAAAAGCGAGGATGTGGCCGCCCGGGCGGCGGTAGATGCCACCCGCGGGCTGATCCTTACTTTTAACGGCCGGCCGATTACCGCTGTGTACTCGGCGAACTCCGCAGGATTCACCGAAAGCAGCCGGGAGGTTTGGAATTTTGACCATTCCTACCTGCGGGCCGTCCCGGACAAGGAACTTCCCCCGGAGATCGACGCCTGCATGCCCCCGGCCGTCCTCGCCAAGTGGCTCAGGGAACGGCCCTTGACCCACAGCTCCAACCCGGCCTATTCGGCCCGGGCCGCCTATCGCTGGCAATTATGGGTCCCCCGCTGGGAATTGGAGGAACGCCTGGCCCGCGCAGGCGCAAAAGAAATCGGGGAGATCCTCTCCCTGACCACCGCCGGGCGCGGTCCCAGCGGGCGGGTGAAAGAGGTCTTGATCCGGGGGACCGCAGGCGAATACAGGATAAACGGGGATCCGATCCGTTCCCGCCTGGGGGGATTGCGCAGCAACCTCTTTGTTGTCGAGCCGAAGCTGGGCCCGGACGGCCGCCCGGAATACTTTATCTTCACCGGCGGCGGCTGGGGGCACGGGGTCGGCATGTGCCAGAGCGGCGCTGCCGGGATGGCCGCCGCCGGCTATTCCTGCCGGGAGATCCTTGACCATTACTACCCCGGCGCCGAACTCACCAAAAGGTACTGAAATACACCAATACACCACGAAGAAAGGTGCTGAAAGAGACCAAAAAATCCAACCAAAAGGCAGTGAAAGACACCCTTTTCCGCCGCACCCTTTTCCGCCCTTAAAACAAGTATGTTCTAATAGAAATATCCCATGGCATATGGTAAAATATATGCCATGATTTGTCTCAGGAAAAAATCGAGAAAGGGGTGTCTTGAGTGGCTGAAACCCGGAAGAAAAACCCGGTGATCGGCGGGATCCTTTCCGCTCTCTTCCCCGGCATCGGCCAGCTTTATAATGAAGACTACGGGAAAGCCGTTGTTTTGATTGCCGTGACCATCACCACCATCAGCGCCCTCGTTTATTCCCTTCTCACCACCGTGCCCATGTTTCTTCCAGGCAAGCAATTAAACCTCCAGTCAATCCAGGCCGGACCCGTCACCGCCCTGGTCAGCACCGTTTTGATCACGATCGCCGTCTGGTTTTACGGGATCATCGATGCGATCACCTGTGCGCAGCGCCTGTCGGCCAGGCCCGGCGGTGCTCCCCCGGAGACGGCGGGGAAAGAGAGCGAAGGGGTAAAGGCCCTCGGGGCGATTCTGGTGGTTGCCGGGGTTATTATTCTCCTTTTGCAATTTGGGATCGGCTGGGGGTACCTCTTGCGTTACGGGGGGCCGGCGCTTTTGGTTCTTTCCGGCATCTATCTGCTGTTACAAGGCACAGGAGTCTTAAAAAAATACCGCCGCCGCCCGCGCCCGCAACCGCAACCGCAAAAGCGGGATTAAAAGCTATCCGGACGACGGCGCCGTCTTTGCCTCATTTCTTCAGTTCGACCACGGTTACGCCGAGCCCGCCTTCGCCAATCCCGCCCAGGCGGTAGCTTTTCACCTGCGGGTGTTCACTGAGAAACTGGGTGACCGCGCTCCGCAAGGCCCCTGTTCCTTTACCGTGGATCAGGACGGCGGAAGGCAGGCCCGCCAGGAAAGCCTCGTCCAAGTACTTATCGACCGTTTCCAATGCTTCTTCCACATTCATCCCCCGGAGGTCAAGCCGGGATGAGATGGTCGCGCTCTTGCTGACCGCCGACCGTTTGATGCCGCCCTTTTCCCCCCGGCCTTGCCGTTCCGGAGCCCGGGAAACTTCCGCCAGCCCGGCGCAGGGCACCCAGACCCGGAGGCCGCCTTCCACCTGTACCTGCGCCTGGCCGTTTTTTACTTCCAAAACGACGCCTTCCTGTTCCAGATGGGGAAGGCGTACGGTTTTCCCGGGCAGGATCTCCCCGGGGGATCCGCCCCCAACAAATAGCCCTGCTTCCTCCGGTATTTCCGCCAGCCGCCCGGCCAATTGCCTGCGGGCCTCATTGGCGATCTCGCTTTGGTCCTCAGGGGCGGCCTCGCGCAGGCGGCGCAGGAGATTCTCCATCTCCCGCCGGGTCTCCCGGATCAGGTTCCGTGCTTCTTCCCGGGCTTCCCGTAGCAGGCTTGCCCGCTCCCCTTCGAAACGGCCAAGCTTCTCTGTGTACTCCTTCTCCTTCTTCTCCAAAGCCAAACGAAGCCGGGCGGTCTTCTCCCGCTCCGCCTCCAGTTCTCTCTTTTCCTCTGCGATCTGCCCCAAAAGCTCCTCGAGGTTCCGGGTGCCGGGGGCCACCAGTTGCTGCGCCTCTTCAATAATGGCCTTCTCCAGCCCCAGGCGGGCGGCGATAACAAAGGCGTTGCTCTGCCCGGGAACTCCGGTGAGCAGGCGGTAGGTGGGCCGCAAGGTCCGGGGGTCAAAATCCACCGAGGCATTCTCCACCCCCGGGGTGTTGTAGGCAAAGATCTTCAACTCGCTGTAATGGGTGGTGGCCACGGTCCGCACCCCGCGGCTGTGCAGGGTCTTGAGGATAGCCGTGGCCAGTGCCGCGCCCTCGGCCGGATCCGTACCGGCGCCCAGTTCGTCCAGGAGCACCAGGCTGTTTTGGTCTTGCGCCGCTTCCATGATGGGGACAATATTGCTCATATGTGAAGAGAAAGTACTCAAACTCTGCTCGATACTTTGTTCGTCGCCGATATCGCTGTAAATGCCGGTGAAAACCGCCATCTCCGACCCGGAACTGGCCGGTATGTGGAGGCCGGCCTGGGCCATCAAGGTCAGGAGCCCGGTGGTCTTCAGGCTGACAGTCTTCCCCCCGGTGTTGGGCCCGGTGATGATGAGAACATGGAAATCCCCGCCCAACTCAAGATCGATCGGGACTACTTCCCCTTCCAACAGCGGGTGGCGCGCTTGCAAGAGGCGGATAAAGCCCCTGGTATTCAGGACCGGTTCGGCTCCCCCGATACTCAGGCTGTAACGGGCTTTGGCAAAAGCCAGATCAAGACGGGCCAGGATCTCCTGGTTCGCCAGGATCCCGGCGGCTGCTTCCCCCACCTGGCGGCTGAGTTCAGTCAGGATCCTTTCGATCTCCTCTTTGATCTCTGCTTCCACCCGGCGCAGCTTGTTGTTGAGTTCCACCACGGCCATGGGTTCAATAAAAAGCGTGGCGCCGCTGGCCGACTGGTCATGGACAATACCGGGGATATACTGCCGGAATTCCTGTTTGACCGGGAGGACGTACCGGCCGTTCCTGATGGTGACCAGCGCCTCTTGGAGGTATTTCTGGGTCTCCCCCGACCGGGTAAGGGCGTCAAGCCGCTCGCGGATGCTGTTCTGGAGCGTCTGGGCTTGCCGGCGCAGGCTGCGCAAGACGGGGCTGGCCTCGTCCCGGACCTCGCCGTCGGGGCCAATGGCTTTAGTCAAAGCCGCTTCCAACTGGGGAAAGGTTGTTAACCCCGCCGCCAGGGCGGAAAGAACCGGCGCCCTCTCCTCTGCCTCTTCCCCCAGGGATTTCCGGAGTAATCTCGCGGCCCGGAGGGTGGCGCCGGTAGCCAGGAGTTCTTCGGGGGATAACACCTTTCCTCTCCGGGCCCCTTCTGCCGCCGCCCGGAGGTCAAAGATACCGTCCAGCGGGACCCGGCTGGTTTGCCATAATTCCCTGGCTTCAGTGGTTTCTTTTTGCGCCCGCGCCACTTCCTCCAGGACGGTTGCGGGCTGCAAGGAAATGGCCAACTCCTCGCCGGGCTTGGAAGCGGTAAAGCCCGCGAGGATCTGGCGGATCTTGTCAAACTCCAGGATCCGTGCGGATTTTTCCTGCAGGTTTTCAGTTTTTCCCATTTTGGACCAAACCACCGCTCTGGGCAACGGTCACCGGGCGCACCAATGCTTCCCGGAGGACCTCGTCCATAGTTTCCACAGGAACAAAATGAATCTTCCTGGCAATATTGGCGGGAATCTCTTCCATGTCGCGGGTGTTTTCCTTCGGCAAAATCACCTTTTTAATCCCCGCCCTGTGGGCGGCCAGGATCTTCTCCTTGAGGCCGCCAACCGGCAACACCCTGCCCCTGAGGGTAATCTCGCCGGTCATGGCCACATCGCTCCGGACCGGGATATTGGTCAAAGCGGAAATAACCGCCACCGCCATGGTGATCCCGGCCGACGGCCCGTCCTTGGGGATCGCCCCTTCCGGGACATGGATATGCAGGTCATTTTTCTTATGAAAATCCTCGGCAATCCCTAGGGGCCGGGAACGCAGGTAGGTGACGGCCGCCTGGGCCGATTCCTGCATAACCTCGCCCAATTTGCCGGTGAGGATCAACTCGCCCTTACCATTAACCACCGAGACCTCGATGTGGAGCAGGTCCCCGCCCACTTCCGTCCAGGCCAGGCCGGTGGCCACCCCCACCCGGTCTTTCTCTTCGATCGTCCCATAACGGTACCGGGGAACCCCCAGGTACTTGTGGAGGTTCTGCCTGGTGACCCGGACCGGCGGTTTCGCCCCGCCAACCAAACGCCGTGCCACCTTCCGGGCGATCGCCGCCAATTCCCGTTCCAGGTTGCGGACCCCGGCCTCGCGCGTGTAGGACCGGATAATCTCCTGCAACAGCCCGTCGGAGAGGGTGAAATCCCCTTCTTCCAAGCCGTGCTCCTTTATTTGTTTTGGCAAGAGGTGTCTCTTGGTGATCTCCACCTTTTCCTCTTCTGTGTACCCGGAAAGCTGGAGGACTTCCATCCGGTCCAAAAGCGGCGCCGGGATATTATGGGCGGTATTGGCTGTCGTGATGAATAGGACCTGGGAGAGGTCGAAGGGCACTTCCAGGTAATGATCGCCGAAGTTACAGTTTTGTTCGGGGTCCAGCACCTCCAAGAGGGCTGCGGAAGGGTCTCCCCGGAAATCCACACTCATCTTGTCGATCTCGTCCAGGAGGATCACGGGGTTTTTCGAACCGGCCTGGCGCATGATCTGGATAATCTTCCCGGGCATGGCCCCAATATAGGTGCGGCGGTGCCCGCGGATCTCCGCCTCGTCCCTGACCCCGCCAAGGGAGAAGCGGACAAATTTCCGGTTAAGGGCCCTGGCGACCGAACGGGCCAGGGAGGTTTTGCCCACCCCCGGCGGGCCGATCAGGCAGATGATCGGTCCTTTCAGGCTCTTTGTTAGCTGGCAGACGGCCAGGTATTCAAGGATCCGTTCTTTTACCTTTTCCAGGCCGTAATGGTCCTCGTCAAGAACCCTCTGGGCCGCGTCCAGGTCCAGATGGTCTTCGGTATAGACATTCCAGGGAAGCGCCAGCAGCCAGTCGAGGTAATTCCGGACCACCACCGCCTCTGCGGCCATGGGCGGCATCTTCTCCAGGCGCCGTACTTCCCGGAGGGCCTTTTCTTCTACGTCCTCCGGTAACTCCTTCTCTTTTATTTTCTGCTGGTATTCGTCGATCTCAGCCAGGCGGTCGTCTTGTTCGCCCAACTCTTTTTGAATGGCCTTTATCTGTTCACGCAGATAATACTCTTTTTGCGACTTTTCCATCTGCTTTCTTACCCGGAGCTGGATCTTCCGTTCCACTTCCATCACTTCCAACTCCCGGATAATGATGGCGTAGAGTTTTTCCAGGCGTTCCCCGGGGGAGACGGCTTCGAGGATCCTCTGTTTATCCGCGATCTTCAGATTGAGGTGGGCGGCGATAATATCAGCCAGCCGGCCGGGTTCTTCGATATTCCGTACGGACGAGAGCACTTCCGGGGGGATGTTTTTCCCCTTTTTCACGTACTCTTCGAAGCGGAGCAATACGGTACGCATTAAAGCCTCGTCTTCCGGGCTTTTTCCCTGCGTTTCTTCGATTCTCCCGGCCAGGACCAGGTAATAGGGTTCGGTCTGGAGATATTTGATTATTTCAACCCGGCAAATCCCTTCCACCAATACCCGGAGCGTCCCGTCGGGCAACTTCAGAAGCTGTTTGACCTCGGCCATGGTCCCGTAGGGATAGATATCACCGGCCAGGGGGTTGTCGATCCCGGCCTGGTACTGGGCGGCCAGGATGATCAGTTTATCCTTTACCATCGCTTCTTCCAGGGCATTAACGGACTTATCCCTCCCCACGTCCAGGGGGACCACCATCGAAGGGAAAACAACTACCCCCCGCAGGGGAAGCAACGGCAACTGTATCTGGGATCTCTTTTTTGTTGATTTTACGTTTAAAGCAGTAGACACCGGCTTCACCTCCGTTCATGCCGGATACACTCTGTTCCTCAGTCACTAACAAACAGGCACAAGAAATCCGCTGTTTTTCTCCAGGCAAACACGGAAGACCTGCTGCTCCTTACAGACAAACGTGGAAAACCCGCTGTTCCTTAAAGGCAAACACAAAAACCCGCCGCTCCTCACAGGCAAGCACAGAAAACCCGCTGCTGTTTACAGGTACTCACAGAAGATTCGCAATCAGCCGGGGGATTCCTCCTGTTATTATCTGGAGCATTCCGGAACGTTCTTAATCGTTCCAAGAGCGTTCTAAAGCGTTCCTGGTTATTTCTTTTTCCTTTTTACTTCCGGCCGAAAAAGCCGGCCTCCGTCAAAAGCTCCCGCTTAACGGCGGCGGCTCCGGGGGACAGCAACACGCTATAGGTTTGCGGGTAGCGTAAACGCCGGTACTCGCCGGGGAGCGCGGCCAGGTTGGCGAGGGCCCGCTCCCGGATGGCCTCCAGGTCTTCCGGTCCGGCCAAGAGTTTTCCCTTCTCCACCAGCTTTTGGAGGAGGGGTTTCCCGGACCCGGCGGTGAAGTTCACTTCCTTGAAGAGGTTTTCCCGGTCAAAACCCTTGACTTCACCGGTTTGGATCTCCTCGCCCTCCAAATAGAGGAGATCAGCGAAGGGCGCCCCGTTGGGCAGGTAATAGCGGACCACCTGTTTGCGGCCGGGATCCGTGATCTTGCTGATGTTACCGGAGATTTTAATCTTCGGTTCCCACCCCTGCCCGTTCTGGATGGCAACGATCTTATAGACACCGCCCAGGGCCGGGTGGTCCCGGGAAGTAATCAGATGCGTCCCCACACCCCAGGAGTTCACCTTTGCCTGCTGGCGTTTTAAATCGGCGATCAGATCCTCTTCCAGTTCGTTGGAGGCGACGATCAGCGGGTCTTCAAATCCCGCCTCCCGGAAGAGGCGCCACGCCTCTTTGGAGAGTTTGGCCAGATCCCCGGAGTCAAGCCGGATCGCCCCCCGCAGCGGCAGGCCCTTCTCCCGGAACTCTTTAAAAACCTTTACCGCATTGGGGATACCGCTGGTTAAAGGGTCATAGGTATCCACCAGTAAAACGGGGTTATCCGGGAAGATCTCTATATAAGCCCGGAAGGCCTCTATTTCACTGTCGAAACTCATTACCCAACTGTGGGCATGGGTGCCCTTGACCGGGATCCCGTAGATCCGGCCGGCCAAAGCGTTGGAAGTTCCCACACAGCCGCCGATATATGCCGCCCGGCTGCCGGTTACCCCGCCGTCCGGGCCCTGGGCCCGGCGCAGCCCAAACTCGAGCACCGGGTCCCCTTCCGCGGCATAGCAGATCCGGGCCGCCTTGGTCGCCACCAAGGTCGGGTAGTTTAAGGCGTTGAGCAGGAAGGCCTCCAGGAGTTGGGCGGAAGCCAGCGGCCCTTCCACGCGGACCAGCGGTTCATAAGGAAAGACCACTGTGCCTTCGGGTACCGCCCAGAGATCAATCTCCAGGCGAAAAGAACGCAAATAGTCCAGGAATTCGGCGGGAAAACCCACCTGCCCGAGATAACGTAAATCCTCTTCTGTAAAGGAGAAATTATCAATAAAGGCCAGGACCTGATCTAAACCGGCAAAGAGGGCAAAAGCGTTATGCGGCGGCAGTTCCCTGAAGAAATACTCGAAACAGACCCGCCGGTTTTCACGGCCCTTTTTCCAGAACCCGTACATCATCGTCAGTTCATAGAAATCGGTGAGCAGGGCCATGTCTTTCCGTTGCATCCAGTTGACTGCTGCCCCTGTCATTCCCCACTACTCCCTATCTCGGCATCGGTGATAATCCCCACTCCGGCCGCGCGCAACTCATTGAGGGCATCTTCCACCGTCCCGGGAGGATTATCCACCCCCCGGCTGGCATTGACCACCACGAAGGCGCGAAAACCCGCTTTTAAAGCGTCCAGGGCCGTGGCTTTCACACAGTAGTCGGTGGCCAGGCCGGTTATATAGACCGTATCCACTTGCCGCTCCCGCAGCTTCTCCGCGAGCCCTGTGCCCTGAAAACCGCTGTAGGCTTCCACCGCCGGGTCAGTCCCTTTGTCAACAATGATACCGTCCGGGCGCACCAGCAAATCCGGGTGGAACTCGGCCCCCGGCGTCCCGGCCACACAATGCGCGGGCCAGGATTTATCGATGAACTGCGGGTTTTCGGCAAAGCTCACATGGTTCGCCGGATGCCAGTCCCGCGTATAAACCACTGTATCAAAGGAATTTACCAACCTGTTGATTACCGGAATAATCTCGTCGCCGCCGGCAACCCCCAAGGCGCCGCCGGGGCAAAAATCATTCTGGAGATCCACAACAATCAGAGCTTTTCCCATCAAACGATCCCTCCCGCCAAACAAGCATCGGAAAAAACTTGCTTATGCCTATTATATATTTCGTTGCAACAAGGGATAACCCTTCAGAATTCATTATAGGGATTCTTCTTTACCCGCCGGGGTAATCCTCCCTCTTTACCTTTTTCTGCGCCTGTGCAACAATAATTTTACAAACAAAAAACCCGCTGTCTTCCTGCGCCTCCCTTGGCCTTGGCAGCTCGAACCTCTTTCTTTACCGCTTTTTAATGAATTTGTAAGGAGGCGCCAGGCCGCCGGTGAACAATATATAATTATGGGAGGAGCGCCAAAAGCAAAGGAGGAATGGGGATGAGAAAGGTGATTGTCGGCGTTATGGGGGGCGGGGAAGGCGCATCCGAAGAGGTTTGCCGCCTTGCGTATGAACTGGGCAGGTTAATTGCCCAGGAAGGCTGGGTTTTATTGAACGGCGGCCGCGACGTCGGGGTGATGGACGCCTCCGCCAAAGGGGCCCGGGAGGGCGGGGGGTTGACCATTGGTATTCTTCCGGACCGGAACGCCGCCAACGCTTCACCATATATCGACATACCCATCTTGACAGGCTTTGGCGACGGGCGGAACTATATCAACGTTCTCAGCAGTAATGTGGTGGTGGCTTTACCGGGGCGGACGGGAACCATCTCCGAAATCGCCCTGGCTTTAAAGAACGGCAGGACTGTCATCCTGCTCGATTTCGACCTGGGCGATCTCTTCTCCGAATACCGGAAAGCCGGCCTGATGATCTCGGTGAAAAAACCGGAAGAAGTGATTAGGGAGATCAAAAAAATCCTGGCCGACAGCCATCTGTTTTCTTGAGATTTTTACCGGGCGACGGATGCGCGGGCAAAACCGGTTCTCCCGGAAAACGGAGACAGTTCTCCCGGAAAAAATAAAGAAAACCGGAAATCTCCGGTTTTCTTTATTTTTAGAGGTAAATAGAAGCGCCGCGCGCCAAGGCAAATAACAACGCGATGAAAATGCCCTCTTTTTATAGGGCTATTGAATCTCAACCCGCCGCCCCCGCGGCGTAGCCGGTTCGACCTTGGGCAGGCGGACTTCCAGGACGCCGTCGCGAAAAGTGGCTTTGACACCCTCGGTCCGGACCGGCGCTTGCAATGGGATCCGGCGGATAAAGGAACCCCGCCGGCGTTCCCTCCGGTAAAACCGCTCGTCTTCCGCGGTTTTTTCCTCTTGGATCTCTCCCTGGAGAGTCAGGGAGTTTTCATCCACCGTCAACTCAATATCCTCCCGCCTCATCCCGGGGAGGTTGGCCCGGACGATGAATTCCCCGGCCGTTTCGGCCAGATCCACCGATGGTTGCCAAAAACCCCGCTCAAAAAGGCGGGAGATGGGAAATAACTCAGTATAGGCCTCCCACGGTTGCAAACCATCCATCCCATCCTTCACCTCCAGAGCTATTTTTACCGGCGGCAACCGGTTTTATCCCCGGCGCCCGGCCCGCCCCGGCCGGGGGAAACCCCGCACTATCCAAAGGCCTACACCGGCCGGTAAAGATCCATCCCGGCTGATAAAGGGCCTGCCCTGCCCGGACAAATGCCTCCCGGCCGGGAAAGCCCGTCCTCCGATAAAAGGTCCGTCCTGACCGAAAAAAGCGCTCCCGGCCGGTAAAAGGCTTCCCCGCCCGGCTTGAGAAGACTACTCTTCTTAAAAAACTTCTTGGGTTTTTTTCCAAAAGAAAGGGGATGCTAAGAACGGCCAAACAGCACCGGTCCTGTGTATATTCCCTGATCCTTAGAGCCATATTATAAAGGTAATTACGGAAACAGGTCAGACTTTGACTGGAAGGGGGAGTGGCATTGAACCCGGAAAAACCGGTAAAAATGCCCAAAGAAC
>Ga0209537_1004617_pt1 | contig 11593 bp, 8 predicted proteins | sample BioPla4DNA1_FD_187698 | JGI IMG/M metagenome (GOLD analysis project Ga0209537, IMG submission 187698) | Biogas fermentation microbial communities from Germany - Plant 4 DNA1 (SPAdes) (version 2) | ecosystem: Engineered > Bioreactor > Anaerobic > Digestate | place: Bielefeld, North...
AAGCCTATTCGTGACCGCTGGCTAGAAGGGGACAGGCAGGTAATAGAAGGATATAATGAAATTGCCCATATTGCTAGAGAAGGCAAGAAGGCACTACTTAAGCAAGATTGGGACGAGCTAGGCTATCTAATGAATAAAAACCATGAGATTCAGGATAGTATAAGCGATTCAGGAGAGCAAAACAATTACATGATTAAAGTTGCAAAGAATGGCGGTGCTTTGGCAGCAAAGCTAGCAGGTGCAGGTGGAGGAGGAACTATTATAGCACTAACCCTGGATCCCAAGAAAACCATAGCCGCTCTAAAAGAGGCAGGAGCTGAGGAATTTATAGAACTGGAGCCTTTAGCGCAAGGGGTTATGGTAGAAAGATATGAAGATAGCAGAGAATATGTTGCTGCCACAAGACATGGCTGATAAAGGACTAAAGCTGGTCCTTTTTTTAACTACAATTATCTGAATATTATAACAAAACAGAATTTAAGGGGGTTAATATGGATAGTATCGAAATATTTGTTACTTTAATGGATGATGTAGAAGTTAATAAATCACTAAAAAAATTTAATGAGAGTACTAGATCAACTAGTACTGTTTTAAAAAAATCAAAACTCATGAAAATTCTTCGAAATCAAACCTATCAGACAAGAGTAAGAGGCAAACCTAAAAGAAAAATGAACCCTTTTGAGTTTCTTGTTTTTCAGCAAAAAGATGAGCAATTTGAAGATATTGATGAAAAAGAATTTTTTATAATGCTTAATGATGCAAAACTAAAAGATTACCCTGATCACAAAAAATTTGCTAATGCTCTAATTTACTTTCCAGAGAAAACAAAACAGCTATTACCTAAAATAGAGGAAAACATCAAAAATAATCGAAAACCATTTGAGGATTTAGTACATTTCAATAATCAGGAGGAGTTGGAGTCATATATAGCCCAAGTTTCCATATTTTCGGGAGAGAAATGGCAGGAAAATATAGAAGCTTATTTATCTCCCTTTTTTGATGATAAAGACAAAGAGAAAATAGAAGCTATAAAAGATGATGTAGCAACTTGGTCATTAAAGGAATTATATGAGCAAGTTAATAATACAAAAAATGAAATTCCCTTATACATATATCAATATACTTACTTGCTAACACATGAAGATGTAAATGATTCAATAAAGCATTGCTTTATTGAAGAAATAATGGCAGCACTTTTACAGACCTTTCATAAGAAAATAAATTCCCTAAAAGATAACGAAGAACTATTAGAAAAATACTCATTAATATCTAAAGAGTTTGAGACAGCAAAACAACAGCTCAGTATATTGGATACAGAAAATAAGGAATTGATGAAACAATTAAAACAAAAAGAGAAGGAGATTAGGAATATTAAAATAGCCAGTGAAAAGGTGTATAAGCAAGAGTTAGCTAAATACGATAAAACGCTGACAGTTATCAAAAATGAAAATGAACAACTGAAGGAAAAACTTAATCAAATACAATTATATATAAAGTATATATTTCCACAAAACCAGGATGGGACTTATGAATTTGCAATAGTACATAGTATTGAAACAAGGCTAGCTACTATTATATATCCGGAAGTTTTATTTATTCATGTTGAGGAATGGCCAGAGAAATTTGAAACATTGCCTAAGGATATAAGCAGAATTTATATGGTGCGGGAAGGATTAACAAATAGGCAAATACGTACTATAAAGAAAGACGTTGAAGGAAAGAGCATAAAAATTCAAATGATATTTGCTGGTAATGAAAAAGATTTAATTGAATGTGTAGCTATATTAAAGAAAGAACAAGGGGGCAGTTTAAATGTATAATTATTATGAAAATCTGGAGTATACAGAAGTAGAAAAAAAGCAACTTTCTGACTGTAATTCTTGCTATATGTTAGGAATCTTGGCAACAGATGAAAAAAGTTTTCCTACCAGTGGTGAGGAACAGTCTTATATTACTATAATGAAAGGAAGTACAAATATAATTTTTTATGTAAAAGCTTTGAGCTATGAACCTGAGCCTATTTTGGAGCTTGTAGATAAGCGAAGTGCCTCACCCTTGTACATAGGTATAGATAGATACCAAAATGAAGCTAATTTTCCTTTATCATTAAAACTTACAAGTGATCTTAAAAAGAAAATGCAAATGATTGAAGAAAAACTTAAAGGGAGACTTTTAATATTTAAGCCTAAGATAACAATTAAGCAGCATGATGACAAAGAAATTGCATATAAAAATCTGGAGATTGTTGCCATAGAGCCAGATGTAAAAGTATCTAGTAATCAGGAATATATTCAAGTACCGAAAATAAACTTTAAAAATAAAGACTTTGAAAAAAAGTTAGTAGAAGGCAGTTATATATATTTTGAAGATTATCCCCATGTTATGTTTCAACCAAACTACATTTTATGTGGTAATTATATCTATTGCAATCTGAAATCTTGGGAGCGAAGTTCTAACAGCAACAGAAGATGGCGCTATACAGGAGATATCAATGATATTAAGAAAGTTCCTATTGATATGGACTCTATTGAGCTAACAAATAAATTGATACGTGGGACTGATAATCTAATTTTTATTGAGAAAGACTATTTAGTAGACAATGTTGACAGTAAATTTGATACAAAAGAAGCCATCAATATATCCATATATGAAGTAAACAACTTAAACACCCAGGCTTCAACTTTAGATAGTACAATCCATCATGATACTGATATAAATGAATATAAATTTTTAACCGCTTTAAAAGAATATACAGTTAAAAAAGGCCTTTGCTATGATGAAAATGATCTAATAAATTTCCACACTTGTGTAAAAACAAATCCTTTAACCATTGTTGCTGGCATGTCTGGTACTGGCAAAACCCAGTTGGCAAGAGCGTATGCTGAGATGTTAGATCTTTCCGAGGATAATAACACTCTATTATTTCTTCCTATTAGCCCTTCTTATACAGAACCAGGAGATTTGTTAGGATACTTGAACAACAATAACGGACTTTTCATTCCTTCTGAAACAAGGCTTACCGAATTCTTAATCCATGCTATGGAAAATCCCAACAGTATGCATATGGTTATATTTGATGAAATGAATCTATCTCAGGTAGAGCATTGGTTTGCACCTTTCATCTCGCTACTAGAATTAGAACCGGATAAGAGAATGCTTTCTCTTTATAGCAAAAATGCACACTGTATTAATTCGGCAATCTATTATCCCACAATCAATATTGGATCGAATATTAGGTTTGTTGGTACCGTAAATATGGACGAAACCACAAAAGACTTTTCTGATAGATTATTAGATAGAGCAAACGTTATTACTTTGAAGAAAAGAAGTTTCGTTAGCCTAAAAGAAGAACAAAAACAGAATCAATATACACAGAATACTTATGAGAAATTTAAGTGCCTTAATTATTCCCAATATTCTTCATGGGTAAAAAATGATATGCCTCTATCTGCTTTTACTATTGAAGAACTTCACTTTTTTGATGAACTGCATAATTTAATTAATGCAGCAGATAGTCAAAAAGGAGTATCATTCAGAATTGTTGAACGCATTGGTAATTATATAAATAATATACCTATCAATGAAGACGGGGAGCTTATGCTATCTAGAAGAGTTGCTATCGATATTCAGGTAAAGCAGCGAATATTAACAAAACTTAAAGGAACAGAAAGTCAATATGGAAGCTTGATCGGTACTATGATGCCGGATAATGAAACCCCTCAGAATAGTGCATTATACGAGTTTTTCAGCAGTGACACCGCACTAGAGATTAGCAATTTTGAATTCACCAAACAAGATATAAAAAGAAAAGCTAAGGAGTTAGGGATTTATGGATACACAAACTAAAGTGAAGTTTATTATTGGCGAGCCTAATTATCTAATAAGAGAGTTGCATATTAATGAAGAGAATTATTCAGGTTATTTCCTTGGTGAAGAAATTGTTTCTTTTTCAGAGCATACACCAGTAAAAATCCAGCTTTTAAGTGACGATCCAACAGCCTATATGACAGTTGAAACTTATGACGAAGAAGAACAGGTTTATATATATCCATATGAAGAGGAATATGTATTGTCTTCAGGTAAAGATGAGGAAAATATGATTGTTCCTGGGTATTATGAAATTAACATTTATATTGATGGCAGAATGTATTATGGTTTTTATAAGGTAAACCCCTCCTCAGTTTCATGGGAAGGTATTATGAAAATACGAGATTATTTAGAAAAATTGATGAATGGTTTAGCTCAGAATCTTTATTTACGAAAAATAGGCAAACAAGGTGAATATGTATCACAAGAGCCGAGTCTCCTAGAGATATATGAACATATAGTAAATAATGAACGTATGTTAATAAATAATGTGGATTCATTAATAAAAGATCCAATAACCAATATTACAAAAAGATATAGAGAACAACCATATTCAAGGGCTCCTGACATGAAAAGCCAAAGATGGCTTTCAAAAAAAGGTATTACTGTAAACAGCAACGCATATCTTCCTGAGATCAATTATGAAAAGCATTGTATTCTAGATGTTGATACTATAGAAAATCGATGGATTAAAAAAATTTTGACTCATACTATAGAAGCTATTGTTGAATTAGAAAATGTATATAAAAAAATATTGGAAAGAATTAATATGAATATTAAATCAAAAGAGCTAGAATACAATGAGACCTTCAAAAAATATGAAAAAGTAGCAGATGATAAGTTAATATCAAACCGATATAAATTTCAGCTAAAGCAAAAGTGTAACAACTTAAAAGGCGAAATACAGGAGTATATGGAAAAAATCAGCTCTGTCCAAAGTAACTTACGAAAATTAAAACGTATCAAAGCGACAATTGCCCACTACTTGTATGAAACTTGGCTGAGAGAAATAAATAACTACGAGAAAGTATTAAAACCATCCTTAAGGCTAATAAAAGAACATAGATGTTATCAGTTATATATTTTTTATAAAAAACTACTTTTGATGGAAAAGAAAAGGCACGGAAAAAAGAATAGCTTTCCATTTAAACGCACATCTCTTTTATTCGAATATTATACAGTTGCAGTGGTAATAAGTATTTTAGAATCATTAGGTTATAGCTGGGAAAAGGGTTGGCTTGCAGATAATATAGATCCTACAATTTTTAATGGTGAACTCCCAAAAGAAACTGAAATGATTTTTAGAAAAGATAATGTTTATCTTGAGCTGATTTATGATAAGGAGGTAAGCGATGAACCAGATAATCCAGCCAAAGATCAGATAGTAAATATAAATTCAATTCATACAAGACCAGATATAAAACTAACAGCATACGATATTGAGACTGGAAAAATGTTAGGATGTGTTATAATTGAAGTAAAATGTAGTAGATCCAGATATATTTATACCAAAGTTGGTCAAACAAGAGCAATGACCCAAATTAAGGACTATATAAATTTTGGATACTACAACGCTGACACCAAAAAGTATTCACCGGGAGGAGTTAGTAAAGTTATTCTTGTTTATCCCAAACAGAATCCATCTATTAGCAGCAATGCAACAAAGCTTAATTGCTGTTTTGTTCAGATAGACCCGGCAGACGAAGAAAATGGTTGTAAAGACCTTAGAAAAGAAATAGAACTATCATTGAATAAATTTGAAGAATTAGGGTTACAAAATTATAGCATTAGGTACTGATTAATAATGGGGACCTTTATATGAGGAACCCAGGGTAATTGCCCAATCCAGCGTAGTATAGTAAACCTCAATTGTAAAATTGTTGAAATCCTATGCAAGTAATGTTAATATACTGATATAACTGACGCAGGTAATTTAGATAACCCTTTATTTAGTGCCAACCCTAAGTGGTCGGAAAATTGCTGCGAGGTTCGTACCTAAGTTATACCAATGGTTTACAGGATTTTATGATAAAAAATCTATTATTTGAATTTAAGTACCAATCTTATGACCTACGCACTAATAGCACCTACAAGACTAGATATATAAGCTTTTGCAGCATGTGCTGATGAAGTTTACACCCCACGAGGAGACGGAAACGTCTGTATTTCATTTGCTTCCACACAAGTACCTCAGTTGTAATACATACTCCGCAAGGTAAGGGAAACGCAGTTAAATGCATGTCATAACCTGCATTATAATAAGTTGCAATCCCTTCAATTTATAATCCATGAGGGGACGGAATATTTCTAAATAGAAGCTTTAAGGTTTAGAGAGTACTAACTATAAGGGAGGGTTATGTATGTTGTTGGCAATATTTACACTTATCCCTATAGTAGCGGTTTTGCTGAAATTATTATCACTATATTTAAAATACAGAAATTCAAATTATAAGCTTGTTAGTGGTAATAGCTTTTTTAAAACCATATTTGACAAAGGTAATTATGGAGAATTTTTAACTTTTACAAAGCTAGAGAAACTGAGTGATCAAAATAAGCTTTTGACAAATCTGTACATACCAAGAGACGATGGGACTACTACTGAAGTAGACCTGGTTATGATTTCTCCAACGGGCATATATGTTTTTGAATCCAAGAACTACAGTGGATGGATATTTGGAGATGAAAAAAACAAGAATTGGACTCAAACATTAGAAAATGGCCAAAAGAATCGATTCTATAATCCCATCTGGCAAAACAAAGCTCATATCAATGCACTAAAGGCAGTTCTTAATCTGAATGATGATGCATTCAAATCCTACATAATCTTTAGTGAACGATGCACTTTGAAGAAAATAAATGTTACCTCTCCCAATGTCAAAGTTATTAAAAGAGATCAATTAATTAAAACCATTAAGAAGGATATTAAGGATTCACCAGAGCTTCTTACACCTGAAGAAGTTAATCAGATATATTTATCATTACAAAAATACGCCAATGTTGATGAAGTGGTTAAGCAGGAGCATATTGATAATATTAAGTCTAAAAGCATCTATAGTGAAAGCCTTGAACAATCAAATAATTAAGCTATTATAATAAAAAAACACAAGACTATAAAATAGGAGAATAATTGGATAATTAGCATAAGATAAGTCACAATTTAATGGGAACAGATACCTAGGCTTTTAAAATGTTATATTTTATGCCTGGGACCTGTCCCTATGCTTATTTTGGATTTTCTAGTGCTTAATGATTTTGTTTTTGACTTTCACTTTTATATTTTATCTTACATATCCCCTGAGTCATAGTTCCCATGGGACAGTAGACACACCAGCTTCGTGGCTTATATAGTACCATTGTGATTAGCCCTAGAAGAGTAGATGTTAGCATTATGCTGTAAAAACCGAAAGCGAATTGGGCAATCCATGGCGCTACTTTGGTAGTATTTGCCCAGCGCCATGGAAGCTTAAATACCCAAAATAAAGTAACAACTTCCCTTAGAGTCCTTGCTCCTGAAAACACCAGCCATGTAGAAAAGAGCATATTAAAAAACATAATCATAAAGAAGGCTAAAAAGCCATAGCGAAACCATTTACTGCGTAGCCAGTGCGGGATATCCCTATTTTTTGAGAGCTTAAATCTTCTACCTAAAAGCTCAAATAGCTGACCCCGGCCGCAGTATTGGTTACAATAGGCCTTGGTACCACTAAAAATTGATATTAGCAAGGGTACCATGAAACAGATAATGCCTAGCCAGGCAAAGAGAATATTAAAAAAGCCTAAAATTAGATAAAGAGCCGATGCGATCCATAAATAATCATACCAATGCTTTTTCCTTTTCATTTTGCCCCTTCCTTTCAATGATAGATATTACCGATGCAGGACATACCTTTGCACATTTTCCACATCCAATGCATTTGTTAGCATCTACAACTGCATACAAACCTCTGAAAACCGAAATGGCGCCTAGTGGACATTCCTTCTCACAACAACCACATGCAACACATTCTTTTGATACCATTGCTATTTTTTTCGATGCTCTCATAATAACCTCCTAATATTTCTAGATTACAATATTAGCATATTATAATATACTATATTCGGATAAATTTGTCAATCTGAAAAGGCAAAACAATGAGAGGTATTTGAAAGTTTATATAAATGATGCTAAGATATAAATAACTTTACTTTTTTGTCCATGATAGATTGACCCATTCATAATTTTGCAGATAATTTTAGTTAATATAGATCAAATGGGGTGTTTGGATGAAAATAGCTATGGGCATGTTTTATCATGAAGCCAATTCCTTTAACCCAAATCTGTTACAAAAGGATGGATTTGTATATTATGAAGGGGATGAAGTTTTAAGGCGCCTTCATGCAACAGAAGTTTTTCAGGAAGAAAATGCAGAGCTTATTCCCCTAATTTATGCCACAGCATTACCCTATGGGATTGTGGCTAGAGATGCCTATGAATTTTATGCTAATGGTATATTGAGTATATTAGAGGAAAATAAAGATGTTGATGGCGTATTTTTACACCTTCATGGAAGCATGGAGGTTGAAGGATTAGGATCTGGTGAATACCATCTAGTTAAAAGAATAAGGGATCTTTTAGGCGACGATGTTATTATTGGCATAGCCCTTGATGCCCACGCCAATACTGATCCCAAATTACCTTCCCTTATCAATGTAATGCGAAATTATAGGACAATTCCCCATCGTGATCAGGATGTTACTGAAAAAGTAGTAGCAAGGCACATGATTGACTGTATAAAGAACAATAAAAAAACTACTCCTCAATTTGTCCGCCTATCCTACATAATTCACCCGGAGAAAGCCTTAAGTGACAGATGGCCTTTGTCTGAAATCATGGAAAAGCTAAGGGAAATAGAAAAAAAGGAAGGAATAGCAGTTGCCACACTAGGTGTGGGAATGATTTGGTGTGATTGTAAGACCCTAGCAACAAATGTAGCCGTTACCCCATCTGAAGAGCAGTATACCCAAAAAGCAGCAGAGCTTGCAAAGGAATTAGCAGATTTCGTGTACACCTTTAGAGACAGCTTTGAATTTGAGCAGCTCCCCCTCTCTCCCCGTGAAGCAGTGCAGCATTCAATCAGTTACAAAGGCTCACCGGTGTTTGTATCGGATTCAGGAGACAATACCACTGGTGGTGCGGTAGGCGATCATACAATTATGCTGCGTGAGTATTTAAACTGTAGCGACTTTAGCGGAAAGCGTGTCCTGGTTACAGCTATTTGGGATGAGAAGGCAGTTGCTGAGTGTATGAAGTATAATGAAGGTGATTCTATTACACTTACTGTAGGTAAGGATTATGATCAAAACACCAAAGCAGTAACAGTAAATGGGATATTAAAGAAAAAAGGCAAGCTACATGGATTTTTAGGTTTTGAAGATAAGGCAGTGGGCTTGGCAGTTACAGTTTCCGTAGGTCCTGTTGATTTTGTAATTATCGATAAACCTGGTTCGTTTATATCAATTCAGCATTTTGAAGGAGCAGGCTTAAATATAGAAGACTATCAGGTTATTGTTGTTAAACAAGGATATCTATTCCCAGAATTAAGGGAGATAGCTGATTTATTTATACTGGCTTTAACACCTGGTGCCACACACCAAATAGTAGAAAATCTAGAGTTTAAAAACTTTGTACCACCTCTTTATCCCTTAACCTAATACAAAGCTGACTATAGTTTAGTTAATTATATAAAAAGAAAATTTAGGAGGAATGCAAATGGTAAACAGGGTAAGAGAAAAAAAGGTGACCATCGATCTGGTAGAGAACCCCATCCCTATTAAGTACGACGAAGTTCCAGATTATACTAGGGAGGACTATGAGGAAAGAATTAACAGGGTTTATAAATTCAGTGAGGAAAGAGGCTATAGTCATGTAATAGTATACGGTGATAGGGAGCATTTTTCTAATCTTCATTATTTGACAGGAGTAGATCCCAGATTTGAAGAAGCCCTACTGATACTGGAAAAAGGCAAGACCCCCAAATTTATACTAGGTAACGAATGCTATTCATATGCAAACAAGATTGATTTTGATGTTGAACTTATTTTATATAATCCCTTTAGCCTCACAGGTCAGCCAGATTACAATGACCAAAGTCTATTAGATATTTTCAAGGGCTGTGGAATTAATGAGGATTCAAAGATAGGTCTGGTAGGCTGGAAGTATTATGACAGCTCCAAACACACCTTACAAAACAGTATCCTGGACGTACCCAACTACATTGTTGAAACCTTATGTCAACTTGTAAAAAGAGAGAATATAGACAATGCTACGGATATCTTCACCCATAACGATTATGGACTACGCACTAATTTATCTGCTAAGGAGATCGTTAACTTTGAACTAAGCGGAACCAAGGCTTCCAGGAAGGTTTACAACCTAATAAAGAACTTAAAAGAAGGCATGACTGAGATAGAAGCATCTGGGTTTTTAAACCTTGATGGGGAACCTGCCTGTATCCATCCAATGGTTAACTTTGGGGATACAAATACCTCCTATGGTATAGCTAGCCCAACCTATCATCAGAAGTTAAAGATAGGTGATAGTGTATGCGTTGGTATGGCTAACAGGGGAAGTACAGTCCATAGGGCAGGGTTTTATATTAATAAACCAGAGGATTTGACTGAGGAACAGAGAAAGTTAAGAGAGGAATTTTTCCATACTTATTTTGCCTCAATAGTTGCCTACTATGAGAATTTCAAGATCGGTAATACCTGCGGGGATATATATGATAAAGTTGACAGAGTATTAGGCGGCGGAGAGCCAGGAGGAATTAAAAAGTATGGAGTTGTCCTAAATCCGGGACACCTGATCCATACTGATGAATGGCCCAATACACCCTTTAATAAGGAATCCAAGACCGTAATTCGCTCAGGAATGGGAGTGCAGTGCGATTATACAGCAATGCTTAAAGATCCATATTTAGTAGTTCATGTTGAGGACGGATTTGTAGTTGCTGATGAAAATCTTAGAAATGAAATTAAGGAAATTTCCCCTTCCTGCTATGAGCGTATAAAGGCTAGACAGAAATTTATGAGGGAAGTTCTAAATATAAACCTACCTGAAGAGGTACTGCCCTTATCAGATCTTCCTGCGGTATGCTTCCCATATATGGCTGATGTGAACACTATATTGTGCATGGAGTAAATTAATTATAAATGCGGCTATGAAAACCATAGCCGCATTTATAATATACAAAAGTGTAAATATACTGAACTTTATAAAAACACTAATTATGTCCTATTGTGAACTATTTTTTGTATAGGAATTTTATCTATTATTTCTTATAATTAAATCAAACTAAGGTTAAAAGGAGGATGAAAGTCCATGCCTAGGGTATATCATGTAGCAAAAACTGGTTGTGATCAAGGTAAAGGTACAAAAGATGATCCATTTCTAACTATAAACAAGGCTGCTTCTGTTGCAATGCCGGGAGACACGGTTATTGTCCATGAAGGCGTATACCGTGAATGGGTAAAGCCTAAGTACAAAGGCTTAAGTGATAAGAGAAGAATTACCTATCAAGCAGCAGAAGGGGAAAAAGTAGTTATCAAAGGTTCCGAACGCATTCAAAGCTGGGAACATGTAGAAGGCAACGTTTGGAAATGCCAGCTACCCAATTCCTTCTTTGGTGATTTCAACCCCTATAAAGAAACTATATTTGGAGACTGGTTGGTTACAATTGAAGAGACA
>Ga0209537_1004622_pt1 | contig 11589 bp, 7 predicted proteins | sample BioPla4DNA1_FD_187698 | JGI IMG/M metagenome (GOLD analysis project Ga0209537, IMG submission 187698) | Biogas fermentation microbial communities from Germany - Plant 4 DNA1 (SPAdes) (version 2) | ecosystem: Engineered > Bioreactor > Anaerobic > Digestate | place: Bielefeld, North...
CGAAAATAGGGGAAAAAATCATCACGATGAGCGCCGTAAGAATGGTCAAAACAATAAAGATTGGGACAAAAACCAACCATTGATACAAAAAGAATGCAACATCTTTTATGATTTTTACAACTTTCATTGCAATCAAAATTATTTTATGCAAAAATACGTAAATCCTTAGATTAACGCGAAAAAAAAGCAATTATTTCCGTACAAGTTGATTTTTTTGTGGTTTAAATAATATTTTTCTCAAATTATTTTATAGTTTGTCGAATTTTGTGTTTATTTGCGTTGTGAAACAGAATCATCATAATTATATAAACACATGAAAGAATTAGCAAAATATTCCGGCGCTATCGTAATGCTTATCGGCGTACTTGTATTGGCAATCCCGTTTTTTCAGGGTACTACAACCAACACTTCTTTAATTATCGGTATAATTATCGTTATTGAAGGATTTTTGGGCTACCTTTACGTAAACAATATGAAAAAAGGGAAAATCCTGAACGAAATTATGTGGGCTGTCGTGCTTTTAATTATTCCTTACCTTATCTTTCGTTACTTAAAGAAAATCGCATTCACCGAAGAAGAATTGTCGCTTTACAACGAATAAGCCAACATAGCCATAGCCATCGTTTAACAGAGAAAAGGAATAGAAAAACCTTGGGAATGCCTCTCAGGGTTTTTTTGTTTTTCCATTTTCGAGAAATTGAAGAGCACGTTCCATGTCTTGTGGCGTATCTATGCCAATAGTCTCTATATCGGTAACACCTACCCTTATCCGATATCCGTTTTCTATCCATCGAAGCTGTTCGAGCGACTCGGCTTTTTCGAGCATCGACTGAGGCAGGGAAACAATTTCTTTCAGAATATCGGTCCGATACCCATAAATGCCGATGTGTTTGTAAAAAACGTGGTAGTCCAGCCAATGACTTTGATCGATATCGCGAACATAAGGAATTACTGACCGACTGAAATAAAGAGCTTCAAAATTATTGTCGATAACTACTTTAGGCGATGCCGGATTAAACAACGCATCGATCCCCTCTTCCTTGCGGAAGGGTTTAACCAGTGTGGCCAATTGCACAGCTTGCGAATCGAAACAGTTTTTCAACTCTTCAATCTGTTCAGGTTGAATAAAAGGCTCATCGCCTTGAATATTGATTACCACATCTACTTTTTTCCCAATTTTTCGATACGCTTCAAAACAACGGTCTGTTCCGCTGCGATGAAGTGAAGAAGTCATTACCGCATTTCCTCCAAACGATTGCACGACATCAAAAATACGAGCGTCATCGGTAGCTACCCATACTTCGGAAACAGCCTTTTTCACCTGTTCATATACTCGTTGAATCATCGGTTTGCCTGCCAAATCGATCAATGGTTTACCGGGAAAACGAGTCGAGGCATACCGAGAAGGTATAATCGCCATAAATTCCATGATTCTATATCTTTTCTTTAGCTATAAACACAATTCTTTTTTTTTTGCCTTGTAAAAATGTAAAGATGTATACCGTCTAATTCAAACGTGAAATCGACTTTACTCCTTTTACGGCACACAGTTTTCGAATAAGCTGTTCGAGCATTTGTGTATTTGCAACCGAAATGGTTATGTTTCCCTGAAAAAGTCCATCGGTAGAATCAATATTGATCGAACGCATCTGCACACCTTCTTCTTTGGAAATAATCGACATCAGGGTCGAAACAATATTGATCTGATCATTGCCCACTACACGCAAAACGGCAGAGTAATTGGCATTGCCCGACGAATGACCCGACCAACGGGCATTCAATATCCGATAGCCGTAGCGTGAAAATAGATTGGGAGCATTGGGACAATTGACCCGATGAATTCGGATACCCTGCGACGAAACAAAAGCAAATATTTCGTCTCCGTAAATAGGATTGCAACATTTGGCCAGTTTGTAATCCACACCCGTAAGGTTTTGGTCGATAATCAGCTCATCGCGCGTAGTCAAATCCTGCAAGGGCGGATGCATCACAAAATTCTCGGCAGGTGCTGGAGCCGGCGCTTCGCGCATTTCATCTTCTTTATTTTCAAGTTCGAGATACTTATCGATAATCCAATTGATATCCAGTTTTTCAGCTGCAATATCTACGTAAAAATCGGTTACGGTTTTGTATTTGAGTTTTTTGATTAATTGCATCAATACGGCATCGTTCTGCTCAATCTTGCGATTCTTCATGCGACGCGCCAACATTTCTTTGGCAATGTCTACCTGTTTGCCGGCTTCCTCTTTCAGCAACTGCCGAATTTTTGTTTTAGCTTTTGCCGTTACCACAAAATTTAGCCAATCCTGCTTGGGCGTTTGGTGAGGCGAAGTAACAATTTCCACCTGATCGCCGCTTTTAAGGACATGTTTGATCGGAACATTTTTTTTGTTCACCATTCCCGATATACAAGTTGCTCCCAATTTGGAATGAATGGCAAACGCAAAATCGAGAACCGTCGCACCCTTCGGCAACTTGATAAGATCGCCTTTCGGCGTAAAAACAAAAATTTCCTTATCGTACAAGTTCAGTTTGAAATCGCCTAACCTATCTTTCAAATCTTCCTCTTTATTATCGAGCGATTCACGCAGCGTGTTCAACCAGTTATCTAACGTAGACTCCTCTTTAATTCCTTTATATTTCCAGTGTGCTGCCAATCCCCGCTCGGCAATCTCGTCCATCCGACGGGTACGTATCTGCACTTCTACCCACCGCGATTGCGGACCAAGAACGGTGATATGCAGCGATTCGTATCCGTTGCTTTTGGGGATCGAAAGCCAATCTCTCAAACGCATGGGATTGGGCTGATACATATCGGTGATGATGGAATAAACCTGCCAACACTGCGCTTTTTCGAGTTCGGGCGGAGAATCCAAAATAATACGAATGGCAAAAAGATCATAAATATCCTCAAATTCCACTTTTTGCTTTTTGAGCTTGTTGTTGATGGAATAAATGGATTTTGTACGACCTTTGATATCGTATTTCAATCCGGTTTTATCGAGTCGTTTTTTTACCGGTTTGATAAATTCCTGAATATATTTATCTCGCGAACGTTTGGTTTCATTGAGTTTTTGGGCAATATAATCGTAGGTTTCCCTATCGGTATATTTCAACGACAAATCCTCGAGTTCCGATTTTATGGTATATAAACCCAACCGATGAGCAAGGGGTGCGTATAGATAGGAAGATTCTACGGACAGGGCAAGGCGGGTAGACTGATCTTTAAAAGTAGCATCACGCATCTTCTGAAGATGTTGGGCAATCATAATGAACACCACACGAATATCTTCAGCCATCGAAAGCAGCAGCTTCATATAATTTTCCGATTCGACAGCCGATTTTTTGTCGCTAAACTCATTTACCTTGATTAAACCACGCAAAATGGTTTCTACCTCTTCTCCAAAATGATCTTTTACACCGGAAATATCATAATGACCTCTCGATACGGCATGAAAAAGAAAAACAGCTCCCACCGTTGGTTGTTTCAAACCGATCTCATCCATGACAATTACGGCTGTTTTCATAGCAAGCAACAATTGATCCTCAACACCGGGTTCGGAAGCTACAGTCGACCGATACATCGAATCACGAAGAATATTTTTCAGTAAAGCAACTTTCTGAAGATCCCACTCATTTCTCAGAAACCGATAGATCTTTCTGTAAAGTGCCAAAAATTCTTCATTGATTTTTTTCGCCTCGTTATTCTTCATCACACTTAATATGCAAAAAGGGAAATGTTTTCTACAACAAATTTACATGATAATTTTTAATTTGCATATAAACAACCAAAAATTCCGTTCAAACAAATCAATTCGCCATAAAGACAACAAGCTGCCGAAGAAAAACTATAATTAAATTTCAATATTAAAATTATATCTGATATTTTGCCATCATTTATTTTAATACACCTTATTTACATTTAATATATCAATATCATGAAATATTTAACACCATTATTATAAATATTTTTATTAAAATATTTGGATATATAAAAAACGCATCATATATTTGGCAAAAATTTAAAACAGAAACGGGATATTAATAAATTCCTGAAAAATAAGCAGCCTTATTGAATAAGTTTATAAAAAAGAAGATATAATGACAAATTAATGCTGAACTTATGGATCTAAAAAAGCTGGAACAGCAGTACAAAAACGAGCTTCTCGACAATATTATCCCTTTTTGGCTCGACAAATCGCAAGATGAAGAATATGGGGGATATTTCACGTGTCTCGATCGCAAAGGCAATGTGTTTGACACCGACAAATTCATGTGGCTGCAAGGACGGCAGGTATGGATGTTTGCCACCCTTTACAATCAGGTGGAAAAACGTCAGGAATGGCTCGACTGCGCAATTGGGGGAGCCGAATTTTTGAAAAAACACGGTCACGATGGCAATTACAACTGGTATTTTTCCCTTACACGCGAAGGAAAACCACTAATCGAACCCTACAACATTTTTTCCCATATGTTTGTCGTTATGGGATTCGGAGAATTGAGTTTTGCCACAGGGAACAACGAATATGCCGACATTGCCAAAAAAACATTCAACGTCATCCTCTCACGAATGGATAACCCTAAAGACCGTTGGAATAAAGCTCATCCCAAAACCCGCGACCTGAAAACACTTTCGCTACCCATGATTTTGTGCAACCTGTCGCTCGAAATCGAACATTTGCTCGACGGAGAGTTCATTAAAAAAATCATGAATCACTGCATTCACGAAGTAATGGAGGTTTTTCTCAGACCCGAATTGGGTGGTATCCTCGTGGAAAACGTACATAAGGATGGTTCTCTCTCCGATTCTTTCGACGGACGACTGGTCAGCCCAGGACATGCAATTGAAGCCATGTGGTTTATCATGGATCTGGCGGTAAGACTTGATCGTAAAGATTTAATCGAGAAAGCCGTAAAAACTACACTTACCATGATCAAATACGGATGGGACGAAAAATACGATGGAATTTTCTATTTCATGGATAGAAAAGGCTACCCTCCACTGCAATTGGAATGGGATCAGAAACTGTGGTGGGTGCATATCGAAACGCTGATATCGCTGCTCAAAGGATACCGGCTAACCGGGTCGCAGGAATGCCTCGCGTGGTTCGAAAAAATACACGATTATACCTGGAGCCATTTTAAAGATACGGAATATCACGAATGGTGGGGATACCTCAACCGACGAGGAGAAGTGCTTTTGGAACTAAAAGGCGGAAAATGGAAAGGCTGTTTCCATGTACCTCGCGGATTGTATCAGTGCTGGAAAACGCTGGAGGAAATAAATCTAAAAAACATGAATCACATCGAATAACAAAAGAATATTGCGCCAAACAATATAAATATCAATGTTTAATATTAATCAAAGAGAATATGAACAAAAACAAAACATTCAATGTAAAGAGGGATTTTTTAATCATTATGGCTTTTCTTTGGTTAAGCTCCCTCCCAATATGTGCTCAAAACATCACTGTCAGAGGAAATGTTGTTGATGAGCAAAAAGAACCGTTAATCGGTGTTTCGGTAAAAATACAAGGAACAACTATCGGAACAGTAACGGATTATGACGGCAATTTCGAACTTCCCAATGTTCCCCCTGAAGGGAAATTGGAATTTTCGTATGTCGGCATGAAAACATTAATTGTACCTGTAAATGGCAGGACCATGATTAATGTCACCATGCAAGAAGATGTTGAAATGCTTGAAGAGGTAGTTATTACCGGTTACGGAGGAACGCAATTGCGATCAAGAAGCACACACTCCATTGCCAAAGTTGAAAACAAAAAATTGGAGGTAGGGATATTTTCCAACCCGGGACAAGCTCTTTCCGGTGCAGTTTCTGGACTTCGTGTAGTGCAATATTCCGGAAATCCAGGTGCCACACCTACGATTGTTTTACGCGGTGGAACAAACCTGGATGGTTCGGGGTCTCCTCTGGTAATAGTTGACGGTCAAGTCAGAGGAAGCCTTTCGGATATAAACCCCGAAGATATCGAGAACATGCAAGTAATGAAAGATGCAGGAGCCACAGCTATTTATGGAGCACGAGCAAATAACGGAGTTATTCTTATTCAAACAAAAAGGGGGAAAAAGGGTGTTTCGGAAATGAATTTCAAAATGAAGGTCGGAGCCAACTATCTGAACCTTCCTTATGAATTTTGTAATGCCGAAGAATACCTCACTTGGATGCGTCCTTCCTATGTCAAATCTGCACAAATATGGCAACGAGAAAATGGAACATGGGTGGGATACTCAAACCCGATCACACTAACCGGGACACAACCATATGGTACAGGAAATGCATATTTTGCCGATGATGGGGTAACACCCTTGGAAAACACCATGAACTCTGTTTGGAGCACCATGTATTATGAAGATCGATATCAATTTTTAATAGATAAACATGGCTGGCAAAAAATGAAAGATCCTGTATATGAATATATAAAAAGCATCAGTAAAGATCCGAATTCGGTTCCCGAATATTTGATTTTTAAAAATACGTATCCGGGAGATTTCAACTTTAAGGATCCATCCTATTCACAAGATTACAACTGGAATATGTCAGGCGGGAACGACAAAGGAAGTTATTATGCAAGTTTGGGCTACAACTATTCACAAGGATTACCTGTTTCTTCATATTACAAACGTTATTCGATTACTACAAATGGAGATTACAAAATAAAACCCTGGCTAACCTCGTTTTCAAGTTTCAACTTTACTCGTGCCAATTGGCAATCGATGCCCCCATCACAAACAAGTGAAGCCAATTATTTTAGTAGAATTTTAACGGTTCCACCTACTGTGCGCTATGTAAACGAACATGATGGGTCTTACCGATTGGGAAACCACTATGGTGATGGCAATCAAGCTTATCAACCCGATAAATTCTTCCGACTGAATCAAACGGATAAATTTACGATGAACCAAACATTAAAAATCGATTTTGCCAAAAACATTAACCTGAAGCTTTCAGGAAATTGGTATTATAGTGAAGGGTTTTACGAGGCATTCAATAAAGATTTTAGAGAAAATCCCACAAAAATAAACACCACAAGAAATTCTTCAGGCGAATTTGGACGAACGATAGATCAAACATACAATGCAATTTTTAATTATGATACGCAAATAAATGATCATTATCTTTCGGTTATGCTTGGATCCGAATATTACGACACCTACTCTTATGGTATTTATGCTGCCGGATCCGGCGCACCGACGGATGACTTCCGTGATTTAGGATTAACTTCAAGTGAGGAAAATAAAAGAAGCATTGATTCATACCATACTAAACAACGCATTTTATCATTTTTTGGTCGTACAAATTACAATTGGCAAGAAAAATATCTCCTTTCCCTGGTTTTGCGACATGATGGATATTCCAGATTAGTCAATAACCGCTGGGGAACATTTCCCGGTATATCTGCCGGATGGGTTTTCAGTAAAGAATCTTTCATGAGAGAATTCGACGATATTATTTCTTTCGGTAAGTTAAGAACCAGCTACGGATTAAACGGCAATGTGTCGGGTATCGGTGCATATGAATTGCAAGGAAGCTATGTTGCTTCAACAAAATACAACGGACTTGCTACTTTTGTTTTAGGCTCTGTTCCCAACCCCGATTTGAGATGGGAAAAAACAAGAACTTTTGAAGTCGGACTTGATCTTAGTTATTTAAATAACAGGTATTCCACCAATTTTACTTTTTATGATCGTCTGACATCGGATAAATTTGCCACTCTAAGCCTTCCCTGCTCATCGGGTATCAGTGGAATTCGCACAAACAACGGAGAATTCCGCAATAGAGGGGTCGAGATCGAACTTTCTGCGATTCCTATTCAAAATAGTAACTGGTATTGGAACATAGGGGCAAATATTTCATACAATAAAAATACGGTTGTGAGTTTGCCCTATAATGGTCTTCCATTAAATCGACAAGGTGGTTTTCAAGTATATTCCGGAAAAGACGAAACCGATTTGATTTGGGTTGGGGGTTATCAAGAAGGAAAGGAACCCGGAGTATTATATGCATTTAAAGCCGAAGGCATTTATAAAGACGAGAGCGAAATACCGGATGATATGATCGTAAAACGTCATTCCTTTCAAGGTGCTACTACGCGCCCCTCATATGGTAAAAACAATTGGGCAAACATGAGTGAACAAGAAAAAATCAACAGTGGAGGATTCCCCATTCAGCCGGGTGATGTAAAATGGAAAGATGTAAATGGCGATAATATCATTGATGATTTTGACCTGGTGAAAGTGGGTAATACTACACCGCATTGGTTTGGAGGGTTCAACACTACTGTTACATGGAAAAAACTTTCCTTATACTGTGCATTTGATTATGCATTCGATTTTTGGGTAATGGATTACCGCTTACCCTGGATTCTGGGGAATATGCAAGGTACTTATAATATGACCACTGATGTAAGAAAAACATGGACACCTGAAAATCCGAAGGCAAAATATCCGGCTTACGTCTGGGCCGACCAGTTGGGAAAGGGGAATTATCGCAATTCCACCTTATTCTCATACAGAGGCGATTATTTATCGTTACGACAAGTATCTCTATCCTATTCCTTGCCAAGAGAACTAATCAATAAAGCCTTTATAGAAAAGTTGGATCTTTCGATAACAGGTCAGAATTTGGGTTATATTACAGCTGCAAAAACAGTGGCTACGCCTGAAAGAGGAGGAATTCAAGATGCAACATATACTTTGCCACGTACGGTAATTTTTGGTTTAAATATTACTTTCTAATCTTTAATATAAAAAATATGAGAAAAATAATTTATACATTAGGTGTACTTATCATAGTAATCTTTGCCAATATATCGTGTGACGATACACTTGATTTGGCACCAATAGACTACTATGGGAGCGGCAACTTTTGGAAAACTCTTTCGCAAACGGAAGCCTACGTAAATGGCATTCATTTGGATTTGCGTTCTACAAATTTTACCCGTAAATTTTTAATGGGTGAAGCTCGTGGTGGTCTCCAAAAAATTGGCACCAGCTCTCAAGGTTTATCTACCTACAATGATATTATAAAAGGGAATTTAATCAGCGCCGATAATCCCGGTCTTTCATCTTGGGGCGGATTGTATGGCAACATATTTGACTGCAATTTGGTAATTCAAATGGTAGAAGGAAGCGAGATACACAAAAAAAATAAAGAAAAAGTCGATGTCCTTTTAGGACAAACCTACGGTATTCGGGCACTCTATTATTTTACACTTTACAGAGCCTATGGCGGAGTACCATTGGTAAGACGAGTAAAAGTACTTGATGGCCAAGTATCTCCAACCGATTTATATACCGGGCGCTCCACTCCAAAAACGGTTATGGATTCCATAAAATCGGATATACAAAAATCACTTGAATATTTTGGAACATATCAAGATTCAGGCCCCATCAACAATGTGATGTGGTCCAAGGTTGCTTCACAAATGCTTGCTGCCGAAATATATTTATGGTCAGCCAAAGTAAGCTTGGGCGATCAAAAACCCGCAGCAGACGATTTGTCGAAAGCTGAAAATTATTTGCTGGCAGTAAAAAATGATACGCGTTTTGGACTGTTAACCAATTTTGCAGATGTATTTTCAACAAACAATGAAAACAACAAAGAAATCATTTTTGCCATCAATTATGCCGATGGAGAAGCAACGAGCAATGCGGGTGATTTTCTGTATGCTCCACAAAACATGATAGGTATTTTCTACGATCGTAATGGAAATAAAATCGATACAGATATTTTGGATTTAAGAGGTGCAGGGTGGCAACGTTATGAATATACAAATGAATTTTGGCTTTCGTTTGACGAAAAAGACAAAAGACGTGATGCAACCTTTATGGATTATTATGATGATGATGGCAAATTGGAAGGTACGGTTTTGAAGAAATTTCTCGGTTCAATCAACAATGCAGGGAACAGAGTATTCGACACCAATGAACCTCTGTATCGCTATGTAGATGTTCTTCTCATGTTGGCCGAAATCGAGAATATGAAGGGTGGCAACCCGGCCAAATACATCAATGAGGTGCGTAAACGTGCTTATGGAAACGACTTTGATGACACAACAGATAGCTACCACAATAGCGATTTCAAAACCAACGAGTTGGAAATATTAAAAGAGCGCGATAGGGAGTTTGTATATGAAGGGAAACGTTGGTATGACGTTTGTCGTCTAAAAGATGCTCAAAATGGTAGGCCATTGGCATTTGACAATGCATCAACATACCGCGATGTACCGGTACTAGATCCCAATGATACATATAAACTTTTATGGCCGGTCGACAAAACCACATTAAATGCTGATCCGCTATTAAAACAAACGCCCGGTTATGCGATTGGAGAGCAAGAAGAAGAAACGTGGTAAATAGCACTAAAATTATATTGGATATGTTCTTTAAAATTTTCAAACCATAAATTTAAATTATTAAGCAGTAAATTTGTCGATATGAATTTACTGCTTAATTTTTGTTCCAATAAAGTTTTCAATTCCCGCTAAAAAATCAATTTATGAAAACACATTGCATCTTTTTGAAATGGAGTTTATTATTGTTTGTTATGAGTATTCCGTTGAATGCTAGCTGTATTCCTTTCCGAAATAATCATACTGAAAAAATCAAGGTGGCCTGCATTGGCAATTCGGTCACCAAAGGTTATGGCTTTCATTCGCCTGAAAAAGATGCTTATCCTTCACAATTACAAATGCTTCTTGGTGAAAATTATGAAGTGAGAAACTTTGGACTGGAATTACTAACGCTCTATTCTAGCTCTATTTATTTAACTTCGAGAATTCAAAATACAGGTATGATTATCTCTTATGGAAAATATTAAGATAGTGTTCATGAAAACAAAAAAAATTAAAATTAAAATGAAAAAAACAACATTGACTCTTTTATTTTTCTCTATTTTCATAGGATGTTTTTCTTCACAAAAGAAAGAGACGAATTCCATTCAGGGAATCGAAAAAATCACAATTGATGCACCCACTCAAGCACTTTTTCGGGAAAGACCAAATGATAATGTAGTCAGAATCGAAATAACTCCCGCCGCCAATAGTCGGAAAATAATCTCCGAAATTAAATTCTCATTCAAAGAAAAAATTGATCCTATTTTTAAAAAAGCTTGCTTACATAAGCAAAGCAACGAAATAAACGATTTGATAGGCGAAACAAGCAATTTTCACCCGAATACAGAAATTCGATTTGATTTGAATGAAGAAATAACGAATGAAAAAACAAGCGCTTTTGCACTTGAGCTAAATTTGAATCCCAACGCGAATCTTTCGACGAAAGCCTGTTTATCCGAAATCCAAATAACCTTTGAAGACGGCAGTACGTATGTGTCGACACCTGACGCAGTTTTCAGACCGGCAATCGAATTACGGGCCGCCGGTCAGGACAATTGTCATACCTATCGGATTCCGGGAATAATCACCACCAATCAAGGTACGCTGATTGCCGTTTACGATAACCGTTATGCACGAAGCAAGGATCTTCAGGAAGATATCGATATCGGTATGAGCCGGAGCGAAGATGGAGGCGAAACATGGGAACCCATGAAAGTCATAATGGATATGA
>Ga0209537_1004628_pt1 | contig 11573 bp, 11 predicted proteins | sample BioPla4DNA1_FD_187698 | JGI IMG/M metagenome (GOLD analysis project Ga0209537, IMG submission 187698) | Biogas fermentation microbial communities from Germany - Plant 4 DNA1 (SPAdes) (version 2) | ecosystem: Engineered > Bioreactor > Anaerobic > Digestate | place: Bielefeld, North...
TATTTGATGAAGCCACATCGGCATTGGACCCAGAAATGGTTGGTGAAGTATTGAAAGTAATGAAGGACCTAGCGGAATCAGGTATGACCATGGTAGTAGTCACCCATGAGATGGCCTTTGCAAAAGAAGTGGCAGATAGGGTAATTTTTATGGCTGAAGGGGAGATAATTGAAGAGAATACTGCAGTGGAATTATTTGAAAACCCACAAAATCCAAGAACAATAGAATTTTTGTCTAAGGTATTATAAGTCCAACTGCAGCTTAAAATTTATATCATATATTATCAGATGTTTCATAGGATGATAGCCAGTTTGTCTTTTTATTATAAATTATAAATATTATGGAGCTGATAGACCATGTTAAAGGATAGGCCCAGTAGACCACCCTAATATCTGGTATAATTCTAACCATAATAGTTATATAGCTTATCCTTATAAGACACCAGCTAATTAACATAACATACATGGGAATCTTGGTTTTTCCAGCCCCGCGAAGTATACCAGAAAGACAATGGGAAAGTGACAGTAAAAAGTAAAATAAGCTTGTGGTTCTAGCATGCATAACTCCATACTTAATTACTTCTGGGTCTGAATTAAAAATTCTAATAAATACAGGTGCAAATATCCATATTGTTATTCCAACAATTTCAGCTAAAGAAACACCGGCAATAACTCCAAAACGAGCACCTTTTTTCACCCTATCATATTTTTTAGCTCCAAGGTTTTGCCCAATAAAGGTTGTAAGGGCAACACTAAAGCTAGTTATAGGCAAAAAAGAAAACCCCTCAAGCTTTGAGTAGCTGCCACTACCTGCCATTGCAACTGATCCAAAGCTATTGATATTAGACTGGACTATTACATTGGCAAGGGCAATTACAGAATTTTGAACCCCAGTAGGTATACCAATTTTCATTAAGTTTTTAAGCATATCAAAATCGATTCTTATTCGTTTGATTACTATTTTATAAGGTTCGTCAACTCTTGTAAGTTTAACAAATGCAAGGACCGCACTAACGAATTGAGATATAACTGTAGCTAGAGCTGCACCTTCTATACCAAAGCCAAATACAGCTACAAACAATATATCTAAAACCACATTTATGATTGCTGCTATTATCAGATAATATAGAGGTCGTTTACTGTCCCCAATTGCCTGAAAAATCCCTAAACAGGCATTGTACATAACCATCCAAATTCCACCAGAGAAGAATATTCGGAGATATGTAACAGCGTTTCCGAATACATCATCAGGTGTTTTCATTAACTTAAGGAACCAAGGTGTAAATCCTACTCCTATGATAGTGATAATAATTCCAGCAACAAATCCAGCTGCTATAGTAGTATGGACTGCAATGGAAAGTTTTTCTTTGTCATTTGCGCCATAATGGTGGGAAATGATGACTGAAGCCCCTACAAATATTCCTCCCAAAAAGCCAACAATCAAAAATATTAGGCTGCCTGTTGAACTTACTGCAGCAAGAGCTTCCTTGCCGAGGACATTACCAACTACAAGGGAATCTACAACATTATATAGTTGCTGAAATAGGTTGCCTAAAAATATTGGGAATGCGAATAATAATATTTTTTTTGAAATCTTTCCTTCTGTCAAAGTCTTTTGTCCCCCTTAATTTTTCAATAATTGTGTAATTAGTACCTTCATATTTACTTCATTTCATGATTTAATAATAGTTTAAATAAAATACCAATTACCATATAATATCTTAACATAAATTATTATGAAAGTAATTATAAGTTTTAAATAGAAATAAATATTATCATATCTATCATACTGGTCTTTTGTACATCTAGAAGATTTTCTGTAACAAGTCAATAGATGAATTTCTTTGAAAAGGGCAACTTCAACATAAATATATAATCTTTTCAGCTTTTGATAAGATTATTGCCAGTTCATAATAGGCATACCTAATGTAATAAATCCTTAACTGCCTAAACTATTAAGAAAATTACTATAAATTCATTGAAAAGGATTAACTAATGTGGTTAAATCTACTTAGTTACTAAACCGGTTTACTAAACTTGTAAGGGGGATTACCTATGAAAATAACCATCAATGATATTGCAAAAATGGCCAACGTTTCAAAAGGCACTGTATCAAGGGTTATAAATAATAAACCAGAGGGAGTATCGGAAGAAACAAGAAGAAGAATTCTTAAAATAATTGATGAAGTGGGATATGTACCAAACTCAAATGCTAGAAGCATAACAGTTTCAGAAACAAAAACTATTGGACTTATTATACCAGATGTAAGTAACCCTTTCTTTGCAGAATTAGCTAGAGGAGTAGAAGATTGTTCAAGTAAATATGGATATACTGTATTCTTATGTAATTCTGATATGAGTTTAGAGAAGCAAAAAGATTACTTAAATGCTCTATTGGAAAAGAGAGTAGATGGTATTATACTCAATACCAGTGGAGATTTTAATGATCCAAAGTTTAGGGACAAGTTTTATAAAATAAATATTCCCGTAGTGCTTATTGATAGAAAAACTGAGGATTTAGAAAGATATAAGGGTGTATTTATTGATAATGTTGAAGCAGGATATATGGCTACAAAATACCTAATTTCAGGTGGTAATGAAAATATAGCATATCTGGGTGGAACTTGTGGCATTGATACTAGTATGAAAAGACTTAGGGGTTATGATAAGGCAATAAATGAAGCTGGTATTAGATTAAACCCTGATTACATAATATTTGGAGACTATACTATTAAATCTGGTTACGAGCGAACATTATCATTAATGAAAAAACATGGAGAAATTCAAGCTATATTTGCAGGTTCAGATATTATTGCTATTGGTGCTATAAAGGCATTAAAAGATATGAATCTATCAGTACCTGATGAGGTAGAAGTAGTTGGAATAGATAATATTAGCATTAGCAACTTAGTGTCACCTAGCTTAACAACGGTTGCACAACCTATCTATGAAATAGGATATAAAGCTAGTGAGAAACTAATAAATTTCATTAATAATAAATCAGATTATGAGGATGAGTTTTTACCAACTAAGCTAGTAGTACGAAATAGCACTAGAAAAAGAACTTAACTTTATTTTATAAATGAAAGGAATTAGAACTATGAGTAAAATATTAGTCATTGGAAGTTTGAATATGGATATGGTAGCAAAGGTAAAAAGAATTCCCAAATTAGGGGAAACAATACTAGGAGATAGACTTATGCTTAATCCAGGTGGCAAGGGCGCAAACCAATGTTATACGGTAGGGAAATTAGGTGGAAATGCTATAATGTTAGGATGTGTAGGTAATGATAGTTATGGTGATATTTTGATAGAAAGCCTTGTTACAGCAGAAGTAAATACTAGCTTTATAAAAAGGTGTGAAGATATCCATACAGGAACAGCATTAATTCAAATAGATGATTTTGGAAATAACAACATAGTAGTTATAAAAGGTGCCAATGACAAATGTGATGAAGGGTATTTGAGTGATAATGATGATGTAATTAAAGCCTGTGATATCATTATGCTGCAGATGGAGATTCCTTATAATGCAATATATTATGCCATAAAACGTGGAAGAGAATTAGATAAAAAAATTATATTGAATCCAGCCCCTGCACCAGAGGAGTTTCCTGATGACATTATAAATAAAGTAGACATAATTACTCCCAATGAAATAGAACTAGAAATGTTAAGTAAAATGAAAATTAAATCAGAAGGAGATATTGTGAAAGGGGCTCAAAAGTTAATTAATCAAGGTGTTGACCATGTATTAGTAACCGTTGGAAGCAAGGGTGCTATGTATGTCAATAAAAATGGATATAAATATTATCCATCAAGAAAAGTAGATGCTATAGATACTATTGGGGCAGGTGATTGCTTTAACGGGGCCTTTGCTGTTGCCATATCTGAAGGATTGCCAATAGATGATGCAATTACCTTTGCCAATATTGCTGCATCAATTAGTGTAACTAGGCAAGGTGCTCAATCATCTATCCCATCTAGGGAGGAGGTTGATGAAATATTATACACCATGAAGGAAGGGATGCCCATATGAAGAAAAAGATTCTCATAAATACTGATTTAGGAGATGACGCAGATGATGCAGTAGCTTTAGCCCTAGCTTTAAGATCTGATGAGATAGAAGTTAAAGGGATAACAACAGTATTTAAAAATACTAAGCTTAGAGCGAAAATGGTTAAAGATATGTTAGAGATTTATGAAAGAAATGAGATACCTGTTTTTGCAGGTTATGGTATGCCTTTAATCGAGAGGGTTGATATAAATGAACCACCTATACAAATAGAAAACCTATTGAAGGACTATGAATTAGATGAAGATATGAATGCAGTCGATTTCATAATAAATACTATTAAAGAAGACCCAGAGACGATTATAGTTGAAATGGGGCCTCAAACAAATCTAGCCTTAGCTTTTTTAAAGGCACCAGATGTTATGAAGTAAAAATTATTGCAATGGGAGGGGCATTTTTATCAACTTTCCCAGAATGGAATATTGTATGTGATCCAGAAGCTGCTAGAATAGTTACAGATTTTGCTTAGGATTTAACCATGATAGGTTTGGATGTGACTAAATACTGCAAAGTCGCTGAATACTTGCTAATTAAATTTAAAGAAAGTAATACACCCCAAATACAATATTTGTACAAAGGCATGGAAGTTTTCATGAGGGAAACAGGTCACCCTATTACTCTTCATGATGCATTACTGATAGTTTATTTAATAAAAGAGAATCTGATTACTTTGAAGCAGGGAGATTTTGGAGTGGAATTATGTGGTACTCATACTAGAGGTACTATAATCCATAAGTCTAATTATTATGAAATAGAGCCTAAGGTGGATAAACGATTTTATTATGCAGTTGATTTAGATTTAAGTAAAGCTATGGAGTTAATATTGAACCGTGTTTTTAATTTAAATTATTCTCTAGAGAGGTGATTGTTTGATACCTGAAAATTACTTGGAAAAGGTATATGCAGGTTTTTTAGGGATGAATATTGGAATCCGCCTTGGAGCACCCTTGGAGCCTGCCATATGGACTGAAGACAGTATTTTTAAGACTTATGGAGATATTAAAGGTTATGTAAAAGAATATAAGAACTTTGCAGCAGATGACGATGTTAATGGCCCAGTTTATTTCTTAAGAGCTTTATATGATAGTAAGGATAATCAAATAACTCCAAAGGATATTGGGAAGGCGTGGTTAAATTATACTAGGGAAAATCTAGGTATGTTTTGGTGGGGAGGATATGGTGTTAGTACTGAACATACAGCTTATCTAAATTTAAAACATGGAATAGAAGCACCAGAATCAGGCTCCATTAAGAGAAATGGAAAAGTAATTGCGGAACAAATTGGAGGACAGATCTTTATCGATACTTGGGGCCTAGTTAATCCATGTAACCCTAAAAGAGCTGCTGATTATGGAGAAATGGCAGCCAGCGTATCCCACGATGGAGAAGGAATTAATGGAGCTAGATTTATGTGTGCCTGTATATCTAAAGCTTTTGAAGCAGATTCAATAAAAGAAGTAATAAGGGCTGGTCTAGAGCAAATTCCAAAGGATAGTGAATACTACAAGGTATGTAAAAGTGTTATAGATTTTTATACAAAGAATCCTGATGATTTTAGGGCATGTTTTAGGATGTTGGAAAATAATTGGGGATATGATAAGTATAGAGGAGTATGTCATATAATTCCCAATGCTGGAGTCTGTATATTAGCCCTGCTTTATGGAAAAGGAGATTTTGCTAGAACTGTTGAAATAGCAACTATGTGTGGATGGGACACTGATTGTAATGCTGCTAATGTTGGAACAATTCTAGGTGTCTTATGCGGTATAGAAGGTTTACCTGACCATTATAGAAGTCCAATTAATGACAGTGTTGTTTTGTCTGGAATCTCTGGATATTTAAACATATTAGATATACCATCTTATGCAAAGGAAGTTGCTGCATTGGGTTATAAAATCAATGGACTTGAAATTCCAGATGATATAAAGCAGAATTTTGAAGAAATCCATTTTGATTTTTCTTTAAAAGGTTCTACTCATAATTTTAAAACGTCAGAACCACATATTATCAAAATTGGTCATTCTTATGAAAAAAGTATGGATGGCAACAAGGGAACATTGAAAGTTTTAATAGATGGAATTGGATTAATGGAGAAATGTAGGGTTTTTTATAAGCCTTTCTATGGAAGGGAAGATTTTGATGATGAAAGGTATTCACCAGTCTTTTCACCTAAGGCTTATTCTGGACAGCTAGTAAAAATCCAACTTTTAATTGAAAAATATGTAGGAAGTCACTTAGAACTAATACCATATGTAAGAACCTTAATGATAAGAATATAACCTGCTGTTATTATGATGGCAGGTTATATTAAAATTTTAAATAAAAAGGAAGGTTGAAAATGTCAGAATATCTTTTGAGAATGGAAGATATATCAAAAATATATCCTAATGGAGTAGTTGCAAATAAGAATATAAACTTTTGTTTAAAAAGAGGAGAGATTCATGCTTTATTAGGTGAAAATGGTGCAGGCAAATCAACATTGATGAAAATATTGTTTGGAATGGAAAAACCATCATCAGGGAAAATATTTTTAAATGATGAAGAATTAGTAATGAATTCTTCAAAGGATGCAATAGCCAAGGGCATTGGAATGGTTCATCAACATTTTATGTTGATTGATTCATTTACTGTTGCACAAAATGTTACCTTAGGAATAGAACCCAAAAAGGGATTTTTTTTAAATGAAGAAGCAGCCATTAAGTTTACTAAGGAATTAAGTGACAAATATAAGCTTTATATTGACCCAAAGGCTATAACAGGAACTTTGCCAGTTGGATTAAAGCAAAAAATTGAAATATTGAAAGCCCTTGCAAGAGGAGCCAAAATATTAATTTTAGATGAACCAACAGCTGTTTTAACCCCTCAGGAAACAGAGCAATTATTTGCTGAGTTAATAAACCTAAAAAACCAAGGCCATACCATTATTTTTATATCCCATAAAATAAGGGAAGTTAAAGAAATTAGTGATCGTATCACAATACTAAGGAATGGATGTCAAGTAGGTGAATTTTTTACTAAAGAAGTCACTGAGCAAGATATATCTAACAAGATTGTTGGTTGGAAAATTGATTCAGAAATAGAGAAGAAAGAATTAAAAGAGGGAGAGGTCAGAATTAGGGTAAAGAACCTATCTTATACTAGTAAAGACAAGTCTCCCATATTAAAAGATCTTAGTTTTATTGTAAGAGCTAGAACTATTTTTGGCATAGCAGGGGTTCAAGGAAATGGACAAACAGAATTGGTAGAAATACTTACAAAAACTAGAAATATTCAAAACGGTACCATAGAAATTAACGGTGTGGATATAAGAAATTTAAATATAAAGACTTTAATAGACCTAGGATATAGTTATATACCAGAAGATAGAATGTTAAAGGGTGTCGCTAGCAATGCTAGTGTTAGTGAAAACTTGATATCCGATGAATACGATTCTCCCAAGTTATGTAAAAAATCCATACTAAGAAAAGGTGAAATCTCAAAACTAGCAAAGAATTTAGTCAAACAATATTCTATCAAATGTTCAGGTGTAGAAACAAAAGTAGGCAGTTTATCAGGTGGAAATATACAAAAGATTGTTGTTGCTAGAGAGTGTAAAAATATACCTAAGGTCTTGATTGCAGAACAACCTACCCGTGGTGTTGATATTGGTGCTGCCAATATCATACATAGGGAACTTATTAAGTTAAGAGATGAAGGTTGTGCAATTTTACTGGTGTCTGCTGATTTAAGTGAGCTTATGAAGCTTTGTGACCGTTTAGCAGTTATGTATGAAGGAGAAATAGTAGCATACTTTGATGACCTTTCACAGGTAACAGAAAGTGAGTTGGGCCTTTGTATGCTTGGTGCCAAAAAACATGCCCCTGAGCAGATTGGGAGGATGCTATATGAATAGGGAAAAAACATTCAATATAATGAGAACAATTGTATCAATGATTATAGCAGTTATTGTAGCATTTACTATAATCATGATAGTAAGCGATGAGCCTATAAAATCTATTAGATTATTTTTTACAGGCCCATTTACTAAAGTTAGATATGTAGGAAATATCATAGAAGCTGCTATACCTCTTATCTTTTCGGGCTTAGCCATGAGTATTGTATTGCAAGCAAGCCTTTTTAATATGGGGGCAGAAGGTATTTTCTTCATCAGTGCAGCTGTAATATCTTTTATTGCCATTTGGGCTCCATTACCACATGGTATTCATCAAATAACTATTATTGTGGCAGGTGCTTTGGTTGGAGCTATAATTATGTCAATAATAGGTATCTTGAAGGCAAAGTTCGGAGCCAGTGAATTAGTTTCTTCTTTAATGATGAATAATGTCCTATTAGGAGTAGGGTCTTACCTAATGACAAAATATTTGAGGGATCCTATGACTTCTCAAGGTTCCTATCCATACGCTTTTCCATCTTTTGTGTTATCACCATCTTTCATTAACTCTTCCAATTTCACACTTTGTATATGGAACCCTTTAATGTATTATTAATTTGCTATCTTCCTTAAAGTATTTTTAGGAGTCTAAAATAAAAAACTATTGATTAATCTTTTTTTATGGGTTAAATTAAAAATTAATAAGTAGGATAATAATTTTAAGTAAGAGCTAAATAAAAGCAATATTGCCTAATAAATTGGTAATTGGGAATATATTGGCTGTCAAAAGGGATGATATGAAATGAAAGTATTAGGAATAGTTTTTAGTTCAAGAGCTGATGGCAATTGTTCTAATGCTATAAAATATTGTTTAAATAAAATGAAAGATAGGGGATATGAAACTGAAGTACTTAATATATTTGAGTATGATATACAAGGCTGTGGAAGTTGCAATTATTATTGTTTTTTCAGTGGTGAATGTTCTAAAGATGATGATATCCAGCAAATATATGGAAAATGTTTTCAGGCAGACATAATAATATTTGCTATTCCAACATTTTGTGGCCATCTAACTTCTCAATATTTTAAATTCTGGGAGAGGTCACAATCATTGTTTAAGGATGAGATAGAATATGAGGATACTTTTTTAAAGAAGATAAATTTTATCATAATAGGCAATTTATCATCTGGTGGAGATATGGCAGTCCATGAAGCATTATATAGTTTTGCTAATAGGAGCTTTTATCCAGAAGTGATATTGTTATCATCACAAGAATATAATTCTAGTTCCATAGATGGGGATTTAGTCAGAAAAAGAGGGGTAAAAGATAGATTAAGCAACTTTGTAGATAGGATTATAGTCAAAGTTTAATCTTATGGATGATAAGTTTAATAAGTTATTATGGAATAAGCTATAATGATATTTTAGTTAAACCTAAAAAATTGAGCAAATTTTATAATTAAGTTATAATAAATACTATGAAAAAGTTATAGGCCTTAGTTTGCAAATTTTATCAAGCAGGTGAACAAATGATAAGATTAGAAAATGTATCAAAAAAGTTTATGATAAATGGTAAAGAAAATATAGTTATTAAAGATATAAATCTATCTATTGATAAAAAGGAGATCTTTGGACTAGTTGGAGAAACTGGAAGTGGCAAATCTACAATCTTGAGATTAATGAATGGATTTATTGAACCTGATGAAGGAAATATATATTTAATGGGTAAAAAGTTAGACAGGAAAACAAGACATGAGTTGGTAAAAGATACATCTATGATTTTTCAAGACTTCAATTTATTAAGTAACTTAAATGTAATCGATAATGTGCTCCTGCCAACTAAATTAAGAAGGGGAAATAAAAAAGAGAATATTAACAAAGCTAAGGAACTATTATCCTTTGTAGGCTTAGAAGATTTTTACCAATCCTCTATACGAACCCTATCTGGCGGACAAAAACAAAGGGTTGCAATTGCACGTACATTAATAACCAATCCTAAAATCATATTTTGTGATGAGCCCACTTCAGCCTTAGATGATAAGATGAGCTATGAGATATTAAAACTGTTAAAAGACATCAATGAAAAGTTTGATACAACTATTGTCCTAGTATCTCATGATATTTCTGTAATCAAAGCTTTGTGCAATAGGGTAGCCATTTTGGAAAATGGGAGAATTGAGGATATTGTATCTTTAAAGACAAAAAAATTGACCCCAGTTTCCTATAAGGAGGCCTTATTAGATGATTAATCAATATGTAGATACATTTATTAGATTTAAGAGAGAGATTTTTAAAGCATTTTATGAAACCTTAGACATGATTTTTACAGCAATGGTAATTTCCCTTATACTTGGCCTATTGCTTGGCTTTACCCTATTTATTACGCGTTCAGATGGGATTTATAGGAATAAAACAATCTATTTCATTATTTCTAGCTTTATCAATATTACCCGTTCAATCCCCTTTATATTATTTATTATTGTGATGATTCCATTTAATCGGTTCATATTAGGGACTGGTTTTGGAGTCAATGCATCTAAAATTCCTTTGAGCATAATTGGTACTGCAATATTTGCCCGTTTTACAGAACATAATTTGCTAGATGTTAATAAAAACATCTATGAGACTTCCTATGCCTTAGGAGCCAATACATTACAATACTTTATTTATTTCTTGTTAAGGGAAGCACGGTCTGGTCTGATCTTAAGTTTTACTTCTACAATTATTAGTTTATTGTCCTATTCTACAGTAATGGGGATTATTGGGGGTGGAGGCTTAGGGTATTTGGCAATTAGTGAAGGCTATTATAATTTCAATTACAAACTTATGTGGATCATTATTATAATGATGATCTTATTAGTTCATCTTATTCAAAGTGCAGGAAATTTTGTTGCTAAAAAAATTGACAAAAGATAAGGAGATGATGAAGGATGAAAAAAAGCATTTTGGCATTAGCTTTTCTAGTGCTAACAATTTCATTGGTAGGCTGTAGTAAAAGTGGTCCTACAGATAATAATGAAATCCATGTAGGAGTTGCCTTTTATCCAATGAAAGACATTTTATTGTTAATTAAAGATGATTTAAAAGCAGATGGCTATGAGCTAATCATCCATGAGTTTTCAGACTATCAGACTCCCAATAATCTCTTATATAATAAAGAATTAGATGCAAATATGATTCAACATGACTATTTTTTACAGTCTTTTAATGAAGCTAATAACGCAGACTTAGTAACTGTTCAGCCTATATACCATGCTACTTTTGCCTTATACTCTAAAGACTATACTTCAATTGATGAAATACCCAATGGAGCTAGTATCACATTACCAGACGATTCGACTAATTTAAGCAGGGCCTTATACTTATTAGGCCAAGCAGGACTATTAACATTTAAGGACAATAAAACTATTGGATTAACCCTTGATGATATTGAATCTAACCCTAAGAACTTAAAATTAGACGACCAAGTACCCTTAACTAGTCTAGCACAAAGATATACAGAAACGGGCCTTGCTATTATGTATCCTACTTATGCAAAGAGCCTAGAATTAGAAGGAGATGAGCAGCGCCTATTTGTAGAAAAGCAAGACCAGGTAACTGAAGGGTATGCTATTTCCTTAGTTGCTA
>Ga0209537_1004637_pt1 | contig 11553 bp, 10 predicted proteins | sample BioPla4DNA1_FD_187698 | JGI IMG/M metagenome (GOLD analysis project Ga0209537, IMG submission 187698) | Biogas fermentation microbial communities from Germany - Plant 4 DNA1 (SPAdes) (version 2) | ecosystem: Engineered > Bioreactor > Anaerobic > Digestate | place: Bielefeld, North...
CACTCGGCTGTTAACCGAGGGGTTGCTGGTTCGAATCCAGCCTGGGGAGCCATACATAAAAGCCTATCTAGAAATTCGCTAGATAGGCTTTTTTTGTTTATTATGTTCCAACATGTATAAAAAATAAAATCTATACAGTTTTTAAAAAATATATATTCCAAAATATATGTGAAAAAGCAAAATTTGATTTATAGCGAAATAGAATTCTCTGAGAAGGATTCATCTACGTTTTATTTTTTTCTGTAGGTTTTGATGGTTGAAGATTGGAACGGAGATTAGAGCTTAGGATAATATTATGGCCTTCACTTTCTTTTATAAATTCTTCTAGACCATATAATCGCTTGCTATTTATTACTCTTGGTTCTTTTGAATCATTTTTGGTACGTAATATTGTGTCATGACTTTTTTTGGATGTTTCAGTTTTAGTGTTTTTACTAGCTGATGCTGAATCTGGTTTGCTTTCTACTATTTTCTGTTGGACTTGATTTTGGTTATATTGAAGCATATAATCTATTAAATCAGGTAATTGTTTAAATTCAACTTCAAAATTGCGCTTTTCTTTATTTTTAATTAGTTCAATAACATGTGTTATAATTTCAATGGCCCCTGTTATTGAAAGAGCTAGCAAAAATATGAATGAATAAGGGGAATACTTGTGTAAGAGAATGAGCAACATAGAAACTATAAAACACAGGCCCCATTTAGTTAAATATGGCTTTTTCGAAATAATAATGGCTCCTTCATTTACAATTAGATAATTTACGCTGAATACAGCCATTATTAATATGAAATAGTTAAGCCAATTTATATCCATCATATTTACTTCCTCCTAACTATGGATTTTTTATACGGTATATGATATGTACTAAAAATCTATATTATATCTATTAAATGGGTAGGAAGCTTTAATACTTCCTACCCACGTCTGATGATGACATTCCGTTCTACATTCCTGGGAATAAGTCAGGGCATTGTTCAGGGAAAGTTGGTGTGGTGCAAGAAAATTGGTATGGACTGCAGTCGATGGTATTACCACGTGGTTGGCAAAATCTTGCCAGCACTTCTAGCTTAACCTCTGTTTCTACTTGTATCTCCTGGCAAATTCCTACGTCAAAGATAAAGTTGCCATTTACAGGAACATCACTCAATGCAATAGCTTCAGCACTTATTATATTTAAAGTAATGTTGTCTGTTGTAAAGGGTTCAGGGAAACATAGTCCGACTCTTTCAAGAATTTGGAAGCTATCTGTAAATGTAGTTATAGGATCTGGGGAGCCAGTTGTTGCATTGAAAACACTAATATTTAAAGTTACTGTTTTGAGTACTTGTGTGCAACCTACTTCAACAGGGTTATCATTGATTATTACAGTTTTCCTAACAACACTTACAATATTTGCATCTACGTCTTCAGGCAGATTAATGGTTCCTGTTACAATAAGTTGATTGCCCTCGTCTAGTGCTTCTTCAATTACTTCCAAAGAATCTTCAGGTATTTCAATTTCCTGAACTTGAGTTGTTTCAAAGTAAACCCAATCGTAGACTTTATTTACTCTAATACATTCATTCCTTGGTTCAACTTGTTGCGTTCTAGGAGTAGTGACTTCATTAGCCTTTTGATCACTCATATAGAACCCTTCCTTTCTATTTTATAGTGTAAAATTCCAATAAATCAGATAAGAAACAAAATATGTTTACTACATACTATTAAATTCTTTTGTATTGTGTTACTGTCTAATTATGATATTTAACTTTTTTCCTAATGGCAGCTAATGTAATGTTTTAGTATTGTTGATGTATAGAAAAAATATGAATAAAAAAAGCACTGTCTTTTGTTCGACAGTGCAATATAATTTATAAATATGATTTCCATCTATCTTCTAGATCTTCTCTTTTTAGGGTTTCCATTATATAGTTTGCGAATTCTTCACTTGTAGCACCAGTATCCCTACCAGTTATGACAAGTTTCTTTTCGTACTGACCGCATATATCAAGAGCCATTGATAGTTTTTTGGCTTCTTCATTGTACCCAATATGTTCTAGTAGCATTCCAGCAGCACGAATTATACTGCTAGGGTCTGCATATTTTGCCCGACCTTCCTCTACCATTCTGGGCGCAGAGCCATGTATAGCTTCAAACATAGCGTAGCGTGTTCCAATATTAGCACTTCCGGCGGTACCTACTCCACCCTGGAATTCGGCTGCTTCATCTGTAAGAATATCTCCGTATAGGTTGGGTAGAACCATAACCCTAAATTGAGTTCTGCGCTTAGGATCGATGAGTTTTGCTGTCATTATATCAATATACCAATCATCCCACTCTACATGGGGATATTCTTTAGCTACTTCTTTAGCAATCTCCAAAAACTTTCCGTCTGTCGTCTTTACTACATTTGCTTTTGTAACTACAGTAACTTTATTTGCGCCAGACTTGCTAGCATAGTCGAATGCAGCTTTTATTATCCTATAGGAACCTTGATAAGTGGTTACAGTAAAATCAAGATATAAATCATCATTGACTACTATGCCATCACTACCTAGAGCATAGGCACCTTCGGTATTTTCTCTGAAGAAAACCCAGTCGATTCCTTCTTCGGGAACCTTTACAGGCCTTACATTTGCGAATAGATCCAGTTCTTTTCGCATAGCTACATTAGCACTTTCAATATTGGGCCATGGATCGCCTGCACGAGGAGTTGTGGTAGGACCTTTAAGGATTACATGGCATTTTCTTAGCTCCTCTAGTATATCATCAGGTATGGCCTTATTATGTTTTGCTCTGTTTTCGATAGTTAGGCCCTCAATCACCTTAAATTTAATTCTGCCCTTTTGAACATCATCTTTTAATAGAAATTCTAAGATTCTTTGTGCCTCGGCTGTTATGTATGGACCTATTCCATCGCCACCAACAATACCTATAACTATTGTATCCAATTCATCGTAATTGATAAAATCCTTGGTGGCTTTCATCTTTTCAATTCTCTCAAACTGCTGTCCTAAAAGTTTACCTAGATGTTCTTTAGCTTTTTCAATTTGTTTTGAATAATCCAATATGCATCCCTCCATAAAAATCATCTTAAGTGATTCTTTTATTGGTTTTTATATTATATACTATTTATATAGAATAGACAAATATAGCGTGATTAGAATTAATGTTTGATACAGGAAATATATCAATAACTTCCACCAAAAGGATAGAAATGCTATAATAGAAAAAAAGTCTGAAATGGAAGGGTTATGGATGAATAAAAATTTTATTACTATTGGAGAAAAGGCAGAAATAGAAATAATAATCAATCGTTCTAGATTTGTTGCCCGTGCTTTTCCTATAGGGAATGAGGAGGATGCTTTATTTTACCTAGAACAAATACGTGAAGAGTTTCCTGACGCTACACATCACTGCTATGCCTATGTTCTAGGTAGAGGGAGTACTGTACAGCGTTTTGACGATGACGGTGAACCTGGAGGTACTGCTGGCATGCCTATATTACAAGTGATTTTACAGCAGGGAGTTGAGAATGTATTAGTTGTAGTCACGCGGTATTTTGGAGGTATTAAATTAGGAGCCGGAGGTTTGGTGCGTGCTTACTCTAAATCTGCAGCAGAAGTTCTTCAGAAGGCCGGAAAAAAAGAGATGACACTAAGCAATCGTGGCTCTATATCAGTAGACTATAGCCTTTGGGGCTCCTTAGAATATTTTTTAAGGCAACAAGGAGTTGAAATATTAGATATTGATTATCAAGAAAATGTTACTGTAAAGGTTATAACTCAAATGGATTGGAAAAACTTCTGCAACATGATAGTAGAGTTAACCAATGGCAAAGGAGTTTGTAACTTTTTGGATCAGGTATATCACTCTTGGCCAAAGATGAAATAATAAGGTCTTTAACTTGTAAAGACTAAAGGAAAGTAGTATACTATTACATGCTATTTGCTAGGAGTGTATTATTAATGAATTGGGAAGCAGTTTTAAGATTAGTGTTAGCCATGATTGTTGGTGGTATTATAGGTTTGGAGCGAGAACAGAGCAATCGTCCTGCAGGCTTTAGAACCCATACATTGGTATGTGTTGGATCTGCTTTAGTTTTTCTAACATCGGAGTATGTTTTTGAGGCCTATCATGAAATAGTCAATATGGATCCTACACGTTTGGCTGCCCAAGTTATCAGTGGAATAGGTTTTTTAGGTGCAGGGACAATAATGCATTATGGGCCTAATATAAAAGGCTTAACATCCGCTGCAACTCTTTGGGTTGTAGCTTGTTTGGGCCTTGCTGTTGGTGCTGGCTTTTATTGGGGTGCTATTACCACAACAATAATAGTTTATATAACCCTAAAATTACTTAAAAAAGTTGAAATAAATCTATTCAAGAACAGTGGCACCACCGAAATTTCTATTGAGCTAAATAACATTCCTGGTCAGATAGGTAAGGTTACTGAGTTAATGGGAAAACTTAATATACAAATTAAGGACATTGACATAACACCTAGTGAGGAGTCGTGGATACATGTAACCTTTTTAGTAAGCTTACCATCTTCGATAACGCGAAAAACCCTTCTAGCTGAACTATCTAGAATAGAAGGTGTTTTAATAGATTGGGAGGATGAAACAAATGATACTTAGGGAATTGCTAGCAAGCACCCCTGTTTTTGAGATAGTAGGTCGTAGGAGGATTGATATTAAAGGCATAGCACTGCGACCTGAAGATGTAAAGGAGGGATATTTATATATTTATTCAGAATCTGTTGATGAGTCCGGCCTGTCATATGAAGAAGCCATACATAAGGCTATCGCCAACGGAGCTATAGCAATTGTTATTGGAAGTGATGATAAAATTACAGACAGTTCTGTAACTTTTGTCAGGACTTATCACTATCGTCGTTTTCTTTCTGCGGCATCAAGGAATTTTTACCATAATCCATCTCAAAGCATGAGTCTGGTAGGAATTACTGGTTCTCATGGAAAAACTACAGTAGGATGGATGATAAAATCTATTTTGGATGTAGCTGAAATTCCTGGTGTAATGCTAGGGGCAGATTATTATCAGGTTGGCCATGATTCTTGGCACCCATATCCAGGAGGTATGAACCCCCTAAATATGAATGAGTTTTTATATAAAGCAGTAAAAAAAGGTGTACACTGGGGGATAATTGAATGTAACTATACGGGAATTGTAGAAGATCAATTCAGTCATGTATGGTTTAATAGCATAATATATACAGATCTTTATACTTATTTTCGGAATCAGAAAGCTGATCATCATTACTTTGAAATGAGAAAGACGCTGATAGATCATCTAAAAACAACCCAAAGCCCGGTTATCATAAATGTTGATGATTTTTATGCTTTTCATCTACAGCAGCGTACTGGTAGCGTAGGTTATGGTATATTTAATAATGCTGATGTAACTGCACGTGAACTAGAGCTTTTTGAGGATTCAAGTCAATTTATATTGGTAACACCTAAAGGCGAAAGAGAAATCAAGCTCAATATTCCAGGGATTCACAATGTTTATAATGCATTGGCAGCTGTTGCTTGGAGTTTAGCTGAGGGATTAAATGTAAATGATGTGGTAAGAGGAATAGAAGAATTTAAAGGCATGCCTGGTGGTGAGGAAAAGATCAACCTTACTGACAGCATTAGGGTTAAAGATATCCTAGATACAGATTTAGAAGATATAGAAAAGGTATTTAATAAATTGAAGAATGATAAAAAAGGCGGCATTGTAACCATATTGTGTATGGATGATTCTAAAGATGTAGGAAAATATAAAAGATTAGGCAAAATCATAGGTCAATGTGAAGGTCATTGTATTGTGGTCCATGATTATTTTTGCACCAGTAATATGGCTGAAGCCAAGACTGCAGTAACTAAAGAATTGGAGAATGTAATAATATACAATAAAACAGATTACTATAAAGCTATACAAAAGGCTGTTACTTTTTTACCTCAGGGAGGTCATATACTTTTAGTTAGGGGATAAAATAGGAGTATTATTTTTAAGAATAAAAAAAAGCAACTTTTTATAAAGCTATACTAGAGGAGTGATTTAATGGATGCTAAACAGTTTCTGGGGCAATTGATTGATGTTCCAGGAGTTTCTGGATATGAGGACAAGGTCTCCAAATTGATTATGAAGGCTTTTGAGCCATATTGTAATGAAGTATATCGGGATGCTTTTTATAATGTTTATGGTAAAAAGCTAGGCAGTAAATCTGGTCATGGACCAAAGGTAATGTTAGCTGCTCATCTTGATGAGATAGGGCTTATGGTAAAGGATATAGATGATAAAGGCTTTATTAGTTTTACCAATATAGGAGGAGTAGATCAAAGAATCCTTTTATCTCAAGAAGTCTATGTTCATGGAAAGGAAAAACTTTTCGGTGTGATAGGAGCAAAACCGCCCCACCTCCAGGAAAGAAAAGAAGCCCAAAAGGCTGTTCCTATGAAAGAGTTGGCTATTGATGTTGGTCTCCCAGCAGCAAAGGTAAAAGAGTTAGTATCCATAGGTGATCTTATCACCTTCAAGAGCCCATTGGTGGAGCTAGAAGGCACAAATGTCTGTGGTAAATCCATTGATGATAGAGCTGGCGTAGTAGTGATGTATGAGACCATGAAGGAGTTGGAGAAGCTGGTATTTTCGGGTGAAGTCTATTTTGTAGCCACTGCTCAGGAAGAGGTTGGTACAAGAGGAGCTATTATAAGTACTTACAAAATAAATCCTGACATAGGAATTGCTATAGATGTTACCCATGGAGATACCCCTGATGCTCCAAAGAGTGATACCCATGCCATGGACAAGGGGCCCGCAATAGGGGTAGGACCCAATATGCATCCAAAGCTAACCAAGAAGCTAATGGATGTGGCCAAAGAAAATAGAATAGACTATCAGGTGGAAGTTGCCCCTGGACTAACTGGAACTGACGCTAGATCCATGCAGGTTTCCCGTGAAGGTGTTCCTACTGTATTGATTGAGCTACCCCTTCGATACATGCACACCACGGTAGAAACCTTGAACATGGAAAATGTTAAGAAAGCTGCAAAATTAATAGCATTGTTTATAGCTTCAATGGAGGAGGGATGGGAAGAATGTCTGACTTATTAAGAAGATTAACCGAGGCTAGAGGAGTTTCAGGCAATGAGGATGAAGTACGGCAGCTAATAATAGAGGAAGTTACTCCATTAGCTGATGAAGTACGTGTTGATAGGATGGGAAGTGTTATAGCTTATAAAAAGGGAACCAGGTCTAATAAGAAGGTAATGCTCTGCGCTCATATGGACGAAGTAGGCTTTATTATAACCAGGATTGATGACAATGGTATGCTAAAGTTTGCGACAGTGGGCTCAATAGATCCAAGAATCCTTCCTTCAAAGAGAGTTAGGATAGGAGATAAAGCTATACCAGGAGTATTGGGTATAAAGGCTATTCACCTACAAGAGCCTGCGGAAAGAGAGAGAGCTGTAAAAGTTAGTCAGATGTATATTGATATTGGGGCCAAGAATAAAGAAGAGGCTGAAAAACTGGTAAAACCAGGGGATTATGCGGTTTTTGACAGTGAGTGTGTTTATTTTGGTGACAACAAGGTAAAGAGCAAGGCCTTGGACGATAGGGTAGGGTGCTTAACCTTGATAGAGGCCCTAAAAAGCAGTTATCCATTTGATTTATACGCTTGTTTTACAGTTCAGGAGGAGGTAGGCCTTCGAGGCGCTAAAGTAGCCGGTTATAGCATCCAGCCGGATATGGCTTTAGTTGTTGAAGGCACAACCTGTTCTGATGTTCCAGGGGTGGATCCCCACAAGCACAGTACTAGGATGGGAGAAGGCCCTGCTATATCCATAGCAGATCTGGCCTCCTATAGTAATAAAAAATTGGTTTCTTTTTTAATCCAATGTGCAAAAAATGCCAATATCCCATTTCAGATAAAAGAAAGTATAAGCGGTGGCAATGATGCTGGTGAAATTCAAAGAGCAGCTGGAGGAATTATGACTGCTGTTGTGTCAGTTCCATGTCGCTATATACACTCACCATCATCGGTAGCAGATTTAGACGATATTAATAATACAATTAAATTGGTTCAAGAATTCTTAAAAGGATGTGAAGCTATATGAGAGAATTAATTAAGAAACTAACCAGTATTTATGGTCCTGCTGGAAACGAAGAATTAATTAGTCAGGCTATTCGCGAGGAAATAGAGCCTTATGTAGATGAAATAGAAGTTGATGTAATGGGTAATCTAATAGCTCATAAAAAGGGAAATGGTAAGGGTAAACGTATAATGTTAGCTGCCCATATGGATCAAATAGGTTTTATGATTACCCACATCGACGACAAGGGATTTTTAAGGTTTTCTAACTTAGGTGGCATATCTGTGCCTTACTCTATTAATCGTAGGGTAATGTTTAAAAGTGGATTAGCAGGAGTAATTGGTTATGAGACTGAAATAGATAGCTGGAAGGATATTACTCTTTCTAAAATGTATATAGATATTGGTGCTTCAAGTAAGGAAGAAGCTGAGAAATTAGTGAAAATAGGTGATGTAGCTGTTTATCATCCTCTGTTTTCGGAGAGCAATGGCAAATATATCAGTGGTGCTATGGATGATAGGGCAGGATGTGCTCTTTTGGTGCAGACCATAAAGAATATAGAATCTACCCCTCATGATTTATACTTTGTATTTACAGTACAGGAGGAATTGGGATTAAGAGGAGCCAGAACTGCAGCCTATGCCTTAGAACCAGATATAGGTATTGCAGTTGATGTAACCGCTACAGGAGACACACCTAAATGCAGACCCATGGCTGTTGCTTTAGGTAAAGGGCCGGCTATAAAGATTAAAGATGCCTCAGTATTGGCCCATCCTTTGGTAAAAGATTTAATGATATCCACGGCAGAAAAGCATAATATTCCATATCAGCTAGAGATATTGGAGTATGGGGGCACTGACTCTGGTGCTATCCATCTATCCCGCGGCGGAGTTCCATCGGGAGTGCTATCAATACCCTGCCGTTATGTTCATAGTGATAGCGAAACTATTGATGCTAGTGATATGGAGAACGGTGTTAAATTACTAACTAAAATTTTAGAAGAGAATATAGACTTTAATGATATAGGGTTGAGCTGATTTTATTATAATGGCTATTGATTGTTCACTTATCAATAGCCATTTTGTATTTATCCAAAAAAACATTGCCTATCATAAAATTTTGCCCTAATAATATCTAAATCAGATAAAGGCAAGTGAAGGACTTAACTAATTAAGTTAAAGCATAAATAATAATATTCGAAATGAAGAATATAATTGTAAAACTCTAGAAGTGTATGATATATTAGAGATAGAAAAAAGAGCCTAATGCAATGCTAGGGGGAGGGCTACAAGTTGAGCAATTTCTGGTTAATGGTTATACTGTTTATTTTTGGTGGGTTAATGTTGGTTGTTGAATTAATGATGCCGGGATTTAGCATTCCAGGCATAGCTGGTATAATATCCTTAATTGCTGGAATCGTAGTTGGTGCATCGGTACTAACTGCTGGCCAACTGGCCGTGGCTATATTAATTGTCTTTATTGTTATAATAGTAATGGTAGTGCTATTATACAGATCTGCTACAAGAAACGGCAGAATTTTTAAGTCCTTATTTTTACACTCGAAGGCTGTAAAGGAAGAGGGGTATACAAGTTCTAAAGACTTACACCACATGGTAGGCAAGGAAGGAATTGCTACAGCTCCCTTAAGACCTTCTGGTACAGGCGAGTTTGATGGTGTTAAGCTGGATGTTATAACAGATGGTCAGTTTATTCCTAAAGGAGCAAGGATAAAAATAGTCAATGTTGAAGGCTTTAGAATTTTAGTAGAACAGATAGAGGATAAGGTGAGTTAAGATTAATTTGTATCAAAGGTGGGTCATAATAGGCTCATCTTTTTTTGTGTAGTATATGACAGAAGATTTTTATATTTGATTTTGTCTTTTTTTCTAGTATAATATCAAAGGATGGAAAAAGGGATGAAATTCTACCTGTTAACTTTGTGTATTTTTTAACAAAATATAAATATTTCTAATTTAGGAGGAAACTATGGATTCAAGTATGTTAATCATGTTAGTTGGCGGTCTGGGCCTGTTCATCTATGGAATGAAAATGATGGGAGATGGCCTGGAAAAAGCCGCAGGAAGTAGACTAAAGAGACTATTAGAGATTCTTACTGAAAACAGATTTATGGGATTATTGGTAGGTACAATAGTTACCGCCATTATCCAAAGTTCCAGTGCAACCACTGTAATGGTGGTAGGTTTTGTAAATGCTGGCATTATGACCTTGAAGCAGACTGTTGGGGTCATAATGGGTGCCAATATTGGAACCACTATGACAGCGTTTCTAATTTCCTTAAATTTGACTGATATTGCGCCAATAGCTATATTTATTGGTGTTGGTCTTATTTTCTTTTCTAAAAAGCATTCTATCAGAAGCATTGGTGAGATAATAGCAGGATTTGGTATTCTCTTTTTGGGAATGGATCTTATGTCCAGTTCTATGGCACCCTTGCGTGACAATGTTACCTTTCAAAATATAGTTACACAGTTTTCAAATCCTCTTATAGGCGTTTTAGCAGGTGCTATTTTTACTATGATAGTACAAAGCTCCAGTGCGTCAATTGGTATATTACAGGCCTTGGCATTACAAGGCTTAATAGGACTAGATAGTGCTATTTATGTATTATTTGGACAAAATATTGGAACCTGTATTACTGCAATATTGGCTAGTATTGGTACCAATACCAATGCTAAACGCGCAGCTACTATACATCTACTATTCAATGCAGTTGGTACTATCATTTTTATGATAGCCATGTCATTGGGAATACCTTATGTGGAATTAATTGAGAGTATCTCCCCGAACAGAGCGGTAAGTCAGATTGCAAATGCTCATATTGGCTTTAATATTATTAATACAGCCCTCTTGTTCCCATTTGGGAATTATTTGGTTAAAATTTCGGAACATTTGGTTCATGGTAAAAAAGAGGAATTTGAAGAGATGCGGCTTAAATATTTGGACAAGCGTATCTTTGAAACGCCGCCAATTGCTGTTGCGCAAATCATGAAAGAAGTAGTTAGAATGGCTAATCTGTCCAAAAATAATGTAGAAAATGCAATGAAGGCTTGCTTGCAAAATGAACAATCAGCCATTGATGAAGTATACCGGTATGAAGAGATAATAAATTATCTAAATAGGGAGATTACCCAATATTTAGTTTTATGTAATGGATTAGAGCTGCCTGAAAGGGATTTTCGTTTGGTTAGTGGTCTTTATCACGTAGTTAATGATATTGAAAGAATAGGTGATCATGCGGAGAACTTGGTAGAATATGCAGAGTATAGTATGGAACACAATTTTAGTTTCTCCGATGTAGCAAAATCAGAGCTAGAAGAGATGATCAATAAGGTTATGGATATGCTAGAAAACACTTTTACGGCATTAAAAGATCGTAATCATAAACTAGCAGAGAAAGTTTTAGAACAAGAGGAAGAGATTGACAACCTAAAAGATAAGTTAAGAGAAAGC
>Ga0209537_1004639_pt1 | contig 11548 bp, 10 predicted proteins | sample BioPla4DNA1_FD_187698 | JGI IMG/M metagenome (GOLD analysis project Ga0209537, IMG submission 187698) | Biogas fermentation microbial communities from Germany - Plant 4 DNA1 (SPAdes) (version 2) | ecosystem: Engineered > Bioreactor > Anaerobic > Digestate | place: Bielefeld, North...
GTTTAAACGCGATCAGATTGCCCATGGTGTCAACGGTCAGCTCGTCACAGTAGTCCTTGAGCTCGGCCTGGATAAAGGCGCGGATCTGTTCTTCCCGCCCCGATGGAGCAGGGATGCTTGTCAAGCGCCGTAGCAAATCTTTCATACAGGTAACCCCCTTTGTGCGATGTTTCTTAAGAAAGCATCGATCAGTTTAATCGTCTGTGCGAAGTCATCGAGGTTTAAAACTCCTACTGGTGAATGGATATAACGGCAGGGAATAGAGATCACGGCTACGGGAATGCCGCTCCGTGTTTGGTTGATGACCCCTGCTTCTGTACCGCCCGAAGCTGATTCGCGAAACTGATAAGGAATTCCGGCTTCCTCGGCGACGGCGACCAGGCGCTCAATCAGGGCGGGCTTAACGATGACGGAACGATCCATAAAACTGATTGCCGGTCCGGCGCCTAAACGGGTGGAAGCCTGGTGTTTTTTCAACGGCGGGACATCCCCGGCGGAGGTGGTCTCCACCACCAGGGCTAAGTCGGGGTTTAAACCATAGGCGGCAACAGTGGCACCGCGTAGTCCAACTTCCTCCTGGACGGTGAAAGCATAGGCCAGGGGTAGATCATACTCGTTTTCCATCAGGTTCATCAAAACAGCACAGCCGGCTCGATCATCGAGGGCTTTTCCTTTAAAGAGGCCATCGCCGAAAGGTCCCGCTTGGACGTCAAAGGCAATGAGATCGCCAATCTTGACGTCCTTTTCCGCATCGTTGCGGTCGGTGGCACCGATATCTACAAACAGACCGGTGGTTTTCACCGGGCGTTCCCGCTCTTCCCTCTCCTGGAGGTGGATGGGTTTGGCACCGATTACCCCGGGGATCCGCTGGGGACCGACGAAAACCCGTTTGGAGATGAGGACCCGTTCATCAATGCCGCCTATGGTTTTGATCTTCAGTAACCCGCTGGCATCGATCCCCACCACCATTAATCCAACCTCATCCATATGGGCGGAGAGCATGACAAGCGGGCCTTTTTTCCCCTGGTCGCAGCGGGCAATGAGGTTGCCTAACCGGTCGGTCTGGATCCGGTCAACGCGGCCCTGAATGCGGTTGCGAATAAAGTGACGGACCGCCGTTTCGCCACTGGAAACACCGTTTAATTCGGATAACTCCTTTAGTAACATTCTAATCCCTCCAAGAAGGCGCGGTCGATCTGCATGATGAATTCGGCCAGGAGACGACCGGTTTCTTTGAGATCGTCCAACGCTAAAGTTTCAACGGAAGTATGCATGTAACGGAGGGGGATACACACCAGGCCGCTGGCGACCCCGGCCTGAGCGATCTGGATGGCGTAGGCGTCTGTTCCCCGGGGGGTCTCTGCCGCTTCCACTTGGTATTTGACTTTACCGGCTTCGGCTGCGGCCTTGAGCTTATCAAAGATGAGCGGATGCACCGGCGGTCCGGTGACGATGACCGGTCCTTGCCCCAGTTTAAATCCTTCGTAATCAGCCAAACCCGGCATCTCTCCGTGGGTTACATCGACCGCTAGCCCAATATCGGGATTAAGGCCATAGGAACTGACGAAAGCCCCCCGGACCCCCAACTCCTCCTGGACGGTGATGACCACTAGGACTTCCGCTTCATGGTTGTAATCTTTCAGGCGGCGAAGACATTCGACCAGTGCCACGACTCCGGCCCGGTCGTCCATGGCTTTTCCGGCGTAAAAAGAGTTTTTCAAAGCACCGCACGACCGTTTAATCGTAATCGGGTCGCCAACCCGCACCAAAGCGGCCATGCGCTCCGGAGCGAGGCCGAGATCGATGGTCATATCTTCAATCTTCACGGCTTTGTTTCGTTCGTCCGCTTGCTGCAAGTGGGGAGGTTTGGCGCCGATCACACCGGGTAGATCTTCCCGGCCGTGGACGATGACCTCTTGCCCGAGGAGAACCCGCTGGTCAATGCCCCCGATGGTCGAAAAACGGATAAAGCCGTCTTCCAGCGCGGTGACGATCAGGCCGATTTCGTCGATATGGGCGGCCAACATGATGCGGGGTGGATGCTCGCCCTGGCCTGCTTTGCGGAGGATAATATTGCCTAACCGGTCGCGGCGGAGCTCGCTGATCCAGCAGCGGCCATCCCCATTGGAGAAAAAATCGAGGATGATCTGGGCCGCTCGGTCTTCCCGCCCCGAGGGGCCGACGGCATCAGTCAGTTCTTTCAGTAGTTTTTCGGTCTGCACATATAAAGCCTCCTTTCTTTCTGCCTTCTTTATTATAACTTTTTTTACTGGTAAAGTAGAGGAAAAATACGGCGGAAAAAACCCTTTTTCTGACGGAACAAGGGAAAAGGGATTAACTCCTCTTTGTCGAAAATTGACTTACGGTATGGGACACGAAAGGAGAGATTATTATTAAAACGTTGAAAAGTTTCTTGCTGGCCTTAATACTACTGGTTGTGATGGCTCCGCTTTGCGCAGCGGCCGCGCCCGGGCTTGGTGCCCGTGCCCTGGGGATGGGTGGCGCTTATACCGCGGTAGCTGACGACGGGAGTGCGGCTTACTGGAACCCGGCCGGTATTGCGCAGGTAACGGTCGGTTTAGCCCTTGACGGCGGGTTCGAAGGGAATTTAAAGCAGATTGATGCGCTCCGGGAGCAAGATCCCGCCGCACTCGATGGCACCCTGGGCCTAAAAGGCGGTGCCAGTTTGATCCTGGGGAACTTTGGACTGGGTGCTTTAACTGAGAGTCGGGCCGAAATTGAGCCGGCAGCCCTCTTGAAGACGATGCGGATCGACCAGACGGATCAGGTGTTCTTCACTTATGCCAATGAAATGACCGACCTTTTTGCCTTTGGTCTGAATGCGAAGTATGTGATGGCTAACACGGAAAGGCATACGGCCACCGGTATGATCGATCAAGGGGAAGGCAAAGGCTTTGCTGTTGATCTTGGCGCGATGTTTAAAGTAGGTAAGATCGTCCGGGTAGGCGCGGTCCTGAAAGACTTTGGACTGGTGGGGTTCAAGCTGAATGGGGTCGACTATGAGTGGCCGACCAGACTGGTCCTTGGCGGTGCGGTCAAGGCCCCCTTGTTGGGCACGGTTGTGGCGGCTGATCTGGAGACACCGCTACAAGGCGATGAGGACCCCGCCTTCCGGATCGGAGTGGAACAGCCTTTCTTGGGTATCCTGGCCTTTCGGGCAGGCGGATACCAGGAAGACGGTGATTTTAACTTTACGGCCGGTTGCGGTCTCAAGCTCGGTCCGGTTGCGCTGGACGTAGCGGCCGACCTGGGTCTGGGTGAGAACACCGCGGTTTATGCTACCGCCCAGTTTAAATTCTAAGCGACTAAAAAGCATCTTAACCACGGAGGTCGACGGGTTTTCCGGCTTAACGCTGGAAGATCAGCGGGAGGGCGTTGGTGAAAAAGCCGATCCCGAAACCGATCAGACAAAGGCCCAAACCGCCGATGATTAACCGGTAAACTTTGGCGCTGAGAAAAGCTCTGGTCTTGCTGACCATCCAGGAAACCAATAGATACCAGGAAAAATCGGCCAGGATATGTCCCAGGTAAAAAAGGAGGACCCCGCCGAAGCCAAAGGTATTGAAGGCGTTCATAATGAGGCCGAGACCAACGACAACCCACCAAATGATGAAGTAAGGATTGGCGGCGCTGATCAAAGCGCCGCCAAGCATTATGCTGCGGTTTTTCGCCGGTGCGGTTGTGGACAGAGCAATGGTCACCTTGCCGCTCCAGCTGTCCCGGATCATCTGGCTACCCATAAAAACCAAGATGATGCCGCCGCAAAGGCCAATCAGGATTTGCGCGAGGATGGTGTTTAGGTATTGACCGAAACCTAAAAAGATCAGGATAACCAGCAGCAATTCAAGGAAGATGTGACCCAACGAGACCATGAATCCGGCTTTCATGCCGGATTTTAAACTTTGATCCAGCGTATATGTGAGTAACGAACCGGGCATGACTGCACCCGAATAACCGATCAATATGGACTGGAGAAAGATTGTAACCAAATTTGATCACTTCCATCTTTTTTCCCCAATTGTAACAGAAAAGAACCACAAAAACGAGAGGAAAAATAATTTGACCGTGTTTAATTATGTATAATAGGGTTAGCCGCGCGGGCATAGACTAAGCTATCTGATCAATTTCGGATGGAGTTTTTAGAGAGCAGGAGGGAATGGGGATGGGGCAAAACGAGATCATCGTCCGGAGTTGGAGCGAGGTTTGCGAACGTTTGTACGACAACGCTTGGAAACCAGAGCTTGGCCGCTTTCGTAGTGATTATGCCTTCCGGGGGCTGGCCGATTGTCGATACCCGTTACAGAATAGTTTTTTTCGGGTGTGCAAAAACAATCCACAACTGGAATACCATATGCTCCGGAACTTTAAAAAATACGGGCAGTTCGATGACGCCAGTCTGGTCGCCTCCGACTGGCGGGTTATGACTTTAGCGCAACACCACGGTTTGCCCACCCGTCTAATGGACTGGACGTATTCGCCCTTTGTCGCTTTGCATTTTGTGACCGACGATCCCACCAAGTATGACCAGGACGGGGTGATCTGGCAAGTTGATTATGTGCAGGTCAACCGGATGCTGCCCGAGCCGTTCAAAGGGGTGATGGAAAAGGAAGGGGCCAATGCTTTTACAGTCGAGATGATTGAAGAAGCGGTCCCGACGCTGCAGGATTTTGACGATTTTCACGACCAGGACCATGATCTGGTTATTTTCTTTGAACCACCTTCCCTCGATTCCCGGATCGTCAATCAATTTGCATTCTTCTCTGTGATGTCTACCGCTACCGGACGCTTGGATGAGTGGCTTTACCAGTACCCCCATCTTTACCGGCGCATAATTATCCCCCGGGAGTTGAAATGGGAGATCCGGGATAAGCTTGATCAAGCCAATATCACCGAACGGATTCTCTTCCCCGGTTTGGATGGGTTAGCCAAATGGCTCTTGCGCCATTATACGCCCCGTTGTTTCGAACAGCCGGACCAGTCCGGATAGAAGAAACCGGTCCATGCTTTGGACCGGTTTTTCTGAATTTCTAAAGGAAAAGCTGCTTGTCACCGGCTTTTGAAAAAGCCTTTGCCGGTATTTTATAGTTTTATAGCAGGAGACTGATGTCCAAAGCCTGAACGGAATGGGTGATGCGGCCAACAGAGATGAGGTCCACACCGGCGGCGGCAATTGCCTGGATGGTCTCCGCGGAAACATTCCCCGAGGCTTCAACCAGTGCTTTTCCGTCGATAAGGCGCACCATCTCGGCCATCAACGACGGCGACATGTTGTCTAGCATAATAATATCGGCGCCGGCGGCCAAAGCTTCACGAACCTGCGCTTCCGATTCCACTTCCACTTCAATCTTCATGGTGTGGGGAGCGGCCATGCGGACTTTGGCGACGGCGGCTCTGATCCCGCCACAAGCGGCCAGATGGTTATCTTTGATCAGGACAGCATCGGCTAAGTTAAAACGGTGGTTGTAGCCACCGCCGACCCGGACAGCATATTTCTGCAAAGCGCGGAGCCCCGGTAGGGTTTTCCTGGTATCGACCACGCGGACCTGGGGATAATCGGCGAGCAAATCCACCAATTTCCGGGTGGCGGTGGCGATTCCGGACAGATGTTGGAGAAAGTTAAGGGCCACCCTTTCGCCACTGAGCACGTCACGGGTGGGTCCGGAGATTACGGCGAGTACCGTACCGGTGTCGACGCGGGCACCGTCCCCATGGGTGATCTTCAGGCTGATGGCGGAGTTTAGTTGGCGAAAGACCTCCTGCACGACGGCCCAGCCACAGATCACCCCGGGCTCCTTGGCGATAAAACGGCCACTGGTGGTGGCTGTGGGGTCAATGGTCAGCGCGGAAGTGATGTCACCGGGACCGAGATCTTCCGCCAGGGCTTGGCGGACCAGGTCGGTATAGACGTTTTTTGGTAATTCCATCCAATAAACACCTCTCTTCTACCACGGCCATGTAAAGGGCTGGTCGGCAGGGATGGAATCAATACCTGCCGCCGAAAGGACAATCCGTTTTGTCCATGCCGGATCCGGTTCTGGGTAATCAACCCGGAAATGACTGCCCCGACTTTCCTGGCGAGCGAGGGCCGCGTTCAGCATCAACCGGACCAGGAGGCGCATGTTCTGTAACTCTAAGTAAGGGCGGCTTAAAGCCCTTGGTGCCTCTGGTGTCAACGGTACCAGAAGGCGTTGGGCGTTTTGCAAGTCCTCTGCCCGCCGGATAATACCCAGATGGGTGGAGGCCAATTCTTTGAGCGCCAAACGGTCAGCGGTTAAATTTTCCGGGTTGGTTTCGGTGGGGAAAACCGCCGTCAATTCCGGCGGGAGAGCTGGGCTTGTCCGCGGGTGCTCTTTGAGGTATTCAAAGATGCGATGGCCGAAGACCAAACCGTCCAGCAAAGAGTTGCTGGCTAAACGGTTTGCACCGTGCACCCCGGGATTGGCCACTTCACCGCAGGCAAATAGCCGGGGCAGCGCCGTCCGGCCGTGAAGATCGATGGCGATGCCCCCCATCATATAGTGGGCGGCCGGGGCGACTGGAATCGGTGCCTTGGTAATATCAAGGCCATAACGTAAACAGGTTTCGTAGATATTGGGAAAACGGCGTTTAATCAGATCCGCACTTAACAAGGAAAGATCAAGGTAAACATGGTCGGCACCGGTCTTTGCCATTTCCGACCATACGCTGCGGGCGACCACATCCCGGGGGGCCAGTTCTGCCTGTTCGTGGTAGGAAGGCATAAAACGGATCCCTTTCTGGTTACGGAGAATTCCCCCCTCGCCCCGGACCGCCTCGGTGATCAGAAAACAGGGGGCACCGTCCAGATGGAGGGCGGTCGGGTGAAACTGGACGAATTCCAGATCCGCCAAGGGGGCACCCGCCAGGAAGGCCAGGGCCAAACCATCGCCGGTGGCCACGGCGGGATTGGTGGTATCGGTAAAAATCTGTCCGCAACCTCCGGTTGTCAAAACCGTTGCTTCCGCTAGAAGACTGGTTTGTATTCCGTTTTCGGCTAGGACCAGGGCACCGTAGCAACCGCCTTCCCCGGTGAGCAGTGCCACGGCATAATGATTTTCCTTTACCGTGATCTGTGGATGGGCCAAGACCCGTTGGGCAAGGATTTTTGTGATTTCGCGGCCGGTGGCATCACCATCGGCGTGTAAAACCCGGGGATAAGAATGGGCTGCTTCCCGGGTCATGAGCAAGGTTCCAGCCTCGGCATCAAAGGGGACCCCCCAAGTAATTAATTCCTGGACCCGTTCCGGACCTTCATGCACCAATGCAGCAACCGCAGGAGGCAAGCAGAGACCAGCACCAGCTTGAATTGTATCGGTGTAGTGTAATTCTGGGGAGTCGGCCGGACTAAGGGCAACGGCAATGCCGCCTTGGGCGTAACTGGTATTACTTTCTTCCAGGGTATCTTTGGTGATTAAAGTTACGGCATCGATTTCCGCTAATTTAAGAGCGGTATAAAGTCCGGCGATTCCGCTACCGATCACCAAAAAAGGGGCCACGCTCTGACCGGCAGTGGAGAGATTAATCTTCATTATTGATGGCCTCCTTAAAATTAGAGCTAAAAGGGAAACCTCTCCCCGCTGGGGCGAGGAGAGGAGAGAAAAGTAGGAGAACCTATTTAACCGCCAACATCCGTTCGAGACTACGGCGGGCTTGTGAATGGATTGGCTCCGGTACGGTAATCACCGGTTGGAGCGTGCGGAGGGCAGTGGCCACATCCGCTAAGGTCGTTTTTTTCATGTTTGGACAGACCAGTTTGGGAGTTAAAAGATAGAAACGTTTATCCGGGTAACGCTTTTTTAGACCATGGATGATGCCCATCTCGGTGCCGATAATAAATGTGGAGGCATCCATCTTCGCCACTTGTTCGACAATCTGTTTCGTACTGCCGATAAAATCGGCGTGGGCGATGACCTCTGGTCGGCACTCGGGATGGATTAAAAGCTTGGCTTCCGGATGGGCCTGTTTTACCTTTTCAACCTCATCGACGGAGACCTGGTGATGGGTACGGCAGAACCCAGGCCACAGATGGAACTTTTTCTCCGGGATCTGAGCAGCAACATAGCTCCCCAGGTTTTGGTCGGGAAGAAAAATGATCTCCTCTTCGGCTAAAGAGCGCACGACTTTTACCGCATTGGAAGAAGTGCAACAGATGTCACTGACCGCCTTGACCGCGGCACTGGTGTTCACGTAAGCGACGACTGCCGCCTGGGGATATTTTGCCCGCCACTCTTTGACGGTCTCGGCGTCGGCCATATCCGCCATGGGACAGCCGGCTTCGGGAGCAGGCAGTAAAACCGTTTTTTCGGGGGAAAGAAGGGCGGCACTTTCCGCCATGAAATGGACACCACATAAAACAAGAACCGAATGGGGTGAATCGGCCGCCAAACGGCTTAACTCCAGCGAATCACCGACAAAATCGGCGATATCCTGCACCTCATCGTTTTGGTAAGTGTGGGCTAAGATCAAAGCATCTCTTTCTGCTTTTAACTTTTGGATTTCCGTGATCAACTCAAGTTGTGACATTTACTACCCCCCTTATGTCATTTTAATTGTATCGTTATTTCACCGTTTGTCAATTCGTATGGAAATAATGAAAAAACTGCTTAACAGTAAATTTACCATTTGCCGCGTTTTTTAACGAAAGGCGCTTCACTTCTTCTCGGTCCTGCGGTAAAATGGGTTGGAAAGAGGGGAAGAAAATGGCGACAGACAAATTAGTTTTACAAAACATGATCTTCTATGGATACCATGGGGTTTTTGCGGCCGAAAAGGAGTTGGGGCAACGCTTTGAGGTCGATGCCGAACTTTATCTGGACTTACGCCAGGCTGGTATCAACGATGATCTGGAAGCAACCGTCAACTATGCCGAGGTCTACACCATAATCAAGGAGCTTGTCGAAGAACGGGAGTATAATCTTCTGGAAGGGTTGGCCGAAGAGATTGCTGACACCCTGCTTACAGCCTACTCCCTCCAGGAAATTGTGGTCCGCGTCCGGAAACCCCAGCCTCCTGTTGGTGGTGTCATGGATTATTTTGGGGTCGAGATCCGGCGTCGGGCGGCAAAGATAAACCAATTTTAAAGATTAAGGAAAAAAAAGGGAAGCCAAAACGCTGTCCTTCGGTAAAAGCCTTCTCTCCAGAACGGAGAGGAGGCTTTTTTGTTTAATGGTAATTGCTGGCGCATTAAGTCGGATCTACCGGGGAAGAATAAGTTTACAACTTTACCAAAGGCATCATAATTCAAGCCGGCCGGTAATGTTTAAGGAGGAAGAAATAAATGCGGGTTTTAATGCTGAGCTGGGAATATCCGCCGGAAATCGTGGGTGGGATTGCCCCCCATGTTCACGATCTTTCTCTGGCCTTAACAGAAAAAGGACAGGAAGTGACGGTTTTGACCAGGAGCAATGCCCCAGCGGAAAGCAGGGAACAGCGCGACGGGATCAAGATCTGCCGGGTCGGGCGTAGCGCCCCCGAACCGCCCGACTTTGTCTCTTGGGTGATGCAGCTTAATCTGCAGTTAATGGAGAAGGCCGTATCCATGGTTGAAGATGGGGAAGACTTCGATTTAATCCATGCCCATGATTGGTTGGTGGCTTACGCCGGAAAAGGATTAAAACATGCCTTCCGCAAACCGTTAGTCGCGACGGTTCATGCGACCGAATGGGGACGGAATAACGGCCTCCATAATGAGTTGCAACGCTACATCAGTAATGTCGAATGGTGGTTGGCTTTTGAGGCTTGGCGGGTGATCTGTTGTAGCCGCTATATGCGGGGTGAACTGCAGCGCATCTTTCAGCTGCCCCTGAATAAATTGCGAGTCATTCCCAATGGGGTTTATCCGGAGCCATTTCGTCGGCAAGCGGGGGATGTCCGGGCGATCCGGCGGAAATATGCCGCCGATGATGAGCAGGTCGTGTTTTATGTTGGCCGTTTGGTCTTTGAAAAAGGGTTGGATCTGCTTTTGGCGGCGGCTCCGCGAATTCTAGCGCACAACGAAAAGGTCAAGTTTATCATTGCCGGAAAAGGCCCCTATGCGGAACATTTACATCACCGGGCCCGAGAAATGGGCCTTTATCATAAGTTTTATTTCACCGGTTATGTTGATGACTTAACACGGAACGCCCTGTTCAGCACGGCCGATGTTGCGGTTTTCCCCAGTCTATATGAACCGTTCGGGATCGTGGCTTTGGAAGCGATGGCAGCGGGAACACCGGTGGTTGTCACCGATACCGGTGGATTGGGCGAAGTGGTCCAGCACGGAAAGAACGGTTTGAAGGCTTTCCCTAACAACCCGGAATCGCTGGCGGATAATATCTTATGGGTTCTCAACCATCCGGAACAGGCGGCTGCCATGCGGGAGCAAGCCCAGCGCGATCTGGAAACCACGTATAATTGGGGGAAGATTGCCGCTGAGACCATTGATGTCTACCAAGAAATTCTGTGGGAGTATAAACGGTCCGATTGGCACCGCCAGGTGGCGACGGCCGGGCGGGGATTGCCCAGTGACCACCGGCTCCGTTCGGTCCCCGCCGCGGCCCTTGCCTACAGTCGGTATACGCCGACCGGCGGGGAGGCGGACCAGTTACCTCCGGTTTTTAACGGGCAAAAGGAGGGATACCAATGAAGGCCATTGTCATGGCGGGGGGAAAAGGAACAAGACTGCGCCCCTTAACTTGTAAACAGCCAAAACCGATGGTGCCGATCGCGGGCCGCCCAATGGTCGAGTATATTTTGGCGCTGTTGAAACAATATCGCTTCACTGACATCGGGATGACCCTCTTTTACCTTCCCGAACTCATCACCAACTATTTTGGTGACGGGCGGGAGTTTGGCGTCAACCTCCGTTATTTCGTGGAAGAAACCCCGCTCGGTACGGCGGGGAGCGTGAAAAATGCCGAAGCCTTTCTGGACGAGACTTTTCTGGTGATCAGTGGCGATGCCCTCACCGATATCAACCTGGCGGAAGCCCTGGTATTTCACCGGGCCCGCCGGGCCCTGGTCACCATCGTGCTGACCAAGGTGACGAACCCCCTCGATTATGGGGTGGTGATTACCGAAGAGGACGGGCGGATCAAGCGGTTTTTAGAGAAACCCGGGTGGGGTGAGGTCTTCAGTGATACAGTGAACACCGGGATCTACCTGATTGAGCCGGAGGTTTTCCGCTATTACGAGAAGGATCAGGCCGTCGACTTCAGTAAGGATCTTTTCCCGCTGCTTTTAAAGGCGGGCGAACCCTTATACGGTTACGTGGCCGAGGGTTACTGGTCCGATGTGGGTAACCTGGGACAATATCGACAAGCAAATTACGATCTGTTGGACGGTAAACTGAAGTTTACACCACCCGGCCAAGAGCTTGCCCCAGGGATCTGGGTGGGAGAAGGGACCGAACTGCCCACTACGGTACAGGTGGAGGCCCCGGTGGTTTTAGGTAAGTATGTGCGGGTCAGTAAAAACGCTAAGCTTGGAAAACATACGATCGTTGGCGACCATAGCCTCGTCGGTGAAGAGG
>Ga0209537_1004645_pt1 | contig 11541 bp, 9 predicted proteins | sample BioPla4DNA1_FD_187698 | JGI IMG/M metagenome (GOLD analysis project Ga0209537, IMG submission 187698) | Biogas fermentation microbial communities from Germany - Plant 4 DNA1 (SPAdes) (version 2) | ecosystem: Engineered > Bioreactor > Anaerobic > Digestate | place: Bielefeld, North...
AAAAAAGGGGTTGACAGGACAGGAGGGTGATGATATACTAGTAAAGCCGCTGCGAGAGAGGGCGAAAAAAAGCGCCTGAGAGTGGCGGACAACCGAGAGCCGAGGACAGCGGAGAGCTGACGAGAGGCAAACGGTGAAGAAGACAGATCCTTGAAAACAGAACAACAGAAGAATGAAGAAAACGACTTTCGGAAAGAAGCCGAGTTGGAAGACGAAGGCTTCCGGTACGATGGGAGTGATCTCGTTGATTCTAAGAGTTAGAATACTCTGAAAACAGTATAGAGCAAATCATACTTTTAAACAAGGTATTAACCAAGCGATTGGTTAAGATACAATGTTTAGAGAGTTTGATCCTGGCTCAGGATTAACGCTGGCGGCGTGCATAACACATTCAAGTCGAACGGACTTTAGCCTTCGGGCTAAAGTTAGTGGCGGACGGGTGAGTAACGCGTGAGCAACCTACCTTCTGATGGGGGATAACGTCTGGAAACGGACGCTAATACCGCATAAACCGATGTTATCGCATGGTGATATCGGCAAAGAGATATCGTCAGGAGATGGGCTCGCGTTGGATTAGATAGTTGGCGGGGTAACGGCCCACCAAGTCAACGATCCATAGCCGGACTGAGAGGTCGGACGGCCACATTGGAACTGAGATACGGTCCAGACTCCTACGGGAGGCAGCAGTGGGGAATATTGGGCAATGGGCGAAAGCCTGACCCAGCGACGCCGCGTGAAGGAAGAAGGTCTTCGGATTGTAAACTTCAGTAGGCAGGGACGAAGAAAGTGACGGTACCTGCAGAGTAAGCCACGGCTAACTACGTGCCAGCAGCCGCGGTAATACGTAGGTGGCGAGCGTTATCCGGATTTACTGGGTGTAAAGGGTGTGTAGGCGGGGTTGCAAGTCTGATGTGAAATTTAACGGCTTAACCGTTAATGTGCATTAGAAACTGTAACTCTTGAGAGTCGGAGGGGTAAACGGAATTCCCGGTGTAGCGGTGAAATGCGTAGATATCGGGAGGAACACCAGTGGCGAAGGCGGTTTACTGGACGACTACTGACGCTGAGACACGAAAGCGTGGGGAGCAAACAGGATTAGATACCCTGGTAGTCCACGCCCTAAACGATGAATATTAGGTGTGGGTGCTTAAAAGCATCCGTGCCGCAGCTAACGCAATAAATATTCCACCTGGGGAGTACGGCCGCAAGGTTGAAACTCAAAGGAATTGACGGGAGCCCGCACAAGCAGTGGAGTATGTGGATTAATTCGATGCAACGCGAAGAACCTTACCAGGACTTGACATCCCGCGGATCCGTGATAACGATCGGAGTGCCCTTCGGGGAACGCGGAGACAGGTGGTGCATGGTTGTCGTCAGCTCGTGTCGTGAGATGTTGGGTTAAGTCCCGCAACGAGCGCAACCCTTACGATTAGTTGCTACGCAAGAGCACTCTAATTGGACTGCCGTTGACAAAACGGAGGAAGGTGGGGATGACGTCAAATCATCATGCCCCTTACGTTCTGGGCCTCACACGTACTACAATGGCGCAAACAGAGGGAAGCGAAGCCGCGAGGCGGAGCAAATCCCAAAAAATGCGTCCCAGTTCGGACTGTAGGCTGCAACTCGCCTACACGAAGTTGGAATTGCTAGTAATCGCGGATCAGCATGCCGCGGTGAATACGTTCCCGGGCTTTGTACACACCGCCCGTCAAACCATGAAAGTTGGGGACACCCGAAGTCAGTGAGCTAACCGCAAGGGGGCAGCTGCCGAAGGTGGATTCAATGATTGGGGTTAAGTCGTAACAAGGTAGCCGTATCGGAAGGTGCGGCTGGATCACCTCCTTTCTATGGAGAAAGTGGCGGAATGACAGAAAGTCACCGCCGTAACAGACCGCGTAATCACGGCGCGGTCACGAATCACGATCATCTCATGTCTTTTCCTTCATTCCTCCCCTGTTGTTCTGCTTTCAGGGATTTGAATCCTTACGGAATTGAATCCTGACCCGTTGTCATAACATTTAAATTTGATAACGCGGGGGTATAGCTCAGTTGGGAGAGCACCTGCTTTGCAAGCAGGGGGTCATGGGTTCGAATCCCATTATCTCCATCGCTCTGATATATACATATTTTCAGAGCAAAAGGCACAAGATAAAATTGTTCCTTTATAATTAATATCGGCGTAGTCAGTGTTAAAGACGGACAGGGTACACCCGTTCCCATTCCGAACACGGAAGTTAAGCTGTTCAGTGCCGAAGATACTAAGCTGGAGACGGCTTGGGAAAATAGGTCAATGCTGACACCGCCCTGAAGAGGGCGGGCGAGTGTGAAAGAGACACACAGCCGACCGGTGGAAAGACCGGAGATGGCAGGCTCGATGAGAGCCGGTCAGATCTTTGAAAACCGAATAAGAGAAGAAGAAACGAGAAAACGTAACAGACAAAAGGGAAAACATTTTAGAAAAAGGTTTTTCCGTTAGGGTAAACAATTTCGCGAAAGGCGAAAAAACCTAAAACTGATACGGATTCGAACGCAAGGAGAACAGCGTCGTCAAAAGCTACATGACGATGTAAAAAGAAGTTCAAGCGAACAAGAGCATAAGGTGGATGCCTTGGCACAGGGAGCCGAAGAAGGACGCGACAAACTGCGAAAAGCCACGGAGAGCTGTAGTAAGCAATGACCCGTGGGTCTCCGAATGAGGTAACTCACGCGTCGAAGAGGCGCGTAGCGTACACTGAATAAAATAGGTGTACGCGGGGAACCCGGGGAACTGAAACATCTAAGTACCCGGAGGAAAAGAAATCAACCGAGATTCCGCTAGTAGTGGCGAGCGAACGCGGAAGAGGCCAAACCGGAGGTAGCAATATCTCCGGGGTTTAGGACCCGAGAAAGCATGGCAAAGTGTAGTCGAACGGTGTGGGAAAGCCGACCAGAGAAGGTGATAGTCCTGTAGGCGAAACACAGAGCCAGCTACGGGGATCCAGAGTACCTGCGGACACGAGGAATCCGCAGGGAAGACGGGGGGACCACCCTCCAAGCCTAAATACTACCCTGTGACCGATAGTGGAGAAGTACTGTGAAGGAAAGGTGAAAAGAACCCCGGGAGGGGAGTGAAAAGAACCTGAAACCTTATGTTTACAAGCACACAGAGCACGTTAAAGTGCGATGTGGTACTTTTTGCAGAACGGTCCGGCGAGTTTATGTATGCAGCAAGGTTAAGGTACAGAAGTACTGAAGCCGAAGGGAAACCGAGTGTGAAGAGCGCGTTAAGTTGCATGCATAAGACCCGAAACCGGGTGACCTATCCATGAGCAGGTTGAAGTTGAGGTAAAGCTCAATGGAGGACCGCACCGACCCCCGTTGAAAAGTTGGCGGATGACTTGTGGATAGCGGAGAAATTCCAATCGAACCCGGAGATAGCTGGTTCTCCCCGAAATAGCTTTAGGGCTAGCCTCATGTATATTTACCGGGGGTAAAGCACTGACTAGGCGAGGGGCCGAGAGGTTACCGACCCTTATCAAACTAAGAATACCGGATAAATGAGCATGGGAGTCAGACTATGTGAGATAAGTTTCATAGTCAAAAGGGAAACAGCCCAGACCCACAGCTAAGGTCCCGAATATATGCTAAGTGGAGAAGGATGTGACAATGCTAAGACAACCAGGATGTTGGCTTAGAAGCAGCCATTCATTTAAAGAGTGCGTAATAGCTCACTGGTCGAGTGATGTTGCGCCGAAGATTTAACGGGGCTAAGCATATAACCGAAGCTTGGGCAGCGACACGAAGAGTGTTGACTGGGTAGGGGAGCGTTCTGTACGGGGTGAAGCGTGAGCGGAAGCACACGTGGACTGTACAGAAGTGAGAATGCCGGAATGAGTAGCGAGAATTGCGTGAGAATCGTAATGGCCGAAAGTCTAAGGTTTCCGGGGGAAGGTTCGTCCGCCCCGGGTTAGCCGGGAGCTAAGGCGAGGCCGAAAGGCGTAGTCGATGCACATACGGTTGATATTCCGTAGCCGCCGATGATTTAAGCACACTGACACATCGTTAAGGTCTGTCCCCGGGGTTGGTAGGCCGGGGCGCAAGGGACTGAAATTAGAGTAGGGAAGCAGGCTAAGACGGTGGCGAGAAAAGGTGTGAGGTATATCAAAGGCGCCCGTACCGCAAACCGACACAGGTAGATGAGGAGAGGATCCTAAGGCCAGCGGGAGAAGGGTTGTTAAGGAACTCGGCAAATTGACCCCGTAACTTCGGGAGAAGGGGTGCCTGCGAAAGCAGGTCGCAGTGAATAGGCCCAGGCGACTGTTTAACAAAAACACAGGTCTCTGCGAAACCGAAAGGTGAAGTATAGGGGCTGACGCCTGCCCGGTGCCGGAAGGTCAAGGGGATTGCTTAGCCGCAAGGCGAAGGCATGAACTTAAGCCCCGGTAAACGGCGGCCGTAACTATAACGGTCCTAAGGTAGCGAAATTCCTTGTCAGGTAAGTTCTGACCCGCACGAATGGCGTAACGATCTGGGCACTGTCTCAACAGCCCGCCCGGCGAAATTGTAGTACCGGTGAAGATGCCGGTTACCCGCGACTAGACGGAAAGACCCCATGGAGCTTTACTGTAGCTTGATACTGGGACTCGGTTCATTATGTACAGGATAGGTGGGAGACTGGGAAGTATGGTCGTCAGGCCATATGGAGTCGCCCTTGGGATACCACTCTTAATGAATCGGGTTTCTAACCTGCGGCCGTGAATCCGGTCGGGGGACAATGTCAGGTGGGCAGTTTGACTGGGGCGGTCGCCTCCAAAAGAGTAACGGAGGCGCTCAAAGGTTGGCTCAGCGCGTATGGAAATCGCGCACAGAGTGTAAACGCAAAAGCCAGCCTAACTGTGAGACACACAAGTCGAACAGTAACGAAAGTTGGAGTTAGTGATCAGGTGGTAGTGAGTGGAAATGCCATCGCTTAACGGATAAAAGCTACCCTGGGGATAACAGGCTGATCTCCCCCAAGCGTCCACAGCGACGGGGAGGTTTGGCACCTCGATGTCGGCTCATCACATCCTGGGGCTTGGAGAAGGTCCCAAGGGTTCGGCGGTCCGCCGATTAAAGTGGTACGCGAGCTGGGTTCAGAACGTCGTGAGACAGTTCGGTCCCTATCTGTCGTGGGCGTTGGATATTTGAGAGGGTCTGTCCTTAGTACGAGAGGACCGGGATGGACGTACCTCCGGTGCACCGGTTGTTCCGCCAGGAGCACAGCCGGGTAGCCGCGTACGGTTGCGATAAACGCTGAAAGCATCTAAGCGTGAAGCGTGCCTCAAGATTAGATATCCCACAGCTTAAAGCTGGTAAGGTCGCTTGTAGACTACAAGTTTGATAGGTCGGAGGTGGAAGCTCAGTAATGTTGTGCAGCTTACCGATACTAATTGACCGAGGGCTTGAACTGCTTTAGTTCATTTCGAATCCGTTCTGTTATCTTCTCCTTCCTCTTCTCTTTTCGGTTGTTTCAAGGATATCAAGACCCGTCATGTGACGGGCTTTTTTTGTTTGTGTACGATAAATTTGATTATGTAAGTATCATATGCTAGAATTAATTTAGTGAAATAATACTTATAGATAAGTTGATAATAGAATAAATCGTTAAAGCACAATAAAAAAGCATGGAGTGAAAATCATATGCCGTACGATTCCGGAATGCTTGCGGCTGTTTGCCGCGAGATAAACGAAACGGCAACTTCAAGAGTTGATAAGATATATCAGACCGGACGCGAAGAAATAATACTTATATTGCGCGGACAGCACGGAACAAAGCGCCTATTAATAAATGCAGGTTCATCATATCCTCGTATGTGCTTTATAACTGAGCAGAAAGAGAACCCTGAAACACCGCCGAACTTCTGCATGATGCTGAGAAAGCATATCGGTGGTGCTGTTTTTAATGGTATTAAGCAGTTAGGTTCTGAACGGGCAGCAAAGCTGTCATTTACAAGCCGCGACGAATTGGGTTATACATGCGAGCGGGCGCTTATTGTCGAGATAATGAACAAGTACAGCAATATTATTCTTACTGACATAACCGATAAAAGCTATTCGTGGGGCGGTAAAATAATAGGAGCCGTTAAAATTGTCGATATTTCGACAAGCCGCCTGCGTCAGATACTGCCCGGTATGAAGTATGAAGCGCCACCTCGTCAGAATAAAAAAGATATATTAACTGTCACGCGCGAGGAGTTTTATGAGTCAGCACGCCAGTCGCTTGATATGTTGGCGCGTGACTTTCTTATAAAGAATTATACAGGCATAAGCCCGCTTCTCGCACGCGAGCTTGCATATATAGCATCCGGTGGCAATGTTGATGCTTTACTCAGCGAATGTAAAGCAGATGTGTTGTGGCAGCAGTTTTCGGATGTAATAGACATAATACGTGGCATAAAAGAACCTACACCGTGCGTCATATGCGACAGCCATAAAAGGCCGCTTGAATTTTCATTCCGTAACATCGGGCAATACGGCGCTGAATACGAAGTTAAAGAGTTTTCATCACCTTCATTAGCTGTTGAATATTTTTACTCGGAGAGAGCGCGTGTAGACGACGCGGCACAGCGCGGTCGTGAACTTCATAAAATAATGAATAACGCTTACCGCCGGGTCGAGCGCAAGCTTGAAGCTCTTGCTGAAGATGCAAGCCGCAGCGCAGAAGGTGAAAAGTATAAAAGGTGGGCAGACGCGATTACAGCAGCAATTCATACGCTTGAACGCGGTATGACGGAAGCAGAGCTTGTCGATTACAGCTCCGACGATTGCCCGGTTATAAAAGTTCCGCTTGACGCAAGACTGTCACCGTCGCAAAACGCGCAGCGTTATTATAAGCTCTACACTAAGTGCAAAACAGCGCGCGTCATGATTGCAGAGCAAACAGAAAAAGCAAAGGCGGAGCTACACTATATCGAATCAGTCATCGATGCAATCTCACGCGCGGAAAGCGATGCTGACATTGCAGAGCTCAGGCGCGAGCTTGAAGCGGGTGGTTATATAAAAAGCGCACAAAGCACAAGGGATTTAAAGCATAAAAAAGCAAACCGTGAATCAGACGCCTTCGCACGTTATGAGACGACAAACGGCTATGTTGTCCTTTGCGGTAAGAATAACATGCAAAATGACCTTCTTACATTGAAAACAGCGTCGCGCGATGACTACTGGTTTCATGTAAAAAATGCAGCAGGCAGCCACGTAATACTGGTGAGAGGCGGCAGAGAAGAACCGCCGGAGGTTGATTTTACTGATGCCGCTATGATAGCGGCTTATAACTCCAGTTTAAGCGGTGGGGAATCAGTCGCCGTCGATTACACGCTTGTAAAAAACATAAGAAAGCCGCCAGGAAGCCGCCCCGGCTTTGTAACATACAAGACTAACTGGACTGCATATGTCACACCTGACCCGGAACACGTACGTGCTATGCGCCGTCGCTGATGAAGACAATGAAATAAAAATAAAAAAGCGTGTCAACAGGACACGCTTTAATACTATTCAGAATAGTGTGTGGGATGTAACTTTAAAACTACATCTACTTTATTTCAACATTAACTTTTTTACCGTCAAAACCTGCGGCCGCTTTCATAATGACGCGTATCGCCTTAGCGATTCTGCCATTGCGGCCTATGACCATACCCATGTCGGATGGAGCAACCGTTAGTGTAAGATTGACGGTATCACCGTTTGTATTATCCGTTACGATAACTTCATCGGGATGATCAACTATTGATTTTACGATGTCGGTTAAAACCTGTTTGAGGTCGATCATTGTTCTTTGTGCCGATCGCCCCCGGCATACCGAGACCGATCTGTCCTTTCGTGATAATTATCGCACATGTCGTTTATAAACCGAATCGAAATATGCGTTTTGTGCGTTTTTATTCTATAACGCCACTCTTTTTAAGAAGAGCTCTGACTGTCTCGGTTGGCTGAGCGCCGTTAGCAATCCACTTTTTCGCTTTTTCTGCGTCTACTTTAATTGTAGAAGGTTCTGTGCGGGGATTGTAATAACCTATCTCCTCGATGAAACGTCCGTCGCGCGGGCTGCGGGAGTCTGCTACGACGATGCGGTATGAAGGTTGCTTTTTAGCGCCCATGCGTTTAAGTCTAATTCTAACTGCCATTCTTTCTTTTCCTCCGGAAACTAATATAAATAATAAATTAAAATTTATAATACCCCATTAAGTTATATACTAAAGGGGGGATTTACCTTTTATTTTTCTTACCTTTATTCTTATTTTTGTTCTTAGCCTTTGTAAGCCGCAAGAATTTCTCTGCCTGACGTCCGGTCATCTGCTTCATCATTGTTTTCATCTGTTCAAATTGCTTGAGAAGACGGTTTATTTCTTCAACAGATGTACCGCTTCCGGCTGCTATGCGCTTTTTGCGCGATGAGCCGATTATTTCGGGATGCTCGCGCTCATATGGCGTCATTGAAAGGATTATAGCTTCTGTCTTAGCTAAGGCCCGTTCGTCGATTTTTGCACCTTTGAGCTGCGCGGCATTCATACCGGGCATCATGCTGAGAAGAGATTCAAGGCTGCCCATGTTTTTAATCTGCCCGAGCTGTTCCAAATAATCGGTCAGGGTGAACGACGACTCGCGGAACTTGCGTTCAAGCTCTTCAGCCTGTTTTTCGTCGTACTGCTGCTGCGCTTTCTCGATTAGCGTTAAAACATCGCCCATGCCGAGAATGCGCTGTGCCATCCTGTCTGGGTGGAACGGCTCGATATTGTCGATTTTTTCACCGGTTCCGATGAATTTAATGGGCTTGCCCGTCACGTGCCGGACAGAAAGAGCAGCACCGCCGCGTGTGTCGCCATCAAGCTTTGTCAGTATGACGCCGGTGATGTCAAGCAGTTCATTAAACGACTTTGCAACATTAACTGCGTCCTGACCTGTCATTGCATCGACAACAAGGAGTATTTCAGTAGGCGATACGCTTTCTTTAATCTCGCGAAGCTCCGCCATCAGCTCTTCATCAATGTGAAGACGGCCGGCAGTGTCGAGGAAAACCATGTCGTTGTTGTTTTTTATAGCGTAGTCGACGGCTTCCTTTGCAATTTTTACAGGTGAAACATCACTGCCCAGTGTAAAGACAGGAACGTCTATCTGCTCACCTAATACTTGAAGCTGTTTTATCGCTGCCGGACGGTAAATATCACAGGCAGCGAGAAGCGGACGCTTGCCTTGCTGCTTTTTGTACATATAGGCAAGCTTAGCACAGTGCGTTGTTTTACCGGCACCCTGAAGTCCGCATACCATTACAATTGTCGGTGGCTTCGACGATATCTCAAGCTTTGTGTTTTTGCCGCCCATAATGGCGGTGAGTTCCTCGTTTACGATTTTAATAATTTGCTGAGAGGGAACGAGCGAGGAAAGAACTTCAGCACCGACGGCGCGTTCAGTTACCGCCGCAACAAAATCGCGGACGACGCGATAGTTAACGTCGGCTTCGAGAAGTGCAAGCTTGACTTCACGCATGCCCTCGCGGACATCGGCTTCAGTCAGCTTACCCTTGCTTTTAAACTTTTTTAAAGCGTTTGCCAGCTTCTCGGACAGATTTGAAAACATCGTTCACCTTAATTTTTACATATGTCGTATGTCGTAATACTTTTTCTGCGTGCTAAAGATTCGTTTGTGTCACTGCCTGCTTATAATCGTTTCGTGACCTGACAACTAATCAATCACCTGCAAGCGCTAAAACGCGCTCTGCAAGCTCACTAAGTTTTTGGCTAATATTTAAACCGCTCTCAGATTGACCCGTTTGGTCAATTGATTCAGCAAGCGAGTACAGCTCTTTTGATATCGCTTCGACTTCATCCTTCAGTTTTGTGTACGCGGCCGCATTGCCTAAAGCTTCCTCACAGCGATAAAGCTCAGCTTCGCCTTTTTTAATCAGGTCGCGAACACCTTGTCTTGAAATGCCGGTGTTTTCGGCAATTTCGGCGAGCGAAAGGTCGTCGTTATAATAAAGCTCGAGAACGTAGCGCCTGCGCTCTGAGAGAATGGCGCCATAATGGTCGAGCAGATCAGAAATTGACAGGTCTTTTTCGTGTGTCTGCATGTCGCCCTCACGCCCGCTGTGTAATAGATGACTGTAAAGCAAATTGCTTTACACATCATATCATAAAAGAACAGCACTGTCAAGCAGTATTTTGTAAAGCACTTAAAAAATATAGCTGTTTATAATAAAAATGCTGAAAAACAAGGAAAATATGTATTGACAGTCGACGCTAATAAATGATATAATAAGAAGCCGCTTGTGAGCGGGCTTTTTTAAGCACGGATATATGCGCATAGAAGAAAATTTTGATATGCGTAATAACGTCGCCCGCCGGCAGCGAGTCTTATGGAAAGAGAGGTGCTTTTCGTGTTTGCAATTATCGAAACATGCGGAAAGCAGTATAAGGTAAGCGAGGGAGATATAGTATACCTCGAACTCCTCGGCGCACAGCCCGGTGAGAATGTTACATTTGACCGTGTTCTTGCGGTATCAGGGACTGATTCGGGAATCACCGTCGGTACTCCTTATGTCAGCGGTGCAAGTGTCAGCGCGAGCGTCGTAGCTAACGGCAAATCGAAGAAGATTACGGTTTTCCGCTACAAGCCAAAAAAGAATCAGAAGAGAAAACTTGGCCACAGACAACCGTATACAAAAGTAAAAATCGAAAAGATTACGGTTTAAGTCAATAAGCTGAAAAGGAAAAAGATTAGTTTAACGTGACAAAAATTACATTTTTCATGTCGGATGGTGTTCGCTGGGGGTTTGAAGAAACCGGCCACACCGGATTCGGTGAAATAGGAGACGACGTGCTTTGTGCAGCGCTCTCCGCTATGACAATGCTGATTGTCAACGCGATTGAAGTCACATTTTTCGGTAAAGTTGATTATGTGATTGACGAAAATACAACCGACATAAAGGTGTTAGCGAAGTGTGCTCTTCCTGCATATGAGGAGGACGAACGCGTACGCTTCGCAGTTGGCGGGCTGATTAGTGCGTATTTTTATCAGCTCATGGATATGATGGAGGACTACCCAGATCATCTTCAGGTTGACACCATCGAAAAAGATCCCGAATAAAAAGGAGGTATAACGATGTTCAAGCTCAGCTTACAGTTTTTCGCGCATAAAAAGGGCGTTGGCTCAACGAAGAACGGACGCGACAGCGAATCTAAACGCCTTGGCGTAAAGCGTGCAGATGGTCAGTTCGTCCTTGCGGGCAACATCCTTGTTCGCCAGCGCGGAACAAAGATACATCCAGGTGAAAACGTCGGACGCGGCAGCGATGATACGCTTTTCGCGCTTGTCGACGGCAGAGTTAAATTCGAGCATAAGGGCGCAAAGAAGTTTGTCAGCGTCTATGCCGAAGCGAACTAATGTAAATTAGTACTTTTAAAATTATAGAGGGAAAGCGAAGCTAAAATTTGTTTCGCTTATCCCTCTTTTTTGTTTTATCAAAACATATGCGCTTGCATATAATCACAAAAAAGCGCATGCGCGCTGCATAATGACGACAAAAATTGA
>Ga0209537_1004647_pt1 | contig 11535 bp, 9 predicted proteins | sample BioPla4DNA1_FD_187698 | JGI IMG/M metagenome (GOLD analysis project Ga0209537, IMG submission 187698) | Biogas fermentation microbial communities from Germany - Plant 4 DNA1 (SPAdes) (version 2) | ecosystem: Engineered > Bioreactor > Anaerobic > Digestate | place: Bielefeld, North...
TCTGGCCCTTTTGCTGGCGGGACAGGCTTGTCAGGGTGAGTTTTTTCCATACAGAGAAGCTCTGGATTCTTCTGTTGCCAAAATAATTAATTCCCTGCCTTCTTCAATAAAAAGTGTTATAGAAGATATGGGTACATATATTTCCTTTCATCATGGTGCTTTTGTGGATTTAAGTGAATTTAAAGATATTATTCAGAAAGTAGAAAGAGCAATAGAAGAGAAAGAATCTTTGTTGATTACATATTATTCATTGAGCAGTGATCAGGAAAACCAGAGAAAAATAGATCCTTACTGCCTTGAAATCAGGAACGGGGCCTGTTATTTAATAGCATATTGTCATTCCAGAGAAGAGGTCCGGATTTTCAGGGTTGACAGGATAAAGGAAGTTGATACGACCGGTGAATTATTTGAAATACAGGAGGATTTTTGTAAAGATAAATACTTAAAGAATGTCTGGGGAGTAGAAAGAAGTGAAGAGGAGAAAAGGGTAGTATTAATCTTTAGCGGCAAGGCGGCAAGACTGGTGAGGGAAAAAGTATGGCATCCATCCCAGGAGATAATTGACCTGCCTGGAGATAGGATAAGATTTGAGATTACCACAGGCAGCATGGAGGAGATGAAAATCTGGGTTCTTGGATTTGGAGCAGAAGTCGAAGTAGAAAGGCCAGCTGAATTAAAAGAAGCTGTAATTGCAGAAATAGAAAAGATTAAAAAAATATATGGATGAACAATTGTTTTTAACATTACGTGTTGGAAGAGGCATGGTAAGATGAAAATAAATAATGATAAAGTCTGGGAATATATGTTGGCTGTTGAGTGTAGTGGAAATTAATCTTGGCATATGAAAGGGGTGAAATGATGAGATTTAATGTTGAATTGCTCCTGGAAAATGAAATAATACCAAAAGACAAAAATAGAGTAATATTATCTTTAATGAAGCACAACTTTGAATCTTATGATAAGGACTATTTTGCGGAACTTTATTTGGAAACTCCTACCAGACCAAAAAGCTTTACTTTCTCAATGTACATGGGAAATTGTAAATTTTTAAGAGAAGAGATATCTATTCCTGATAAGAAAATAATATTAAATTTCTCAGCTTATGATGTTAAAGATGGGATTATGTTTTATAATTCCTTTTTAACGCACAAAGGCAAGGAGTATCCAATTAAAGATAATGTAATTACAATTAATAAGATTAACTTAGTCAGAGAAAAGACAATTACCGGTAATCAGGCAGTATTTGTTACACGAAGTCCAATATCGGTTAGAGAGCATTATGGAGATAATCAGAAAACATGGTATCACTCATTGGAAGATAAAGAGGGTCAGAATGTCTTTGCGAAAAACTTAAGATACCAATTAAAAGATATATTTGGAGAAGACAGAATATTGGATATAAATGAAGTAGAGTTTGAGGTGCTGGCCAATAAAGAGGTAAAGGTAAAACATTATGGTATAGAAGTGTTGGCAAACATATGTAAACTTAAAATTAAAGCAAAACCATATATATTGGACTATTTATACAAGGCAGGTATAGGAAGTCAAAGGAGTACAGGCTTCGGAATGATAGATTTAGTATAGGAGGTGAGAAAGTGACGGAAAAAATAAGGATATATTTATCTGATTGGCAGTATAATGCTGGAGTAGTAGGCCTTTACAACATACTAAATCATGCTGGAGATGAAGTGATAATTAATCAAAATTATATGGAAATAGAACCAGGGTGTTTAGAAGGATTCGAATCTAAATATTTTAATTATCTTATTGATAAATATTGGGAAATAATATCAATAAATAAAATTATTTCGTTTGAAAAAATTATTTCTCATAATAAGGATAATGATTTTGAAGATCTTAATGAAGATAATTTAGAAATTATAAACAACTATATTGAAGATGTAAAAAAATATATAAAAAGTAATAGTTATAAAGCAGCTTATCCATTAATAGATTCCACTGTGGACCCATTAATTTTAGAAAAACATCTTAAGAAAATAAAATTAAAAAAGAAACAAGATATACAAGATATTATACCGGAAGTAAAGGCTATATTTAATACATTAGAAGAAATAATTGAGTTTATGAAACTGGAAGATTCAAGAAAGTATATAGGGGCAAAGAATGTTATTTATACAATAATTAACAAGGCATGGGATGAAGTTTGTTTTTTAAATAGACAGACTAAGGAAAAGGATATGTATATAGACTATAATAATTATTTTGTAGTTCCCACTATAGACTATATAGAAAAAGATAAATCTAAATTCAAGTATGTTTGTTTTTCTTGTGACAGAGAAATGGAAAATTTTAATAATGATCTCAGTTTCCTGGTTAATACCGGTTTTGATGTTAGTAGGAAATCCTCACATGTCTGGGAATTTAATAATGATGTAGCTGTATGCCCTATTTGTAAACTTGTATATTCATGTGTTCCGGCAGGGATTACATATATTATTGGGAGTGGTATATATATAAACGATAATTCAAGTATGAAAAATGCTATAAATATTAATAAGAAGTTATATAAAGAAATATATAGGGAAAATGATACAGATAAAAAATTGACCTATAGGGCATTGGTTGAAGCTATAAACGAAGAATATATCGATAGAATAAAATATGAACTTGCAGATATACAATTGGTTAGATATGAGAACGGCAAATATAGATTTAATATATTATCTAGAAAAGCATTAAAAATTATAAAGGACTCTAAGGAAGAATTAGATCAATTAATTAATTGTGGCTTTAGAGAAATAAACACCTATTTCAATATATATGAGCTAGTAATGGATAGACTGTTAAATAGCAGTAATATGTTTACATTGATTCAAAAGTTATTGTATTATAAATTATCTACTCCAAAGAACTGCTATTTCAACACACTTAATGTATTAAATATTTTGAAAATTAATATGAATTTTATGAAGGAGGTAGGTTATATGAAGGAAGTAGAGAAGGATGTAGTTAAATTAGGAAATATTTCTGGGTATTACTTAAGAGAGAGGTACAGATCTAAGGGTACTATAGATAAACTAAATGGTATATCATATAGATTTCTTAATGCATTAAAGACAAATAATACAGCCAGTTTTATGGATACCTTATTAAATTGTTACCTTTACGCTAATTTGCCTGTACCGGAAGTGTTTTTAGATGCTTTAAGAAATGAAGAGTTATTTAAAACTATAGGTTATGCTTTTGTAGCTGGTTTAATAGAGGGGAAAAAAGATGAAAATCAAAAGAATGGGGGAGATGTAAAATGAAAAATAATTTAAAACCAAAAGGATTAACAATATCAATGATATTTGAAGCTGAAAGTGCAAATTATGGGGAGAGTGTTGGCAATGTGGCATCTCTTAAAAAGATAACCAGGGATAAAGGAGAACAATACACATATATATCAAGACAAGCTTTAAGATATAATATTATTGAACAATTAGGTGAAAAATTGGCACCGGTAAATGCAGAAGGTAGTGGAGACAAAAAAGTTATCCAGTTTTCTAAAGATGCAACAATTGAAGATTATCCGGAATTAGATTTCTTCGGATATTTAAAAACTGAGAAAAATACTGATGGTAAGAAGAGGTCTGCAATAGTAAGACTCTCTAATGCAATATCATTAGAGACATTCAAAGGGGATTTGGATTTTTTAACTAATAAAGGATTAGCAGATAGAATAAACGAGAATATGAATATAGCTCAATCTGAAATACATAGATCTTATTATAGATATACTATAGTAGCAGACCTGGAACAGATAGGAATAGATGAAGTTTATGGTATTGAATTAGAAAATGAAGAAAAAATTAGAAGAGTTCATAAATTGCTTGATACAATTGCATTCTTATATAGGGATATAAGAGGAAGAAGGGAAGATCTAAAGCCTATATTTGCTATAGGTGGAGTCTATGATATAAAGAACCCGATATTTGAAAATGCTTTAGATGTCAAAAATAACAGATTAGTTGTGGGACAAATAGAAGGAGTTATGTTTGAAGAGTTTAAGGATGATACAATCTGTGGATTGGTGGAGGGTAAATTTGATAATGATAATGAAATAAAAGAAAAATTAGATGCGTTATCTATGCCTGATTTCTTCAAGCAGTTAAAAAGCAGGGTGAAAGAATATTATGAAGGAAACTAAAAAAGCTGTCAGATTAAAGTTATATCAAAGTACAGCCAACTATAAAAAGCCTACTAGCTTTCAACTAAAGGAAAGCTATCCGTTGCCTCCATATTCAACAATAATAGGCATGGTTCATAATCTTTGTAATTATGAAGAATACAAAGATATGGAGATAAGTATTCAAGGAAAATATCACTCTAAAGTTAATGATTTATATACTAGATATGAGTTTAAAAATGGAATGACATATGATCCTAGTAGACATCAAATAAAAGTAGGAGAATACGGAGTAAGTAGAGGTATATCTACAGTTGAATTACTAGTAGATGTTGAGCTCTTAGTCCATATTATTCCTAAAGATCAATCTTTGGTAAAAGAAATAGAGCATGCTTTTCTCTATCCTAGAGAATACCCATCTTTAGGAAGGAGAGAAGATCTTGTAATTATTAAGGAAGTTAAAATAGTTGATGTTTATAATGAAAAACTTGAAGAGGATTTTGTGCTAACACAGGATGTTGCCGCTTATATACCACTACATTTGTTAGAAAATGAATCAATTATTTTAGAAGGGCCAGAATTTGGGATAAGGAATAGAGGGACAAGATATAGAATTACAAAGAATTATGAACTTGTTAACTATGGTACAGATAAGAGACCAAAGATATTTAGGAAGTGGAATAAAGTTGATGTATTATATACAACAGGCATAGCTGCCGTTGAGGGAGAATTCATGTATAAAGATGTAGATAATTATATTGTTTTTAAAGCATAAAGTGGAGGTTTGATTAATGAAGAAATTTTGGGCTAAATCAAATCCCAGAGAGACAGTTCAAGAACATACCGATAAACTAATTGAGAATTTTAATAAATTCAAAACAATATATCCCAATCTTAATGTAGATTGGGATATATTGTATCTCGCATGTCTATATCATGATTTAGGGAAGATTGGTAAAAAGTTCCAGGACAGAATTAACAACATAAAAAAACACAAGGATGAAATCCCTCATAGTATATTAAGTTTATCATTTATTAATGCGGGGAAATTAGAAGAATCAGGATATTCTAAGGAAAGGATTAGACTGCTTGCACAGGCTGTTGCATACCATCATGAAAGAGATTTTAATTTTGATAGAGATGATTTAGAACAGGAAATAGAGTTGTTGAAATTAGAAGCTAAAAATTTTAAGTATAATAAAATTGAAGACATTCAAGTAAAAAAATTAAGTAGGAAGTATTTTTCTATGGATCGTATTTATGAAGAAGAGGATAATGATTTATTTTTTAGATATATCTTAATAAAGGGATTACTAAACAGAATAGATTATGCAGCCAGTGGATATATAGATGTAGAAATAGAGAATAATTTTTTATTAGATAGTTTGGAGAACAATTTACTAAAAAAATTTAAAGAAAAGGATTCGAATGCAGATTGGAATGAATTACAGAAATTTATGTTAGAACATAGAGATAACAATCTTATAATAACTGCCCAAACTGGTATGGGAAAAACAGAGGCAGGACTTTTGTGGATAGGAGATAACAAAGGATTCTTTACCTTGCCTCTTAAAACAGCTATAAATGCGATGTACAAGAGAATAACTGAAAAGATAATCTTTGAAAATTATCAGGATAAAGTTGGCTTATTACATTCTGATACAAAGAGGGAGTATTATCAGATGAAAGATGAAATAGATTTTGATGAATATTACAACAAAACAAAGCAATTATCATTACCACTTACCATTTGTACGTTGGATCAAATTTTTGATTTTGTCTATAGATATAGAGGATTTGAAAGTAAGCTTGCTACTCTATCATACTCCAAAGTAGTTATAGATGAAGTACAGATGTATGCTCCAGATTTATTAGCTTACTTAGTAGTAGGCCTATCTTATATAGATAAAATAGGTGGAAAGTTTGCTGTATTAACAGCGACTTTACCAAGAATTTTTGTGCAGTTACTGGAAAAAGAGAATGTAAAATTTATAGAGCCAAAACCTTTTACGACGGATAGAATCAGACACAGTATAAAAGTTATACACGAAAAAATAAATGCAGATTTTATAAAAAAAATATATGAAAATAACAAAGTTTTAGTTATATGCAACACTGTAAAAGAAGCACAAAGGATTTATAGTGAATTATTAGCAGAAGACACAATTAAAGCAGAAGTTAGTTTATTCCATAGTGGCTTTATAAAGAAAGACAGAAAAGAAAAAGAAGAAAAAATATTGGAATTTGGTGATAAAGAGAATGATTATAAAGGAATTTGGGTTACAACACAGGTAGTAGAAGCTTCATTAGATATAGATTTTGATATTCTTGTTACTGAGTTATCAGATCTTAACGGATTGTTCCAAAGAATGGGAAGATGCTACAGAGATAGGGATTGGGATAAAGAAGGTTATAATTGTTATGTGTTCGATGGTGGAGATTTAAAATGTAGTGGTGTAGGTAGAGTCATAGACGAAAAAATATATATCTTTTCAAAAAAAGAATTAACAGAGAAAAATATAGATGGCCCAATACGTGAAGATGAGAAGATATTACTTGTGGACAGTATATATAGTTTAGAAAAACTAAGAGGAACTGATTATTATGAGAAATTAATAGATGCAATAGAATATGTTAAGTTAATAGAGTCTTATGAAAAATCAAGTAAAGAAATAAAAAAGATATTTAGAAATATTGAATCAAAAACGGTCATACCGAAACCAATATATGAAGAGCATATAGATGATATTAAAAGGTGTATTGAGATTTTAAATAAGGAATACAGTAAGGATATGGCCCCAGATGAAAGGAAAGCAATACAAGAAGAAAAGATAGAAGCAAGAATTAATTTAGATAATTTTACTTTAAGTATACCAATATATAGAGCAGACGAAAGTTTTTTAGAAAGATTAAAAATTAATGAGTACGAAACTATAGATATATTCGATTGTGATTATGATGCAGAAATAGGAATACAATACAAGTCTATTCCAGAAAAGAATATTACCAACATGAATATTGATGATAGGATATTATAGGATTAGGGATGATACCATGAAAAAAGTAACAGGTGTTATGGTATATTATTACTTTGTTTGCAAAAGAAAGTTGTGGTATTTTTCAAATAATTTAAATATGGAATCAACCAGTGAATTAGTTGGTATTGGGAAGCTCGTGGATGAAACATCATACAGCAGAGAAAGAAAAAATATATTAATCGACGAAGTAATAAATATCGATTTTTTGAAGAACTGGAAGATTGTACATGAGGTAAAAAAATCGAGAAAAATAGATGAGGCTTCTAAATGGCAACTTAAATATTATATGTGGGTTCTTAAAAATAAAGGAGTCCAAATAGAGAAGGGTGTATTAGATTATCCTCTTTTAAGAAAAAGGGAAGAAGTATATTTGGAAGAAGATGACGAGTATAGATTAGAACATGTAATAAATGACATACAAACAATTATAACATCGAATCTTCCGCCGGATACAATAAATAAAAGTATGTGTAAAAAATGTGCCTATTATGAACTTTGCTATATTTAAAAGGATTAATATTTAAAAGGAGCAGAGAAATGGGTGAAGCCTTTTATATTTTTAAAGATGGGGCTATAAAGAGAAAGGATAACAATATAATAATTAAAGGATCAGATGGACAAAATAAGGTTCTCAAGTCAGAGGTGGTAGATGAAATATATCTTTTTGGAGAACATAATTTGAATACTAAACTACTTAATTTTTTATCTCAAAAAGGTATAATAATGCATGTGTTTAATTATTATGGTTTTTATAGTGGGAGTTTTTATCCTCGTGAGTCCAATATTAGTGGATATTTACTAGTTAAACAAGTACAACATCATATTTCCGTTCAGGAAAGATTAAGAATAGCCAAGGAAATCTTAAAAACAGCTTCATATAACATTTATAGAAATTTGCGATATTATAATGGTAGAGGTATAAATTTATCTGAACCTATGAAAGAGATTGAAAGTCTTAGAAATCGTTTAGATAGTGGTAAAAGCATAAACGAGATTATGGGTATTGAGGGGAATATAAGAAAAATATACTATTCAACATGGAATGATATTATAAAGCAGGATATAGAGTTTGAAAAAAGAGTAAAAAGGCCACCAGATAATATGATCAACTCACTTATCTCTTTTGTAAACAGCCTTATTTATACAACTGTATTAACTGAAATATATAAAACCCAATTAAACCCAACAATAAGTTTTTTACATGAACCTGGAACTAAAAGATTTTCATTATGTTTAGATTTGGCTGAAATATTTAAACCTTTAATTGGAGACCGAATGTTATTTTCTCTGCTTAATAAATATCAGATTACAGATGAAGATTTTGATAGTGAATCTAATTTTCTATATATAAAAGAATCTGGAAAAAAGAAAATACTGATGGAATATGATAAAAGACTTTCACAAACTATACACCATAAAGAATTGGGCAGGGATATATCCTATAGGTTTCTTATAAGATTGGAGTGCTATAAGCTAATTAAGGATATAATTGGGGAGAAAGAATATGAGGGATTTAAAATTTGGTGGTGATTCATATTGTATGTAGTATTAATATATGATATTGTTACTGATGAAAAAGGTCCAAAAGTTTTAAGAAATACTTTTAAAATCTGTAGTAGGTATTTAACTCATATTCAAAAATCAGTGTTTGAAGGTAATTTAACACAGTTACAGTTAATGAAGTTAAAATCTGAGTTGGATCAGTACATAAGAAAAGATAAGGATTCAGTTATTATATTTAAAAGCAGAAATGAAAAATGGTTAGATAAAGAATTCTGGGGTGTGATCGATGATAAAACATCAAAATTTTTTTAAAAATGTTTTGTCGACCTATAGTAATGCAAAAACATATGGAGATAGACAAGCAATGATTATATCATTACTTGTGAATTTAAATACATTGATAAATTTAATAATTATAAATTTTTTCTACGAAATAAAGTTTGATTGACAGAAGTACACTTATAGAACCAATGAATTCAATGTCTTAAAAAGCACGGCTTTTAATAGAACTACAGTAGAATGTAAAGTACATACAGAAGTACATCCAGCGACGGCTCGCTGAAACTTTTAATAGAACTACAGTAGAATGTAAAGTCTCCTCATAGCAATACAGTTTTCTATCCTCTGTTGCCTTTTAATAGAACTACAGTAGAATGTAAAGGAGAAAAAAGCAACTCATGTAATTCGTCATGGTGCACTTTTAATAGAACTACAGTAGAATGTAAAGCCCTCATCAAATTGCAAGTCCTCATTTGATAGAGGAACTTTTAATAGAACTACAGTAGAATGTAAAGTATCATCACGGAAAGACTGCTGGTCTATGTCATCAGGCTTTTAATAGAACTACAGTAGAATGTAAAGTGATATACCAGCACAGCAGGGCTAGGGACATCCCGGCTTTTAATAGAACTACAGTAGAATGTAAAGGCTCAATGCCCAGTGGGTTATCAGTTGTTATCTGGCCCTTTTAATAGAACTACAGTAGAATGTAAAGTATAAAAGGTTGAGAAGTCTATGAAAGTACATGATGACTTTTAATAGAACTACAGTAGAATGTAAAGAAGTTCTTCATACTTACCTCCTGTAGGGGTGCCACTCTTTTAATAGAACTACAGTAGAATGTAAAGTAAGCATTTAAAACCGTTGTAGTGGCATCAATAGCTGCTTTTAATAGAACTACAGTAGAATGTAAAGAGAAAACACTAGATGATTTTGAAGATGTGGCGACCGCTTTTAATAGAACTACAGTAGAATGTAAAGACGATAACCCAAGTACCAGCCTATCTGTTTCGCGACGCTTTTAATAGAACTACAGTAGAATGTAAAGACACATCAAACACATCACCCTGCATCCTGTTTCTGCCTTTTAATAGAACTACAGTAGAATGTAAAGCTTGTCCTGTCTGCCTTCTCCTGCTTTTTCTGCTTTCTTTTAATAGAACTACAGTAGAATGTAAAGGTATATATATTGAGAGAAACAGAAGGGTATCACGATTCTTTTAATAGAACTACAGTAGAATGTAAAGCTTTACCATCATCATTGGTATCATAGACGCTCTTGGTCCTTTTAATAGAACTACAGTAGAATGTAAAGTTACTTGGTGTTGTAGGTAGTACTTTTACATTTCCTACCTTTTAATAGAACTACAGTAGAATGTAAAGCATTTTGCAATAGTTTAGCAGGGCTAGGGGCATAGCCTTTTAATAGAACTACAGTAGAATGTAAAGCCATGTCGCCGAAATTCTTTAGATAAAAGATGGCACCCTTTTAATAGAACTACAGTAGAATGTAAAGGATATATCAGAAATAAGAATATACAATCTATCTAATACTTTTAATAGAACTACAGTAGAATGTAAAGCACACCATGCAATTAGGTGATGTAACTAAGATTGATCTTTTAATAGAACTACAGTAGAATGTAAAGGGTGATACTCTCTATAGGTGGAAAGTACAAGCCACAACTTTTAATAGAACTACAGTAGAATGTAAAGTAACTAAGTTATTTCGTGCATCAAATATTAAGTCTCCTTTTAATAGAACTACAGTAGAATGTAAAGTTATTTATGTCAGCACAGTATAAAGATATACCGACTTTTAATAGAACTACAGTAGAATGTAAAGGTACATGCCGGTCGTAAGCAGGCCTTAGGTGTGGTCCTTTTAATAGAACTACAGTAGAATGTAAAGGCTGTTCCGGGTATGGTGATTGGCTCTTTATTGTAAACCTTTTAATAGAACTACAGTAGAATGTAAAGCGACTAATATTTCAAAGGTTTGTAAAGGACAACGCAACTTTTAATAGAACTACAGTAGAATGTAAAGCTAACTCTCTTATCTCTTTTTCATAAGCGATCGGGCCTTTTAATAGAACTACAGTAGAATGTAAAGTGTATCTTCAAAGGTTTTGCATTGATGACAAGTTCACTTTTAATAGAACTACAGTAGAATGTAAAGGACTTTGAAAAGTGGTTGTCTAAACTGGACAGCATAGCTTTTAATAGAACTACAGTAGAATGTAAAGTTTTCCCGGTACTCTTTCAATCGTTGCAGCGCTTCTCTTTTAATAGAACTACAGTAGAATGTAAAGGATTTTGAAACCTGGTTATCAAAGTTAGACAGCATACTTTTAATAGAACTACAGTAGAATGTAAAGACGCCAAAAATCATGCTAACAGTTTAGTTGGTGCGCCTTTTAATAGAACTACAGTAGAATGTAAAGGCAGAATTGCAAGCATACTATGTTACCAAAATACATACTTTTAATAGAACTACAGTAGAATGTAAAGGAGGATGAGAAAGACTTATATAATGCATATAAAGCACTTTTAATAGAACTACAGTAGAATGTAAAGGCGAGTACG
>Ga0209537_1004657_pt1 | contig 11509 bp, 10 predicted proteins | sample BioPla4DNA1_FD_187698 | JGI IMG/M metagenome (GOLD analysis project Ga0209537, IMG submission 187698) | Biogas fermentation microbial communities from Germany - Plant 4 DNA1 (SPAdes) (version 2) | ecosystem: Engineered > Bioreactor > Anaerobic > Digestate | place: Bielefeld, North...
ATTACATGATGGACAGAACATAGGTTATCTTCCTCCTTCGATACATATATAGAATTCGCATTTTTCTTCTAAATTCCTTCTTTTATAAGAAATATTTTATAACTAGCCTGGAGAAAATTTCTTTGTTAAGGTCTTTCACTAATGTTATAAACATGTTAGAATAATATTAAATCTTATCAGATTGATGGTATAATTATATAATATAATGGTATTTTAAGGAGCTGATACTGTTGGATCATTTTAGAGAAGAATCAGTAAGCAAAGTAAATTCTGGCCTAAACACTTTTATATATGTTTTGGCCTTTACAGGAATGGTCTTCTTTGGTTTTATTGCATTAATGAACTTCATGGCAATACTTAACGGCAATATAAATATACCTGTTATAGTTATAACCCTAGTATTTGGGGGATTAGCTTATGGTTGTTATGTTCTTAGAAATAACCAGCGTATTGAGTATGACTATACTTTTACCAACGGGATTTTGGATATTGCTAAGGTCATTAATAATTCCAAGAGAAAAAGATTATTATCAACTGATGTTAAGGACTTTGAGATAATGGCACCTACCAGCGATGAGGGATTTCAAAGGATGTTAAATCATAAAGGTATAGAGCAGAAGTTTAATTACTTCTTAAATCGCGGGGGCGGTCTGTATTATGCCGTGTTTATGCATGAAGGAAAAAAATCATTATTAGTTTTTGAACCTAGTGATATGTTGGTGCAATTGATTAAGATATATAATCCAAGAAATGTAAAAACAAAATAACATAAGGGTCCCCCCTTGAACCTTGGGGGATTTTTTATTTTGCTATGCTTAAAATATAATTTGTAATATTGACTTTTAAGGGATAAAATATAGAATAGCAAAAAAGGAGAGCTAAGATGAAGCAGCAAATTTATTTGGATAACGCAGCTACCACTCAGGTGTTGCCTGAGGTAGTAGAGGAAGTAGTGAAATGTTTGACCGATGATTTTGGTAATCCATCTTCTCTGCATCGTCTTGGATTGCAATCTGAACGAAAAATGAAGCAGGCACGAAATATGGTGGCTCAATTTTTGCAGGTGTCACCTGAAGATATTATATTTACTTCGGGAGGTACAGAATCAAATAATCTTGCAATATTGGGAACCGTCAGAGCCAGAAAGAGATATGGTAATCATTGTATAACCACAGAAATAGAACATCCTTCTGTTTTAAATACTTTCCAATACTTGGAGCAAGAAGGTTGGAATGTTACCTATCTGCCTGTAGATAGCAGTGGTATTGTTAGCCTTGAAGATCTAAAAAATGCTCTGAGAAAAGACACTGTACTTGTAAGTATTGCCCATGTTAATAATGAAATCGGTTCAGTGCAGCCTATAAAGGAGATAGGGCTGTATTTAAAGGGTAATTATCCTGATACAATATTTCATACTGATGCTGTTCAATCCTTTGGCCGCTTACCTATTAGGCCTTTGGAGTGGGGGATTGACCTACTGAGTATAAGTGGGCATAAGGTTCATGCTCCAAAAGGTATTGGGGCTTTATATATAAAAAAAGGGACACTCATTACCAGCCTTCAATGGGGAGGTGGCCAGGAGCTAGGTTTACGTAGCGGAACAGAAAATCTACCCGGTATAGTAGGTTTTGGTCGAGCAGTCCAGTGGATAAAAGAGAAAATATCAGAAGACGAAACTTATATTAGTCGGATGAAGATGGAACTAGCCAATGAAATTGCCAGGGAAATTCCTGAAGTAGTTTTTAACGGTCCTGAACCTTCCAAGGGTGCGCCTCATATTTTAAGTCTTAGCATTCCTGGTGTAAGAGGAGAGACCCTACTTCATGTTTTGGAATCTCATGGAGTGTATGTTAGCACGGGATCTGCTTGTTCCTCGCGAAGTGTTAGGACAAGTCATGTTTTAAGGGCAATAGGTGCATCTCCACAAGCAGCTGAAGGCTCCATACGGATTAGCTTATCCTATTTAAATAATCAAGGTGAATTGTCCCAAGTTCCTCAAATTTTAAAGAAATCTGTTGATCAGATAAAAAGGTTTACTAGGAGGTAAGAGCATTGGAAAGATTAATATTGGTAAGATATGGAGAGATATATCTAAAGGGTCAGAACAGACCCTTTTTTGAAAAGATGTTAATTAATAATATAAAAAAGACTCTAGAACCGTTTGGAAAGCCAAAGGTGTATAAAGCTCAAGGCAGGATTTATATAGAAAACCTCAAGGTTGAAGGGGCAATATTAGATCGCTTATCCAAAGTGTTTGGAGCTATAGGGATAAATCCTGCTTGGAAGACTGATAAAGATTTAGATTCTATCAAAGCTATGATAAAGACGGTTATGAAAGATGCTTTAGAAAAAGCTACAAAGGAAAACCTAACCTTTAAGGTAGAATCCCGCCGGGCTGATAAGACCTTTCCCATGAATTCCATGGACTTAAGCCGTGAGATGGGAGGGTTTATACTACGAAACTTTCCCGGTCTAAAGGTAGATGTACACAACCCAGATATAAAGATAAATCTAGAGATTAGAGAATATGCTTATGCTTATCATGAAAACATTCCTGGCGCTGGAGGCATGCCAGTGGGCACTAATGGAAAGACTGCATTACTTTTATCAGGAGGTATCGACAGCCCAGTAGCAGGATGGATGATTGCTAAGCGTGGAGTGAAGCTGACAGCAGTCCACTACCACAGCTTTCCATATACCAGTGATAAGGCCAAGGAGAAGGTAATAGATTTATGTAGACTATTAACTCCATATTGCGGTCCTATAAGGCTGCATGTTGTTCCTTTTACTGAAATACAACAGGAGCTTTATGAAAAATGCCCCGATGGACTTCTTACAATACTCATGAGAAGGTTTATGATGAGAATTGCTGAGATAATTGCTAATAAAGAAGGAGCTCAAGCATTGGTAACAGGAGAAAGTATTGGGCAGGTAGCCAGCCAGACCCTGGAAGCATTGGCTTCTACTGATGACGTAGTATCAATGCCAGTGTTTAGACCCCTTGTAGGATTAGACAAAAATGAAATAGTGGAAATATCAAAGAAAATTAACACCTATGAAACCTCAATATTGCCCTATGAAGACTGTTGTACAGTATTTGTTCCCAGGCATCCTGTCACCAGACCAAAGTTGGATAAGGTAAGGCAGGCTGAAACTTTGGTGGATGTAGAAGCCTTGATTGAAAGAGCTTTAGAGGATGTTGAAGTATACGACCTATAGACTAACCTATCAACAAACATTTGTCCTTCTTATCATAGGGTAGGCTACTATTAGGTGGGGCCAGAATTTTATCATCTTCTGAGCTAGTGCAAGAAAGCCTTGCAGGTCTAATCCTCCATTGGTGTGAATATAATAAAATGAAATGGAGGGTTAGCGGCATGAATGACAGAGGATATAAAAAGTTTGGATTAATAATCTTTTATATATTATTAATAACTGTCCTTTATGCTACTATGGGAGATAATCAAAAGCATGAGATTTCAAGTGATGACACTAGTGAAACAAGCATAGCGGCAGATCAGGAATCTGAGTACGATATTTTCATAGACCTTACTGAATCCATGCTGTATCTATTTAAAGGCGATGAATTGGTTAAAAAATATGTAATTGCTCAGGGGAAGGATAAAAGCCCTTCCCCTATAGGAGTATGGGAAATTGTAACTAAAGCACGGAATTGGGGTACTGGCTTTGGGACCAGATGGATGGGATTAAATGTGCCTTGGGGATCCTATGGCATTCATGGAACCAACAGACCTAGTTCTATTGGAAGGATGGCATCTGCAGGATGCTTTAGAATGCACAATTCAGATGTAGAAGAGTTATACGATATTGTACCTTATAAAACTAAGGTATATGTTTACGGAGGACCTTACAGAAACCTAGGCAGCCATCTGCAAGTTTTAAAACCTGGGGATAGGAAATCCCATGTTTTAGAGGTCCAAGTTAGATTAAAAGCCAAGGGTTATTACGAAGGAGCACTTGATGGAATATACGGAGAAGGTATGAAAAAAGCTTTATTAGAATTTAAGAAGGATATGGGACTGCCATATCATCACAATGTGGACCAAGAAACATATGAGGCTTTAGGAATACTAGCATTTGAGTAATCACCACCATATTTAAGAATGGTGGTTTTTTATTGAAAATTTTAATTGGACAAGCAAAAGATGATTGACATGTCATAGATTTCCTGCTAGAATTAAACTACAATATATGAACAACTATTCATATGATATGAGGTTGATAATATGATAAAAGGAAAAGATAATATCGAGTTTTGTGGTCAAACCATTATTCATGGGGATATAGTCAAAGAGGTTAATAAGAGAATGCTTACGGATGAAACCGTTATGGCTTTGGCCGAGTTCTTTAAGGTATTTGGGGATCCTACTCGTTTAAAAATTCTATACGCTCTCTCCATATCGGAGATGTGTGTATGTGATTTGGCTGCTTTATTATCCATGAGCCAATCAGCCATCTCTCATCAGCTAAAGGTGCTTAGGCAAACAAGGCTTATAAAATATAGAAAGGACGGAAAAGTGGTCTACTATTCACTAGATGACGACCATATCCGTCATGTATTTGAACAGGGCTTAGCCCATGTGAATGAATGATATGTGTTTGGAGGGGTTTACATGCATCAACAATGCAAATTTGTGTTGAAGGGATTAGATTGTGCAAATTGTGCACTTAAAATAGAGAATAAAGTAAAGACCATCAATGGTATAAAAAATGCAACAGTAAATTTTTCTAATAAGACTATGTTGGTAGAATTAAATGAAGACAAAGATACCATAATAAAAAAAATAAGGGAAGTTGTTAAGCAGTTGGAGCCTGATGTTTTGGTACTAGAAAAAGATGAAAATAATGATCTTGTTGTAGAGTCAATGAAAGATGAATTTAAAAAAGAATGGATTAAACTAGTAATAGGTGTAATTCCTCTAATTTTAGCTTTATCCACTGAATTTGCCAATTGGTTAAAGATGACTTTATTTTTCGTTAGCTATATTATTATTGGGAAGGATGTTCTAAAAAAAGCTGTCAATAATATAAGCAAAGGACAAATATTTGATGAAAACTTTCTTATGGGTATTGCCACCCTAGGTGCTTTTGCAATAGGTGAGTACCCGGAAGGCATAGCAGTTTTGTTGTTCTATCAAGTGGGAGAGCTGTTTCAAGATATGGCTGTTCATCGTTCCAGGAAGTCTATAGCAGAGTTGATGGATATTAGGCCGGATTTTGCTAATCTTAATAGAGGAGATGAAGTCATAAAGGTTTCTCCTACAGAAGTTGAGCCTGGAGACATAATTATTATAAGACCTGGTGAAAAGGTTCCACTAGATGGGGTTATTGTACAAGGTGAGTCATCTATGGATACTTCAGCCCTAACAGGAGAGTCAGCTCCACGGAATGTAAAGGTTGGGGATGAGGTATTAGGAGGCTTTATCAATAATAATGGCTTGTTGTCTGTTAAGGTATCCAAACCCTTTAGTCAATCCACAGTATCAAAAATATTAGATTTGGTTGAGAATGCTGGCAGTAAAAAGGCACCTACAGAAAGATTTATAACTCGTTTTGCAAGATATTATACTCCTATAGTAGTGTTTTCAGCTTTGTTTATAGCTATACTGCCTCCACTAGTGGTAGCGGATCAAAGTTTCTCCCAATGGGTATATAGGGCCTTGGTATTCTTAGTAGTATCCTGTCCATGTGCCTTGGTAATATCCATACCCCTTGGCTTTTTCGGTGGCATTGGAGGCGCGTCTAGGCATGGGATATTAGTCAAAGGCGGGAATTATCTGGAAGCCATGACAGAGATTGATACTGTTGTCTTTGATAAAACTGGTACCTTAACTAAAGGAGTATTCGATGTAACCGAAATTAATCCTGCGTCAAACGTAACTAAAGAGGAACTATTATACTATGGAGCCATAGCCGAGAGCCAGTCAACTCATCCTATAGCTGTATCAATAATAAATGCCTATGGTGGGCCAATTAATAAGAAACAAATAAAGAGTTATAAAGAGATCCCTGGACATGGTATAGCTGTTGATACTGATAAGTATAAGATCTTGGCAGGTAACCTAGCTTTGATGAAGCAAAATAATATAGATTGCCAAAAAGTAGAAAGTACTGGAACAGTTGTATATATTGCAGCAGATGGTAAATATGCAGGTAATATTATAGTATCTGATAAGATAAAGGATGATTCTAAAAAGGCTATTAAAGCTTTAAAGGCCTTAGGTGTTAGAACTATAGCCATGCTTACTGGAGATACGAAAGAAGTAGGAGAAAAAGTTGCCCAGAAGCTGGGATTGGATGTAGTGTACACTCAGCTTTTACCCCAGCATAAAGTAGAAAAGCTGGAAATGCTGGAAGAACAAAAAAGCTCCAAGGGTAAACTAGTCTTTGTAGGGGATGGAATAAATGATGCTCCTGTATTGGCTAGAGCAGATATTGGCATAGCCATGGGTTGCTTAGGTTCTGACGCGGCCATCGAAGCGGCTGATATAGTACTAATGACAGATGAACCTTATAAATTGATTAAAGCCATAGAAATATCCAGAAAGACAAAGAGGATAGTATGGCAAAACATTGTGCTGGCTCTGGCGGTTAAAGGAATTGTTTTATTAATGGGAGCTGCTGGCGCAGCTACAATGTGGGAAGCAGTATTTGCAGATGTAGGAGTTGCCCTTATAGCAGTATTAAATTCCATGAGAGCTGCAAAATAGTAAGCTACTAAAATCGGGAGTGTTGATTATGAACAAATTAGAAATTGTGAATCAATTAGAGGTAAAGAGATTATGGAAGGGATTTTGGCAAGTTGCTGATCCTAAATGTTGGATTGCATCAACAATACCCATGTTTGTGGGGGCAGCACTATCTTATGGAACCATGGGGAGATTTAGTCTTCCCTGGTTCCTATTATCATTAGTAGGTATTTATCTAATTGAAACTGGAAAGAATTCTAGTAATGAATATATAGACTATATAACAGGTGTAGATAGAAATATAGCACCTGAAAATAGAACCCCTTTTAGCGGCGGTAAAAAGACTATTGTTCAGGGAAAGCTTTCACTTAATGAAGTTTTATACATAGCTATAGCTACCTTTTTAGTAGCCTGTGGGATTGGGCTAATAATAGTTTTCTTTAGGGAACCTAAAATTTTATGGGTAGGTCTTCTGGGAGTACTTATTTCCATATTTTATAGTGTTCCACCATTTAAATTTGCTTACACTGGTCTAGGGGAATTTGCTGTTGGTTTTACCTTTGGTCCTTTAGTTACTCTAGGGATGTTTATGGTTATGGCTCAGGAATTTGATTATAGGGCTATGATTGTAGGGCTTCCAATAGGATTTTTAATTGCAAACGTTTTATGGATCAACCAATACCCAGACTATGAAGCTGATAAACTAGGCAATAAAAGGAATTGGGTGGTAAGGCTAGGCAAAGAAAAAGGGATCAAGGTATATATTATATTATTTTTATTGGCATATATTTCTTTGATCTTGGTGTCCATAGTATATAGAAATCCTTTTTGGCTGTTGGGTTTAATTAGTATTCCCTTGGCAATTAAATCTGTGAAAATTGCTCAAAGGGAATATAATAACATACCTAAATTAATTAAGGCCAACGCCAATACGCTACTTATTTATCAGGTAACTGGATTAGCTATGGTTATAGCTTCATTCCTAAATGGGTAAATAACCTTCCCAAATTCCTGCTTCTGCATATTATGAACAGTAGGAATTATCATTTGGAAAGGGATGGATACATATGAGCAAAGATTATAAAATAAGAAAAGTATTTCCAGGTGGAAATACAGCAAAGGGTTTTTATTCGTTTTTTGACCACATTACAGGAGATAATTACACCAGGCGTTATATAATTAAAGGAGGACCAGGTGCGGGGAAATCCACGTTTATGTCCGGTATAAGTCAGCATATGTTGGAACATGGTTTTGTAGTAGAGGAGTATCGTTGCGCTACTGACCCTGATTCTTTAGATGCTATATTTATCCCAGAAATAGGGGTGGCATTGCTTGATGGTACTAATCCTCATGGCATTGAGCCCAGAAATCCTGGTATTACTGATGATATTATTTGGTTAGGAGAGTATTGGGATAAGGCAAAGTTGATCAAATATAAGGATGAGATCCTAAAGCTTAACAAAAAGGCTAGCAAGCTGTTTAAGATAGCCTTCAGCCACCTAAAGGAGGCTGGTGTGGTTTACGATGAATGGAGATCCTATGCTAAAGACGATTTTAATGAAGAAGAGTACAATATTGCCCTAAAGCAGGTTATTGACGATCTTTTTAAGGATGTAACTGAGGTAGACTATAACGCAAAACATTCTCATTTCTTTGCGTCAGCTATTAGCGGAAAAGGGGTTTATAATTATACCCATAGTCTTATTGAGCCTACATATAAGGTATACGCTTTTTCTGGGATGCCAGGCTCGGGTGTACAGAAAGCTATTGGAAGGATAGCTCAACAAGCTCAGGAACTAGGAATATCAACTGAACAGTATCACTGTCCTATTGATGTTGAAGGGCTGGATATGGTTATAATACCCTCACTCAAAAGTGTAGTGGTTAACATGAATCAAGTTTTGAGCCAAGATAATTCATATTTTGACTATAAACAAATAAAAGCCTATGTAAATTTTGATGACTACTTAAACTATAGAACTATCTATGAGTTTTCTGATGACATTGAAGAGGCAAAAAAACGATTTTATCATCTGATAGATAGAACTATTGATTTAATTTCCAGGGCCAAGGATATCCATGGGCAAGTTGAAAAGTATTATATTGATGCTATGGATTTTGAAAGGGTAAATGCAAAAAGGCAAGAAATTTTAGAGGAAATTATGAAACTGACAAAAATTAAAGATTAACAGCTATAAAGTGCGTCGTTAGGACGCATCTTTTTTGCAAATTTTTAGTTGAAATATCTAACTCATTATAATAGGATAGATGATAACAAATTACTATTTTATATTTAAAGGATGAAGAAACGAATAAGTTAAAATGATTTTAAGAATAAAATATTTAGAAAGGGGGATGGGCAGTTTATCTCTTGGGTTCGATCCTAGAGTATGTGCCCAGTTTTATGAATACTAGAATAGTGCTAACAAGTAATTTAGATCCATGGCGCAATTTGGCCATGGAAGAGTATTTGCTAGATACTATAAAGCCAAATGAGTGTATTCTCTATCTATGGCAGAACCAAAATACTGTGGTAATAGGTAAAAATCAAAATGCTTGGAAAGAATGCAGAACTGAGCTCTTGGAGCGAGAAGGAGGGAAATTGGCTCGTAGAAGCTCTGGGGGTGGAGCAGTATTTCATGACACTGGAAATCTAAATTTCTCATTTTTAGTTGATAGACACTTTTATGATGTCCACAAACAGTTAGAAGTTATCTTAAAGGCAGCAGAGAAATTAGGAATAAAAGCTGTATTTAGCGGAAGAAATGACCTGACTGTAGAAGGTAGAAAGTTTTCCGGAAATGCATTTTGTTTTAGAAAAAAATCGGCACTGCATCATGGAACCATCCTAATATCAGCTGATATGGAGAAGATGACTAGATACCTGCAGGTACCAAAAGAAAAAATTCGATCAAAGGGTATAGAGTCTGTAAGGTCACGAGTAGTTAACCTTACAGAATATAATCCACAGATAGACATACCAACTATGATAGATACCTTGATACAATCCTTTAAGGAAGTGTATGGAGACACTTCTGATATTAGGCATGGAGAAGAGGGTATTGACCAAACAGTGCTCAATGAGTTGCACAATAAGTATAAGTCCTGGGAATGGAGATTTGGTGAATCTCCAAAATTTGATATTGAATTTGATACTCGTTTTTCCTGGGGAGGCATTCAGTTATGTCTTAGACTTGAACACGGAAGGATAGCAAAAGCATTTGTTTATTCTGATGCCATGGATGAAGCTTTTATAGAAATGATTCCAGGAATTTTAGAAGGATGTGTATTCCATTCCCAAAATATGGCTCAAGCATTACAAAATGCAGATGTAGGAGAGGAAAGAATGAATATGGCTCGTGATATAGCTAATTGGCTTAGTAGTAAAGGTTTTTAATGTTTTTATACCAAGCTCACTATACTATTTCAATTGAATAAGGGAGATGGAAAAATAAGATTCAGTAGAAGTAGTAAATTCAGCATGTAGGGAGGCAAATAATGTTTAGGTTAATAAAAGAGGTTAGGCCATTTCTTGTAACAATATTGATTATCATAGCTTTACTTTTTGTACAGGCTATGACGGAGCTGGCACTACCTGACTATATGTCCAATATAGTTAATGTTGGAATACAGCAAAATGGCATTGAAAATGCTGTCCCGCAGGTGATACGGGCTGAAAAACTAGATAGGATTAAAGTTCTATTAAATGAAGAGCAAAGGACTTTGATAAATAATAGTTATAGGCTTATTTCAAAAGGAAATATAAATGAAGAAGAATACAAAAAATATTTAAAAGAATATCCCATTCTTGAAACGGAGAGCCTGTATATTTTAGATACATCATCACAAAGAGATATAGAAGAACTAAACAATATATTGGCAAAGGCTTTATTAATTGTATGGGGCATAGAACAGGGAGCAGAGCAAAATGCTCTTCCCTTTATTGAGAATTTGCCTGAAGGTATAGATCCCTTTGAGATGATAAATAATTTACCTAAAGAGCAGTTAAAAGCAATAAGGGCAAAGATTGATGATCAGTTTAAAATGATGCCTGAGTCCATTATAACCCAATCTGCCATAAACTTTATAAGAGCTGAATACGAAGATATTGGAGTTAATATTAGGCAGAGTCAACTTGGTTATATTATATATGTTGGCAGTATAATGTTGCTAATTGCGCTTTTAAGTATGGGAGCATCCATTGCTGTTGGTTTCCTGTCCGCTAGGGTTTCATCTTCCTTGGGAAGAAATCTAAGGGAAAAGGTTTTTAGAAAAGTTATATCCTTTTCCAATGTAGAATTTGATGATTTTTCAACTGCCTCTTTAATTACTAGAAGCACAAATGATATTCAGCACATACAAATGTTTTTTATAATGCTATTAAGGATGGTGTTTTATGCACCTATTTTAGGTATAGGCGGAGTTATTAGAGCCCTGAATACAGATACATCTATGGCCTGGATAATTGCTGTTGGTGTAATGGCAGTATTAACACTTGTTATCCTCCTATTTTCTATTGCTACCCCTAAATTTAAGAAGATGCAAAAACTCATAGACAGGGTAAACCTAGTAATGAGAGAAGCCCTTAATGGATTGATGGTTATAAGAGCATTTAATACCCAAAAATTAGAAGAAAGCAAATTTGATAAGGCCAATAAAGAATTGACCAAAATCAATCTCTTTGTAGCTAGATTAATGACATTTATGTGGCCTACAATGATGCTAATTATGAATTGTATTTCCCTACTCATTGTTTGGGTGGGTGCCCATCAAATACAGGATGGGGCTATACAAGTTGG
>Ga0209537_1004660_pt1 | contig 11501 bp, 13 predicted proteins | sample BioPla4DNA1_FD_187698 | JGI IMG/M metagenome (GOLD analysis project Ga0209537, IMG submission 187698) | Biogas fermentation microbial communities from Germany - Plant 4 DNA1 (SPAdes) (version 2) | ecosystem: Engineered > Bioreactor > Anaerobic > Digestate | place: Bielefeld, North...
CATATGGTCCGGGTGGTACTAGAGAATGAATTTATGGTTTAAACCAACAAAATCCGGGAAGGCGTCACTCGCCTTCCCGGTCAAATAATCTGAGAAAACGGCGGTCAAATAGTGTGGGAAGTGACAAATAGGTTAAAATATAAAAAAATTAGTGATATAATAATAGTATCCTATAAAAAGGAGTTTTTGCTTTGAGCAATCAAAAAAACTATTGGCTTAAAATCGCACAATATGACCTAGATACAGCTGCTTCAATGCTAAAAACTAGGCGTTATCTCTATGTGGGATTCATGTGCCATCAATCCATCGAAAAACTCCTTAAAGGTATCTACTCCAAAAAGTATAATTCAATTCCACCACGCATACATAATTTGGCAAGATTGCTTAAACTAGTCGATCTGGATAAGGAAATTCCCCATGACTTATTAGAATTTTTAAACGAATTAAACCCCCTAAATATTGTCACAAGATATCCTGATGAGGATTTAAATCTTATCAAAGACATTGATCGCGACTATGCAACTACTCTTTTGGAAAACTGCAGGAGGTTGTTTACATGGTTAAAAAGCAAGCTGATATAGACATTTCTATCAAGAAATACATCGAGGCCTTAAAACAAAGAATTAGGGTGAGGAAAGTTGTTTTATATGGTTCCTGGGCTAACGGCCAACCCAGCGAAGAGAGTGATATTGATTTAGCAGTATTTTCGCCAAATTTTGGGAAAAATAAGCTTCAAGAATTACAGTTACTATCAAAACTCGCCTGGGATATAGACGAATCTATAGAAGCTATTCCTTACTCCTCCGATAAACTTATTAACCCGGAACCCTCCAGTTTTGTTTATGAAATACTGCAAACAGGCATAACTGTCTACGAAAGCCCGGCGGACTAATCTCTTATTTCTCTTTTATTTCCCTTTGGAACTCAATATAAGAATAAATCACTGTATAAAGGGAGATCAAAACCACAGGAATGAGTATGAACAAGAATGCATAGCGCCCAAAGAAGACCCCAATAAGGGCGACCGCCCCGGCGATCTTGAATAATTTGCCGGCAAGTTTATGTGTTTTATCCCACACTGCTTCACTGCTCAAAGTCCACGGTGTCCTTATCCCGATAAACCAGTTTCTTTTGGCTTTTTCACAGAGGACGCCAACATAAAAGAGGAGAAGTCCAAGCCCGATCGGGAAGATTTTATTCGGACTTATTTCTATCCCACTATTCCATAGAATTACCTGGGCATAAAAAGCGAGCATTATTATGAAGAAGATAACCATAAAACCATCATAATTCCTTCTGAATCTTTCGATGTTGGCTTTTAAAGGGTCTATGCGCGGGATAACAATGAAAAGGATGCCAACGCCCAAGAGGGTGAAGGGGACCAAAAATAACCCCCAGAATTTTGACATATATCCATCGACTTCTCCCCGGGCATTCCAATGGGAAGCCATTTGCTCCGGCATGTACGGATAAAGAAAGACGGCAAGGATGAAAGAGAGCAAGATTAACCCCAAAACTGCCATTTCGCTCTTTCTCATTCTCATGCGCTTACACCCCTTTTTCAATCTTCATTATCTAATCTTTATTATTCTTTATTCTCCCCAATATCTCATTTTTTTCTAACAGATAAATTAGTGTCATGATACTCAATTTTTGCCCGCAATATTTTGCCGGCCAAAAACCCTCCGCACCTTTGGTTTCACCTGCGCGGTAAGGGTATATTGCTTCCCGATGGTACGAAAGCCGCGCACCATATTAAAGACTTCTTCCCCGGTGATTTCAATCTCTTCGGGGGTCACTTCTGTACCCATGCGCTGCGCGTAACTGATGGCGCCGGCGATGGCTTCCCGGCGGGCTGCCGCCAAGTCGAAAAAGAAAGGCCGGGGAATTGCCGCGGTATAATCCAGTTCTGGGATAACAAGCTGTCCCAGGGCGGTATCCGCCCGCAGGGTAACGGAGACCGTGGGGCGGCTGGCGGCTGCGCCAATCGCATTGGCTGCTTCATGGTGAGGGAGGATGCGGGAGGGCAGCTTCAGCTGTTGGGCGATTTTGGGGATGAAAAACCCCGCCGGCCCACCCATCCCGATAATCAGATCCGGTTCCAGGTGTTCGGCGGCGAGAACCTGCGAAACGGTATAAACCGGCCGCCGGTTCAAAGCAGCATATATGTCATCAATCGCTGCCGCCGCCTTTTGCGCAAAAGCCGCCACAATCCGTTCCGCCAGCGCCAGGGGGTCGATGCCAAAGGGCGCCCCCACCTCTTCCAGGGCCCGCCAGGCCCGTTCTTTTTCGCAAATATTGGCGGCGCCGAGCGCTACAACGGCATCGGTGGGTGTCAGCCGGGGGCCGCCCAGGGCCGCCGCGGGCCCTTCCCGCCGGGGGCCAATTGTTATTTCCCGCCCGTCGTAGTCAACAGCGCTATCCCCGCCAAGGCCGATAGAACGGGAGAAGAGGGCCGGCACCAGGGTGGCATGGCCGGCGATCACCGCCCCGTCACGCTCCGCCAGGGGTTCACCCCGGTAAAAGAGGGAGATCTCGGTGGTGGTACCCCCAATGTCGACCACGACCGCGTTTTCAATCTCTTCTCGCGCGCGTGCGCGCGACAGGGCCAGCGCCCCCATGAGGCTGGCCGCCGGCCCGGAAAGGATCGTTTCAATCGGCCGGTGGAGCGAGGCTTCAAGGTCAACACTGCCGCCGTCGGCTTTGAGCAAATAGACCCGGTCCAAACGGTAGCGGTCTTTGACTTCTTGAACCATACGGATAAACTCGGCTTGGATCTGCGCAATACTGGCGTTAAGCACGGCGGTGGTAATGCGCCGGGGAAAATTCAACCTCCCCGACAGGCGGTGCCCCAACGTTACCGGCAGCAACTCCGGGAATTCGGCGGCAACCAGTTTCTCAATCTCCAGTTCATGTTGGAGGTTTCGCGGTGAAAACTTGCCCACTGCCGCCACGGCCCGGTAACCCGACTCCTTAATCCGGTTTAAGATCTCCCTCAGTTCCCCGTAGTCCAACTCCGCCTGTTCCCGGCCCCGGTGGTCGATGTATCCTTTTACCGGAAAGAGTTTAAATTTCAACCCCAGGTCCTCACAGCGCAACCCGGGCCCGGGAATGACAATCGCCGCGGTGGGCAAACCCTTCCCTTCAACAATGGCGTTGGTCGTCAAGGTCGTGCTGAGGTGAAGCTCAACCTCTTCAACAGCGGATTTAGGCATCGCTTCAAGGATCGCGGCAAGCACCTGCGTGGTCCCCCTGTGCAAATCCTCGTGCTCCGTCGCGGCCTGCGCGGTCGTTAAGACCGTGTTGTTTTTCAGCAAAACGCCATAGGTGTTGGTCCCGCCAACATCGATCCCAACCACATAGGACACTTCTTCCTCAACCGCCTTTACTGGGATTGTTTCTTCGCCCGCCGGGCGGGAGCCCCGCCCTCCCGGTTAACACATGCCCTTTAGGAAAACACATATCTCCGGTAGACACATGTCCCCGGTAAACGCATATCTTTTGCTTTATAATTATCTACTCCACAATGATGACTTCCCCATCTCTTAGGGTCTTATATGGGATTTTGTTTTCAATCAAATACTCCACAACTTCCTCCATAATCTCCGACTCCGGGTGGTCCGATTTATAATGCGGGACAATCACATAATCAATAATGCCCAGCCCTTCCCAAATCACATCATACTCTTCGCCTATGGCCGCTGCCCGGGGTCATCCACCAGGTGAATCCCTTTTAACGTGGACCCCAGAATGCAAATTCCTGCACTATAACCCCCATAAACGATATTTTTCTTGTTTCTATGGTAATTCTTAATAACCTCATCAAAACCACTTAACCTCATGGCCTGAGCCAGGACAAAGACATTGCCCCCTCTGACCCAGATGACACCGTATTGGTCAAATTTCTTTTCGAGTCCGGCCGGGTTGTTGAAGTATTCCTTCAAATCAAAGAGGTCCACAAAGAATCCCAGCTTCCTAAGGGCTGCCATGTCCTCTTCATCGCTTCTCTTCTTCCTGGCCAGGTCGGTGGCAAAATCAAGGGCGTTGTTGATATAGGCAACCCGCTTGTTCCCGCCCTCTGTCATTTGCAATAGTTTCTTCTCTTCATTGCCAATCTTGTAAGATGACAGGTAATACTTCATTTGTTTCCCCCGGTGATTATTTAATGATTTTTACTCATAACCCATTTGCTTTTTAAGCGGAGAACTATCCATCTGCATCCGGGTCCTGGAAATAAACATGGTCCAGATCTTCCTCGGCCTTCATTTGCTGATAGGCCTCTTCCGCTGTCCGGCGGCAACTGCTACAGGCATGCCATGGGAGTAAAACCGCCCCGATTTTAACGCGCGTGCGCGCGCGTACCCGGCCGCTGGGGTATTCCGCCCGGGAATAAACCCGCCGGAAGCCGCTGCAGGCCGGACACTTCTTGATCGTCTCCGCTTGGTACTCGGTGATATTATCCGTATCGTAGTAGATATAGCGCTGCCGGAAGAAATAATCTTTCTCACCGAAGATCGCGTCCAGGTCCTGCTCTTTGCGCCTGCTCCAAACCGACTGCAGGTACGCCACGCTCCGGGCGACTTCCTCCCGGACAGGCCGGTTTTTAGAGGCACCCTTTTCCAGCCCGGGTTCAATCACCCCCGAGTAATCCAGCCCGGCCAGGGCCATGATGATCCCGGCATTGACATAGGGCAAGGCCCCCTCAATCGAATAGCCCCCTTCCAGGACCACGATATCCGGGGCGAGCAGTTCCGTGAGGCGGGCATAACCCTGGGCCGTCACCTGCATGTTGGTCAAGGGATCGGTGAAATGATTATCCTGCCCGGCCGCGTTAATAACCAAATCGGGCTTGAAATCGCGGAGCACGGGCAAGACCAGGTGTTCGATGGCGTAAAGGAGTTCGGCGTCGCCGCTCCCCGGCGGCAGCGGCAGGTTAAGGGTTAAACCGTAAGCGGCCGGACCGCCCAGTTCGTTCACGTCACCGGTGCCCGGGTAGAGAGTTCTCCCGTCCTGGTGGATGGAGATATGGAGCACATCCGGGTCATTGTAGTAAATATCCTGCGTACCGTCGGCATGGTGCGCATCCGTATCAATAATCGCACAGCGCAGGTTGCCGCCTTTCAGTTTGCGCAGATACTCGACCATCACCGCTTCGTTGTTAATCGTACAGAAACCGCGGGCGCCGTGTACAATCCGCATGCTGTGGTGGCCCGGCGGGCGGAGCAAGGCAAAAGCCCGCCTGGTTTGACCGTTGACCACGAGTTCGCCGGCGGTGATTGTCCCCCCGGCCGCGATGAGGTGCGGTTTGGTCGCCACCTTCTCCACGGAGGGAACGCAAATATGGGCCCTGGCGATCTCCCGGGGGGAAGCCACCCCGGGCCGGAACTCCTCAATCCCCGGGAAATCAAAGAGCCCTTCCTCCAGGATCTGGTCCCTGGTGTATAAGAGCCGCTCTTCCCGCTCCGGGTGGTCGTGCGAGATCGCCCAGTCAAAAGCAGGGAAGAAAACGAGACCCAACTGTGTCATGACTCTCAACTACCTGTCTTTTATTTTATCGATATTCCATAATCTTAACGGGGTGTGCAGAGTAAGCCAGTAGATCAAGTTGGTTAACTGGCATGAACCGCCTCCTATCCCCGGTTTTATCTGGCCATGGTCAAGGACCATCCCTTCCGCATAGCCTTTACGCCGCGACGGCTTGCCTTTTCAGTCCAAGATCTTCCTCACGGTTTTCTATAGTTTTTCGGTGCAATAAGAAAAAATTCCTGCTTTGGTAAGCGCTCCCTATTTCAGAAGCGCGCCCATGCAGTCCGGCGCAAGAACTTCTCAACCGGTCGCCTTCGACATGACCACTATATCTTCTCTCAGCGTCCACCCGGTGTTTATCCAAAAATTCCGTCCCAGTTCATTCCGGGCAAAGACAAAGAGATGACATTTATCAATCCCTTCTTCCTTTAGCCTTTCCAGGCTTTTCGTCACCAGTTTCCGGCCAAGTCCTTTGTTTCTATGGGGCTTGGCGACGAACAAGTGGTAAATATAGCCCCTTCTTCCGTCATGCCCGCAGAGGATTGTCCCCACAATTTTACCGTTATGAAGAACAACATAGCTTAACGCAGGGTTGCGCGCCAAAAACTTCTGGATATTCGCTTCTGAATCCGCATTACTCAAGCCTATCCCTTCGTCCTCCTGCCAAAGGGCAAAAGCTTCTTGATAATCGCCGGCTTTCATCTCCCTTATTACATATCCCGCCATGTTCCTCACTTCTTTCCGTCTTTTTCTTCTTTGCCCTCTTCCAATTTTCTTCTGGGCTTGTCCGCTCTTTCATATTATCATGGTTGTTAAATTATAACAATGCAAAAAAGACACCCGCAGGCAAGGCAGAACCTTTTTAGCTTTATTTGACCGTGGGAGAAGAGGATATGCAGTTTTTTTATAGAAAGATCCAAACTTAACAAGGTTTGGGTACGGAAAATGGCAATAGCGGCATCGCATGTACTGGAAAGGAGAATGGTCATGTCTGGATTTAGCCCGGCCGATTTCGGGAGAGCATTTGAAAAAATTCAAATGGAGTACCAAACCGGGATCGGTGCTTATCTGGCTCCTTTTTTCCACTTAATGGCCGTTTTGGTTCTTTGTTATCATTTGCTGAATAAAAAGAAAAACCCAAAGCTCTTTAATATCTGGTTTGCCGTAAACTATCTGTGGATCTTTTCATACGTGGGGATATATATGTTCTACCGGTTTTATCAGGAATTAGGAGTATGGAGCGTAGCTTTCTGGGGAGTGCTGCCGCTTCTCCTTGGCAACATTTTCTTTAATTGGGTGCAAAGCGCGCGCAAATCAACAGGAGAAATAATGGACTGGGATTTTTCCAATATCCCAAGATGGCGGTGGTTGATCACTCCCTTCATAGCCTTTGGTTTCTGGTATCCTACCTATATATATGGTCAAGGCTTTGTTTTTACAGCGAAAGATTTGTTGTTCTCATTTTTTGGGCTTATGCCTTGCCCGACAACCATCGTAACCCTGGGTATATTAACATTGAAATACCCTGCCGTGCATAAGGGGTTATATAATGCTTTGACTCTTTTTGCCGTGTGGATCGGCAGTTTTCAGATATTACTGGGTTATGTTCCGGATTATCCCCTGGCTATGGTGGGTTACTATTCGCTTGGCTTGATAATCAGCGACCGGTGCGCACGGGTAAGGAGAAACCGCACGGGTGTGCAAGAGTAAAAAACGAGGAAAAATAAGCGGGCAAATCAAAGGTGAGGAAGAGAAAAGCGGTCTGATCAAAGGTGAGAAAGGTTAAGAAGAGGCGGGTATTGTGGGAACAATACCCGCCTCCCTGTTTAAACGGCCAGGCGCATGTGCGCAACAACCAATGGTGTTTATATCTTCGGTTCCCAGGGTTTGATCGGCCTTCCGGTGGCTACCGGGCTGAAACCGCTCGTCCCATATTTATTTTTTGCCTTCACCCAAACATAATAGGTGGTCCCGTTCCCACTTTGTTGTTCGCACCCTATCCCTTAAATTTGCCATGCCCTCCGGGTAAGAGCCTACCCGGAGGGCATGGATTCAGGGGACGGGTTAGCTATGATGTGTGCAGAGAACCCTGGCCTAGTCTTCACTACTTTTTACGGTAAGACTTATTGCGGTATCGTCTTCACTGGGGATGATGGTCACAGAACCATTCCAACCGCTGGCTTTTTTAAACGAAATAATGGCCATCTCCCCTAGATAGGAGGTTTCAATCTCCCAACCCTTGCTCCGGAGGTTTTTTTCATAAAACTCCACGACTTTGGTATTGGAATCTGTCGTGGAAAGCATGGCGGTGGCGTTATACTCCTTGTCTTTGGCGCCGCCAAGGAAGGAAACAACTTCGGCATCGCCGTAGACAGGCACATCCTTGGGAAAGTCTTTGGGAATTTTATTGCCAATGGTAACCCCGCCAAAAGAGAAGGAACCGCCGTCTTTGTCAATATCCACTTTGCGGCCGGTAACCGTGCTGAGAATTTTGCCGGTCAAACCGCTTCCCGCTCTGCGGGAACCGCCGGAAAAGCCCACGGCTTTGAAGATAAGCCCGGCCAATAAGAGGCCGACCAGGACCAGGACCACCGTCCGGCGGGTTTTTTTATCCACTTTCTCCAGGTTGAGGGCGCCCGGTTCCCGCGCAGATAATTCGTTATAGGCAAGAACGGCGCCTATTACCCCGAAGGGCATGGTGAAAACGACTGGGAAGAAAAAGAAGAGGGCGCCAATCCCACCGATGATAAAAATAGCCAAGCTATAGATCCAGACCGCCAGTGGTTCGGTGAAGAAAGCTTGGAGACTACGTTTTATGGCGTCCACAGGGCTGAGGTCTTTATCGATAACATAACCTATGGCCATAAAGGAGATAAGTGAGACTAAAGAACCAGCGGCCAGACTGAACAACCTACCGATTACGGGGATCCCCCCAATAACTGAGATGACAAGCCCAACCAGAAAAGTGATTAGGATTACGAGAAAAGTGGGGAGAAATTTGTCAAAGCGGCTAAAGATCTCCCCTAATTCTGGTTTCTCCCCGTCAATGGTTTTGCGCAAAAAGACAAACAACCCTCCAAGCAACGGCCCGGCAAGAAGACCAAAGGTGATTCCCGAGACAAGAGCTGTAATCAAGGTGGCGAGAAAAACCGGGACAAAATTCTTTCCATACAGCTCAAGGCTCTTTTTCAAATTAGCCAGAATATCCATGGTTACACTTACCCTCCTTTTCTTTTGCGTGCGCAAACTGCCCGCCTTACATTATATGCCTTCCTACTTCTGCACGGCTTTGTCACGAACGGCAATGGGAAACTCTTTGCTCAATTTCTTTTGAATGGAGCAGGTAGCAGACTTCTCTTTGACCTCCGTTACTTTAATCTCAGCAACAACCTCGCTTATTTCATCAATAACCTCATCGGTTTCCGGATCCCTGACTTCCTCGATTATGTGCAGGACGTTAAAGACCATTCCCACTTTGACACCATCATTGGCGCCGATATTCAAAATCACCCTTGAATCACTGGCATACGCCACAGATCCAGTTATCTTCGACGAAGCGGTGGGTGTAAAAGCGAGAACCTTCTCCCCAAATTGCTTAGCGACTTGTTCAGCAGCCTCTCTTAGGGCAATCCCCAAATTGGTCGCACGAAATTCTTCACTGTTCAAATCTAAATGATGCCAGTCATATTCAATACTGATATTGGATTGTTTCTTTTCCCCTTTTCCACCGACAGCGGCGACGATTTCGGCGGTATCGGTCCTAACCATTCTGGCGTCCATGACCACCCGCGATGTTGTGGTCTTAAGGCCGAGCCCCTTCCCCCCCAGTGAAAGGGAACCGCCGGTAGTTTTGTTACTAAACTCCGTAACCTTTCCGATGACGATAAACTGAACGCCAAGAATTTTCCCGATGGCAGCGGCAGATCTGGCATTAACCCTGTCCGTGGCGCCGAAGTCCTGTTCTTCCAGTACCCTATTGATCTGGTCCCGTTCAATAAGACGGAACTTTTTCGGTTCAAGATTGAGCATGGAAGTAACCAGTACGTCAGCCACCCCGCTCCCGATATCGTAATCCCCCCACCAATGATCATCGATGGAACCGTCGTCAAAAGGCAACACCGCTACTCTATACAGGTTTTCCTGACCGGAAACCGAGCTGAACAACAAGAGCCCTACCAGTAAAGACAGTACCAACAGCAACCTTCTCTTATACACGAAAAATCCCTCCTCACTAAGATTATGTTTGGACATAAGCAACGATTAATTATATTATAAAATACAATTCTCAACAAATTCTAAACAAAAAATCTATGCTGCTTTGTTGGGTTTTTGTTGAGTATTGGCCAGTATAATTGAGATCAAAGCCTCTTAATAAGGAAAAAAACCAGCCTGCCCGGCCGGTATATGCGCTTAATCGCGATGAATCGCACGTAATCGCCGCTATGTATTGTCCTGATAAATTGCCGCGATGTATTGCCGCGATTTATCACCGTGATTAATCGCCACTATTAATCGCCACAACTAATAACGCTTATTCCATCTTCTCCATTATCTTTTTGATCTGCCTTTCCTCCCATTCCTTGCCCAGGAAGCCGGCAAGACCAAAAACGGCCAGTGCATGGGAGGCGATGCCAATCCCCCATCCCAGGAGGGGCCAATAAAACCACCAGTGATTGCGGGCAAAAATTAGATTAATCAAGAATAAAGCAGCGTTGATTATTATGTAAAAAAACAGGTGGATATAAAAGCCTTTTAACTGTTCGACCCGCTCTTTTGCCTTTCTGTATTTTTCCTCTTCATTCATCCTTCTCACCACCTTCTACCCGTATAATAGATTTTATCTTCGCGATCCTCGGATAATTCTCCTTTTAAAGAACCATCTTTTGTGTTTTTTTCTTGTCTTGGTTTCGCCGGGATTCCGGCAGTATTAGGTGGTATTCCGGCAGTCTTAGCGCGCGCTAGGCGTTTTCTTACTTCTGCAAATACTTAACTATGCGGTCTTTATGAAGAATACTGATAACGAAGAACAAACACGCAAGCAACGAAAGAATCACGGCCAGCAAATAATTGCCCTGCCGGAGATTTGCTCCTATAAAACTGGAAACAAGCAGGGCGGGAATTCTGGCCGTGCTGGAAAGGACAAAAAACAATAGGGAGTTGACAGGGGTTAATCCGGCAATATAGTTGAAAATATCTTTAGGCATTCCCGGGACTAAAAAAAGCAGCAAGATGATTCTTACCGATTTGGGGCTGTTCATAAGAAACCTGTACTTTTCAATGCTTTTCTTGGGTATAAATTCGCTTAAAAGGGAAAACCCAAAAATCCTTGCGATCGAAAAAGCAATAATTGAGCCCAGCGTAATGCCGATGATTGAATAGAGGGTTCCCATGATTGCCCCATAGACATAACCGCCGGCAACTTGCACCAGTTCCCCCGGTATCGTAGCAATTACCACCTGCAAAACCTGCAGGCCGATAAAAACCGCAATGCTTACCGTACCATAGAAAGTCAAGAACCCTTTCAGTTGGCCGGGATCTTGAACCAGCCTGGTGATAGCAGCTCCGTATTTTTGCGCAATATACACTAACGCACAAACAACCAACAGTAATGCCATGGATTTGAGAATCAACCTTATTATCTTGCGGGTACGAATGCTCATCGTGGACTCCTTATAGAATTGCTTTAAAGATTAATCCTTTCAGCGTCCGCTTCTGCCTCTCTGCCATGTGAGCCAGGCAAAACAGCTTATGCCCTCTTCTATTATAGTATAATCATTCCTGGCAGCAAACCGGCGAAAGTTTAGACATTAAAGCGGAAACTAATAATATCCCCGTCCTTTACCAGGTAATCCTTGCCCTCCAGACGAAAGAGTCCTTTCTCTTTCAACTTGGCCATATTCCCGTGGGTAACCAGATCGTGATAGGCGGCAACCTCCGCCCGGATAAAACCTCTTTCAATATCGGAGTGGATCTTG
>Ga0209537_1004661_pt1 | contig 11497 bp, 13 predicted proteins | sample BioPla4DNA1_FD_187698 | JGI IMG/M metagenome (GOLD analysis project Ga0209537, IMG submission 187698) | Biogas fermentation microbial communities from Germany - Plant 4 DNA1 (SPAdes) (version 2) | ecosystem: Engineered > Bioreactor > Anaerobic > Digestate | place: Bielefeld, North...
ATTGCAAAGAAGGGAGGGCAACTGATGAATTGCATTATAGTTGATGATGAAATTCCTGCTATACAGGAATTAAGATATTTTATTACTAATTTTAGTTCTATTAAGATATCTGGAGAGTTTGACGACAGTATAAAGGCCCTTGAGTTTATTCAAAGAAATCCTGTTGATGTTGTTTTTCTAGATATCAATATGCCAAAGCTTGATGGATTAGCAATAAGTAGGGTAATAAACACCCTTAAGCAAAAACCTCTTCTAGTTTTTATAAGCGCATACAAGGACTATGCTTTAGAAGCCTTTGAGGTTGCTGCCTTTGATTATATCCTAAAACCTTACTCTGAGGCCCGAATAACTGAAACCCTTAATAGACTAGAAGGTTGCACCACAGAAAAGTGTACCAACAACAGGCTCACTATCTGGAAGAATGAGAAGCTTTATGTTATTAACACCAATGATATATACTACTGTAAAGCTCACGAACATGAGGTTTTTATATATACAAAATCAGCGGAGTATAAAATATCCTCCAGTATAAGCGATTTATATAAAAAGCTTCCTCAGGACAAATTTTTTAAATCTCATCGTTCTTATATAGTAAATATTGATAAAATTTCTGAAATAATTCCCTGGTTTAACAATACCTATATGCTTCGATTACAGGGAATTGAAGCAGAAGTACCAGTAAGCCGTCAGAACATTTCTCAATTTAAAAATTTAATGGGCATATAAGTGCATCTTATGTGCCTATTTTGTTATTTGGTGAACCGTTTTTATGTAAACCTATACATTTGCATTATAATGAGCATATAAAATAATTCATAGGGGGAAATAAAAATGGTATCATTCATTCTATCTATTGTTGCATTAATAGTTGGTTACCTCATCTATAGTAAGGTTGTAGAAAAAGCCTTCGGTGCTGACGATAGCATCAAAACTCCTGCTATCAGACTTGAAGACGGTGTAGACTACGTTGTAATGCCAGCATGGAAAATCTTCTTAATTCAGTTTTTAAATATAGCAGGAACCGGTCCAATCTTTGGTGCCATCGCCGGAGCATTGTGGGGACCAGTAGCCTTCCTTTGGATAGTGCTTGGTTCTATATTTGCTGGTGGAGTTCATGACTACCTATCAGGTATGCTTTCAGTAAGACATGATGGTGCAAGTATTCCTGAAGTTGTTGGAAAATACCTTGGACCTGGCTTTAAAAACTTCATGAGAGGCTTCTCAGTAATTGTTCTTATCCTTGTAGGTGTAGTATTTATTACAACTCCAGCTAACCTTTTAGCTTCCTTAACACCTGCAGCTCTTAATATGAAGTTCTGGGTTTATGTAATATTTGCTTACTATATATTAGCTACTATACTTCCTATAGACAAGATTATAGGTAAGATTTACCCAATATTCGGTATATGTCTATTGATAATGGCAATAGGAGTATCTGGCGGAATAATTTTAGGAGGCTATAAGATTCCTGAAATTACATTAGCTAATCTTCATCCAAAGTCTCTTCCAATTTGGCCATTAATGTTTATTTCAATAGCTTGTGGTGCTATTTCAGGCTTCCACTCAACTCAATCTCCTTTAATGGCTAGATGTATAACTACTGAAAAGCAAGGTAGAGCAATATTCTATGGAGCAATGATAGCAGAAGGTGTTGTTGCATTAATCTGGGCTGCAGCTGCTATAGCCTTCTTTGGTAGCACTGGAGAATTAGGCGCTCAAATGGCCGCAAATGGTGGACAAGGTTGGGTTGTAAGTACAATTTCAAATTCTCTACTAGGCAAAATTGGTGGAGCTCTTGCAATACTTGGTGTTGTTGCTTGTCCTGTAACTTCAGGAGATACAGCTTTCAGAAGTGCTAGACTTACAATTGCTGACTTCTTAAACTTTAAACAAGGAAAACTTAAAAATAGACTAGCTGTTACTCTACCATTATTTGCAATAGGTTTTGCATTAACTAGAATCAACTTCGATATAATTTGGAGATATTTTGCTTGGTCAAATCAAACTCTAGCTATGATAGTACTTTGGGCTGCAGCTATGTATTTAGCTTTAAGAAAGCAAATTCACTGGATTGCTACAGTACCAGCAACCTTTATGACTGCAGTATCTATAACTTATATACTTGCTGCTCCAGAAGGATTGAAGCTTTCCTATTCAATAGCTTACCCAATCGGACTAGCTGTAGCTATTGGATCCCTTGCAGTATTCTTAATCGCTGTAAACAAGAAAATGAAAGCTCAAAAAACTGAAGTTTAGTCATAATAAATTTAAGCAGTCTTTCAACAAAATATAAGCCGCAGCGTATGAGTCCTATACCTGCGGCCTTTATGCTATTTTAGCTTAACTGAAAGGTGGATGTATATGAACTATAATGAAGTATTAAAAAATGCTAAGGTCAATTTAAATGGAAGCTGTAGGGTTTGTCCTGTTTGTAATGGAAAAGCATGCGCTGGCGAAGTTCCTGGCATGGGTGGAAAAGGTACTGGAGAAGCCTTTACTGCAAATGTTGAATCCCTTAAAAAGTATAAACTCAATATGAGAGTACTCCATAATGCTAATAATCCAGACACTTCCATTGAACTTTTCGGAAGAAAAATGAAATTACCTATATTTGCAGCGCCGGTAACAGGAACAACTCTTAATATGGGTGGAAAATTCACAGAACAGGAATATATTTCCTGGGTAATTAAGGGTTGTCTTGCTGCTGGAATTTATCCCATGGTTGGTGACACAGCAGTAGATTCCTTTCTGCTAACCAACCTAGAAGAATTAAAAAAGGCAGATGGAAATGGAATTGCAATAATAAAGCCTTGGAAAAATCCTGAAGTGATAAAAAAGATAAAAAAGGCTGAAGAAACAGGTGTCTTTGCAGTTGGAATGGATATTGATGCAGCCGGTCTTATTACCCTTGCCCTACATGGAAAACCTGTTGGCCCAAAAACCTTAGAAGATATAAAGGAAATTGTTCAAAGTACAAAGCTTCCTTTCATTCTAAAGGGAATTATGACAGCAGATGAAGCTGAGCTTGCTGTGGAAGCTGGAGTATCAGCAATAGTAGTATCAAACCATGGTGGAAGGGTCCTAGACCAAACTCCTGGTGTGGCTGATGTGCTTCCTGGAATAGCTGCTAAAGTTAAAGGAAAAGTAACAATACTGGCTGATGGCGGAATAAGAAACGGTGTTGATGTACTTAAAATGCTAGCTCTAGGTGCCGATGCAGTTCTTATAGGCAGACCCTTTGTTTCAGCCTCCTTTGGCGGTCAAACTGAAGGGGTAAAGACTTATATAGATATTATCGCTGACGACCTTAAAGCCGCTATGATACTCACTGGCTGCAATTCTATTGCTGAAATTAGTGATAGAGTGCTGTTTAAGTAAAAATTCAGTTAGCTTTTCAAGAAAAGAATTTTATTATATGGCACTTCCTCCAAAAATGCAAAAAAATTGTATCCTGTAAGGTAACCACAAAAATAGTTGTATAGAATCGGAAACCTATCAATTGTAAATAACGCCAACCACTAAGTTTGTGATTGGCGTTATTTATTTTACATTAGTTTTTAGTTTATTTTTTAATTCAATTATTCCATTTTCAATTAATGATATTACCTTTTTAAATTCTTCATCTCCCATCCCTGTGGGATCATCTATACCCCAATCCTCTCTATACTTGCATGGGAGGATTGGACATACTACATTGCATCCCATTGTTATAGCAATATCTACTGTCGGGATATCATCAATCAACTTTGAATATTGAGTTTTCTCCATATCAATATTATAAATCTCCTTCATTAGTCGCACAGCATCCTGGTTAATTTGTGGCTTTGTTTCAGCTCCTGCCGAATAGCTTTCAAAAGTATCACTAGCAAGATGCCGTCCTAATGTATCCTCATATCTCCATGGAATCAGTGTCAACTTTCCATTTCCATGTTCTATAATGCGGTTGTGCCATTCTATTTCACTAGCTGACTTAAGCTGCCAGTATAGGATTAGAAGCGGACGTGCCATAAAATGGCTGATTGACTCCCTACCACTTGACGGTGATGCCAATGTTTTAAATGAAACTTATATAAAATTTAAGTTCTAGCAGGCAATTTGGATATAAACCAGCAATTCCAGTAAAATCAAGGCCTACATCCTGAAATCTACTTCCAAATCCAAACAATAAATATCATGTAAATATTTTTCACCATGAAATTCTTCATAATACTGCTTGCCAGTCTTCACAAATCCCATTTTTTCAGAGGTTCGAATAGAAGCAATATTATCTACAGATATATGAGCAAATATCTTTTTAACCTTCATTTCCTCTGCTGCGAACTTTATGATTGCGGTCAAAGCCTCGCTCATATAACCCTTTCGCCAATAGGATGGTTGTAAATCGTAACCCATTTGAATCTCGCCAGTTTCTCTGTTCCAACAGTGAAAACCGCAAGTTCCAATCTTTTCTCCCTTTTCTTTCAGTACAATAATCCACCTATGGTGATTTCTAGGCTCCCTTTCTAGATAAAAGCTAATCCATTTTTGTGCTTCTTCCATTGAACTACATGGCTCTGTATCATAAAGATACTGATTTACTTCACCAGTTGAAAATTGCTTATAGAAGAATTCTGCATCATCATATCCTATACATTTTAAAATTAATCTTTCTGTTTCTAAATCAATAAACATATAATCATTCACTTTCTAATTTTTCTACGAAGGTTTCAACATCAATAACCTTATATCCCTTTTGCTTCAATGCTTTTGCAAACAATCCCATTCCAGAAATTAATTTGCCGCTAAAACTACCGTCATATATCTGATTAACACCACAAGTAGGACTTCTTGATTGTAATATGCATAAATCAATATCTTCTCCTTCTATTTTGGATAGTGCCAACTCAACTGCCTTTGAATATTCTGAATGAACATTTTTTCCATTTTCATCAATTACAATTCCATTGGCAATTTCGGCACAAGGTCTAGGTGGTTTCATCCCTGCCAATACTTCAGGGCAAATAGAAATAACCTCCTTATCTTTCACGAAGTTAATAACTAATTGATTAGCATTATTCTTTCCATTATATTTGCAATTTTCGCCTAAAATACAGGCACTTACTAAAACTTTCATATCAAAATACCTCTCACCAATTTACGATTTGAAAACCATGTGTAAAATTATAACATAGGTAGATTCAGTTATCAATGCTACCTAAAATACGTAATAATATCACAAAAGAAATCAAACTGTGTATTTTTAAACTCTTGCAAGTAAAGTTGATGGAAGCCACTGCTTTAGACTTGGAAAAAGAATTGATGTCTGTTGGCCTGATGTTACTATCTGTTGTAGGGAAGTATATCAATGAATATAAAGCAAAAGCAGACCGAAAATATACTTTCCAGCCTGCTTATTATCCATTTCTATATACCTCAATTATATCCTGTTCCATTACAAGAGTAGCAAATTCCTGTTCCACCACATGCAGTGCATGGGGATAAATCATTACCATACATGCTAAACTGCCCAGTTCCATGGCAAATTGAGCAAACTTTTGAACCATGACAAACAGAACAATAGGTTTTTCTTTCGATTGGCTGGCTATCAGTACCTGGAATAATATCATTATCGGGAATTAAATCAGTATCTATTGATGGAATAGTCACAGAAGTATTTGGTTGATTTCCGGTAGCTGGTATGTTCATTGCAAAATAACCATCAAAAGAGATATTATCCCCATTATATACCTGTCCATAACAATTAAGGAATCCTCAAATAATGCCTTTGGATCGATCATAACAATCTATGCGTAATTCACAAGTATCAAATGCCCTTTGATAATCCGTATTTTCTTCCGGTGTATATGCTGTGGAAAGGTAATAATCATCATTTAAATGCTGACCCGCCAATACGTCTTCCTCTACTATATAAACCTGAATTGGATCTCCGAAATTTATTTTCCCCATTTCACTTAAAGTAAAAGTTCTTCCATGTTTCATATTAGGAATATTAGTACTTATGAAAAAGGTTAAAAAAGTCTTAGGAGCTAATTTTATTTTACTTGACCATGCCCCCGAGCTGTAATTAACATATTTGAATACTGCCCCTACTTCAATTTTCTCTTCGTTAAAATATGCAATAAAACTATTTTCTTCAACCGTCCATTTCTTGTCACTGCTGGTATAATAATTTACACCATCTTTCACTTCGTAAGTAACTTCTGAATTTCCCACATAATTCTGATCACTTTTCGTGCCCTTATCATTGGTTAATTCTCCCGCTGGCGTTTGCTCTTGCAAATTATTTGACCTATCTTGCGTATTGGAGCCTATACTTTTTGATGTACCATCTTTTAATGCAAAAGCTAAAATAGTTATACCTAGAACTACTAATACCGCAACGATAATTACAGCATTTTTATGAATAGTAATGCTAATAGATTTCGAGCCATTGACCTGGTTTCCACAATTGTGACAAAATTTTACTCCATCATTCAATTGATTTCCGCATTTGCTGCAAAAAGACATAATCCCCCTCCATTTATAAATTCTTAATTTAATTCATGCAAAATTTTTCAATTTCCTAGGGAACATCCCCAAACTTCAGTGGCCTTTTACTTTTAAAATCATCGGATACATATGAAGTGTTTTCATTAGTCCAAGGGCTATTCTAGTTGAAAGATTTTGATAAGAAACCATTGACTTCAGATTGGCATTTTCACAGAGGAAATGTTTTATATTAACTCTAATGAAGGTAAAAACAAGACAAATTCTATTAATCTAATTATACAGCACTTAGATACTGAAAATCAACAAGGAATAACAACCATAATAATCATCCCAGATACATGGAATTAATGCTTCTCTGTGATTATATAATTGAACAGGTAAATACGGTGGACAATTTATTACTGTTATCTCATTACTTGTTGTAATTGCAGCGGGTTTATCCATTTATATTTTTTCGCTTTCAAAGGAATAGGAAACATCGGAATTCTCCAGTGTTCCTATGCTCGGAGCTGTTCATAATGAGACAAAAGAATTAACCATCGAAGACATTGATGAAGTATAAGAAAATGTATTCGGCAAGGAGGACGCTATCCGTATAATGAATATGCTAACAGCCTCGCTTAATGCTAAGCCTTCGGAATACGGGCAATCTTCTATGCAATCTCAATATATTGATCGTGAAATGTAAAGGTGAGGTTATATACTTTTTTGACTATATTGCTTTGTTTTAAAAAAGTGTTGATGAATAAGGGAAAAATAGGACAAGCAATAGTGAGGATTTATAACATGAAAAACTGTTGCACAACTAGCAAACCAATTATTGTGCAACAGCTCCTAATTCAAAGTATTGAGAGCATCCACAGATTTGTTTGCACAAATCTGTGGATGCTCTCTTTTCATAACAAAGTTTGATTAATTGCATCTTCTATATTTACACATGTCTACTCTAGCGTACCAGCCACCCATAATCCTGTATACAATCCACAATATAATCAACAAACACTGTCTGATCCTTAATTTGATACAAAACCAAATAATATTTTTCGACTAACATTTTATGATACTTATTTAATGGAATAAATTCTGTTGTAAGAAATGGGAATCGTTCAGGCATTATAGAAAGAGAGCAAATAGCATTAATAAGATGATTTTTTACTTTATGCGCAGAAGTAGGACTTTTTTGTGCTAAAAAATGTACGTGACCCGCCAACATTTGACGAGCACGGTCAGAAACAATAATCTTATACTGAATCTTCTTTTCCATGTCCCACCTCGTCAATAATACTTTCGAGATAGCTGTCCAATTCATCTGGTGTAACTCCAGCACGTCCAGCCAAGCGGTCTTCCTCAACAGCCAACAGCTCTTCCCGTAGTTTTAGCATTTTTTCTCGACGAGTAAAGGTCTCTATATCCATAACCACGAGATCACCCTCGCCGTTTTTGGTTAGAAAAACAGGTTCACCAGTGGACTTGCACAAAGCTGCAATTTCATTATAGTTTTGCCGGATACTAGCAGATGGTTTAATCTGCATGGTATCAACTCCTTGTAGTAATATTTTAATCATATTTTATGTTTTCATACTATAATATCAATTAGCAATTGTGTTATCTTGCATATTATTGCTGACACTGGGATCTCATTTTATATCTCAAATAATCATTATAAACTTATATGGATGTTTCTTGTATGTGTAACTGGTAATTGTGGAAATAATAAGTAAGAAAAAATTAAAAAGGAGTAAGTCAAATGAAGCAAATAAACATACCTAAATTAATCTGAATGAAGAGTTAAAGAATTGCAAGAGCATGGAGGATCTTGTTGGTAAAAACGGATTAAGGCAGAGACTGTTCGGCAATATTATTCAGCAGTTCTTAGAGGCTGAGATGGAAGAGCATTTAGGAAGAGAAAAGTATGAGAGAAGTGATAATGAAAATAAATAGAATCTACATGGGGAGCTAAATATCCTATAGTAATCCAATCTTGGAATAACAATTGCTCTAATTTATCCACATACTTTAATTTTTCACCAGAAATATGTAGGATAATTTATACTACTAATGCACTAGAAGGTTTTAATAGATAGCTAAGAAAGTTCACAAAGGCTAGGGCCTTCTTCCCAACTGATGATTCTCTAAGGAAAGCTCTATATCTAGCTACAGAACAGATAATGACTAAGTGGACTTCGCCGGCTCAAAATTGGTCAGGAACATTAGCTTAACTTAGCATTATGTTTGATGATAGGTTTAATCAGTACCTTTAGTAATTATAGCTTGGCCAATCTTGAATAGTATGTATAATACTTGATATTTTGCAAAAACTAATACCACAAATAGGTACACCTTCTTAGTATTAGTAATACCCAAATTAAACAAAAATTACTACAGGGAATATATTCCTGTAGTAATTTCCAAATAAATCATACCTTGTCTAATTGAATTTACACAATTCTATGGACGTTCTCTAATTAAATTGATTGTCTACTTGACATGTGGCAGTTCAACGCCACGCTCCCTTCGGGAATTATTGTATCTTTATCCACAGTAATTAATTTTGCTTTTTGATTCAACCAGTTTTTGGTGATTTTGATATGCCATATTCGCTGCTTAGCTCTGCCAAACTCCTACCAGAATTATAGAGCTCTACAATATTATACTAACACCACCATCATGCATGGCCTGATGTGGCTTCTGTTCATCAAACCAGAGATTAACCCACTGGTTAGCATGTTACCAGTATACAGCTTCCTTCAGATTGACCTCTCGGTGGACACCCTTGCCTTCGGCTATATCCTTCCCACCGCCGAGCGTATTCGAGACTCTCACTGGTTGGAAGGTTCGCCCGCTGATGGCACGCCTAAATATATACCGGTGTAAAGTTAAAAAACTATACGCCGGAAACCTTAATCTTATGGGCATTAAAATTACTGCCAGAAGTTTTGGAATTTACTTTTTCATTCAAGCATTCCTTTTTTATTTAGATGTTGAATATTCTTTTCCATTCCAATATAAGACATCACTCTTAACCACTTCACCACCAGCCACAGCTTCTTCGTAATAATCAATTTTTATACTGGATTTTTCTGGTTCTTTCAACTTACAAAACCACTTGGAAAAGCATTCATTTGCTCCCTCTGAAGTTAATTCATAAATAGCACTACTGCTATAATAACCTCCAAGGACAGAACTACGCCACCCTGTAGTAACAGCAAAATGATAGCCGTTATCCACCGGTATCAGGTTATATTCCGAACCATAATAAACACTCTCCGCAAGGTCTCCAAACTCAAATGTGTGTTTCCCATCTGTATATATGAAATATTGCTGATAAAAATCCTTTCCCCCCTCAGTAGTAGTTCTGCCAAATTCGCATATCACTTCTTCCTTTCCATCGCCATTAAAATCATAAAACAACGGATCAATTTCGCTTTTAGCATCAGTATATTCATTTATAGCAGCCATCAACTCATCGTGTGAATACACATGTTCCTGCGCCATGTTTTCAATATTGTCATTCTTATTTACTTTACTGGCCGAGCCACAACCATAAAAGAGAAAAGCAGTTCCCAAGATAGTAGCTCCGCATATTATTGAGGTAAGTTTTTTTATATTCATTTAAGTTCCTCCTTATTTATAACACCTAATCCTATTTATTGAAATTGCAACACAAATAGCCATCCTGGAGCTATCTATCTGTTTCTATTCTAATTGTGCACCTATGTCACATACACAAGTACTCTCAAAGAAAAATATGAATTTATCTTACTTCTGTGAATTCAGGTATGTAATAGGATTATGAGCAGAAGTGTTCTGTGCTTGATGTCCTTCTCTTCCAGTTCAACGGCACCAGTTATTCTTTCATATTCATCAACGGATAAAGCCTCTGCTGAATGGCTCCCTGCCACAATGTTTGTCAGCTTTGCATCACTGAAAAAATTGAACTTATTGGAATATATCAATAAGTTTTTGGTTGTTTCTATATTGTGTCCCTTAGTGGAAACATATCGAGGTCAATCATGGTAGTAAGTAAATTAATCATTTATCATTTTGAGCTGATTGCATATTTCAGTGAATGCATCAGTTGCAGATCTGTTTTCTTCAACCAAGCATCTCAATTTAGAGTCATTAAATAATCTTCTCCCTGCGGCAACCCCCTTTGGGCAATCCAATGCCATTCGGGAAATAATATGTTCATGGTTCGGATGCTTTTTATCAAGTTCATAATATGTAGCCAAGGCTACTTGTACTGCTTCTAATTCTTTATGTGGGCCCTCAACTATAATATTTTTTGATTTAACATACTCACTATGCCCATTATATTTGGTAGCTCCTGCATATCTATCTCGTGCTGCAAATTTGCAATGTCGAATATTACCCATAACTATAGCACCAAAGCAAAGTATACAAGGTTCCGTTGTGGTATACAGTGTATAAGATCGGATATTGGGATGCTCTTTACGTTTTAACTGGACAATTGCATTTATTTCTGCATGGGCAAGGCTACTTCCATAAATAACCGGTTCATTGGCCTTTTCAACGAAGATCATATTTTGTCCAACTGAAACAAGTTCGTTATTTTCATTTATGATAGCAGCTCCGATAGGAATTGTATTTGAGCAAAAAGCTTCCCATGCCTTGTTAAAAGCTATCTGCCATCCAAACTCAAGTTCTTCCAAAGTCATATATTACACCTCTTTAAATAATTTAAAAAGATTCATACAGAAAAAAATAGTACTGAATCTAATGCTAATTATATATTATCCAGTTACTATAATCCAACAGAAATGATTCCTTCGATGATTATTTATTCTTCTGGCATAATTTTAACATCTATTCTGTCAACTCAACACTATCACTTTCAGGACAGTTGAAATGTTTATGTCAGAAGCAAAAAAGGATTTCCACCCATGACCACCTTTTGCAGAACAGTCAAAAGGAAAGAAACCGTCTGGAAAACCTTTATTTATAAGCAATTTGCCCGTTCTATTTCCACTCTTGCATCAATACCACA
>Ga0209537_1004663_pt1 | contig 11493 bp, 8 predicted proteins | sample BioPla4DNA1_FD_187698 | JGI IMG/M metagenome (GOLD analysis project Ga0209537, IMG submission 187698) | Biogas fermentation microbial communities from Germany - Plant 4 DNA1 (SPAdes) (version 2) | ecosystem: Engineered > Bioreactor > Anaerobic > Digestate | place: Bielefeld, North...
GTTTTGTTTTTACAGTACCTATGAGGAATTGAAACGGATTATCCCCTACCATTGCAAGGGTTGGTCCAAATGTTTTTACAGTACCTATGAGGAATTGAAACACCGATACAAAACGGCACTCGCCTGTCTTGGTTATGGGTTTTTACAGTACCTATGAGGAATTGAAACAAAGTTTTTCGGCTCTTTCCCATACAGGCGCTCCATGTTTTTACAGTACCTATGAGGAATTGAAACACCAGTGCTATATTGTCATTTCTGTCAACGCTAATCGTTTTTACAGTACCTATGAGGAATTGAAACAGTGGCGTTGTCATACCAGACATTCCCGACATAATGTTTTTACAGTACCTATGAGGAATTGAAACAAGTATATAAGTTTAATAAAACTCATATCTAACCTTGTTTTTACAGTACCTATGAGGAATTGAAACCAAGCTTCCTTTTGGTCTGCTTTACTTCTTTTTTTCTGTTTTTACAGTACCTATGAGGAATTGAAACATATTAACCCTGGTGTAATGGCCATGTTATTTGCTTTGTTTTTACAGTACCTATGAGGAATTGAAACATAGCCAGGATATATAGTAAATATGATTGTATGCAAAGTTTTTACAGTACCTATGAGGAATTGAAACTATCCCGATGTTATGAAGAAAAACATCCAATTTTTGCGTTTTTACAGTACCTATGAGGAATTGAAACAATTTTTATAGCAGTATATAATAATAAGATATTCATGGTTTTTACAGTACCTATGAGGAATTGAAACCCCGTTCAGGCATGGAGCGCCTGTATGGGAAAGAGCGTTTTTACAGTACCTATGAGGAATTGAAACCCACCTTTCATATATTATTTCTAAATCAATTACATATGTTTTTACAGTACCTATGAGGAATTGAAACACTGTTCCTGTGTCTTTCCACCCTACAAATCCTCCAAGTTTTTACAGTACCTATGAGGAATTGAAACTGATGCTACAAGAACTAGAAGACGCAACGGGAATTGAGTTTTTACAGTACCTATGAGGAATTGAAACTTGATGAGGTTTTCTCGTCATATAAATGTTCCAAGAGTTTTTACAGTACCTATGAGGAATTGAAACCACTCCACGAATTCCAAACACCCATCTTTATTAATTCGTTTTTACAGTACCTATGAGGAATTGAAACTCAAAAGGAATGTGTTTCATTTCATTCCATAATAAAGTTTTTACAGTACCTATGAGGAATTGAAACGTAAAAAATTTGGATTGAGGGATGTGTAAATATGAGAGTTTTTACAGTACCTATGAGGAATTGAAACCTGTATAAATTTCCTTTTTCATTAATATCAACTCCTTGTTTTTACAGTACCTATGAGGAATTGAAACCAGGCGGTACTTTTAGGACTGCAAAAGACGGTAGAAGTTTTTACAGTACCTATGAGGAATTGAAACCGATGGGATAACAACATAAGAAAAACCAAAAAAGATGGTTTTTACAGTACCTATGAGGAATTGAAACCCTGCCTGATGATCGATTCCGCCCAATGCCCCTTGAGTTTTTACAGTACCTATGAGGAATTGAAACATATAAATTTTCTGTTCTGTAGGACTATAGTAACCTGTTTTTACAGTACCTATGAGGAATTGAAACCCGCCGGATGATATTTGTCTTGTGCTTCCAAGTCCTGTTTTTACAGTACCTATGAGGAATTGAAACTAATGGAAATAACTTTTTCTTTTATTTGCATACAAGGGTTTTTACAGTACCTATGAGGAATTGAAACCTTTTATCCCATTCTTCATTCCCAAACTTTATATTTAGTTTTTACAGTACCTATGAGGAATTGAAACTATGGATAATGAAATAATTTTGATTGGTAAAGAATATCGTTTTTACAGTACCTATGAGGAATTGAAACGGTCACTAATTCCGCCTTCTACAAAGGCGACTGCGAGTTTTTACAGTACCTATGAGGAATTGAAACTAGCATCTTACAAATGTAACACAGCCAAACAAAGTAAAGTTTTTACAGTACCTATGAGGAATTGAAACAAATAAAAAAGGAGGTAGAGAAAATGAAGAAATTTTTGTTTTTACAGTACCTATGAGGAATTGAAACGCAGCTTCTTTCTTAGTAGCCCATCTTGCAGATCCATAGTTTTTACAGTACCTATGAGGAATTGAAACATAATCTCTTTCCCACATCCTGCACATTGAATATATTGTTTTTACAGTACCTATGAGGAATTGAAACATATTAATTTAGTTTCTTTCATCATAAAATTCCCCGTTTTTACAGTACCTATGAGGAATTGAAACTTAAACAAAAAAACTTTACCAATTAGAGAATCCTTGGTTTTTACAGTACCTATGAGGAATTGAAACAATGGAACGGCACAGAGAGAAGAGTGGAGATAGGAAAGGTTTTTACAGTACCTATGAGGAATTGAAACAACGCCGTGGGACATGCCGCGGATACCACTTTCATGTTTTTACAGTACCTATGAGGAATTGAAACACATTTCCTTCCCAATCTTGGAAGGAAATTTTTACAGTTTTTACAGTACCTATGAGGAATTGAAACTACTATAACCATATTTTTCGTTTGATATTTTCATAACGTTTTTACAGTACCTATGAGGAATTGAAACACAAATATTTTGTTAGAAATACAGTTTTTCCACTTCCTTGTTTTTACAGTACCTATGAGGAATTGAAACTTTCCGTCATCATTTCCGGGGGAAAGTTTTTGGAAGCGTTTTTACAGTACCTATGAGGAATTGAAACTTATACTACTAAAAATTTGACTATAACTCATCCCGGTTTTTACAGTACCTATGAGGAATTGAAACAACCTTTTTCTAATAAGTCTTTTCGAGATGTTGATTTGTTTTTACAGTACCTATGAGGAATTGAAACCCACTTTATAACCTGTCCCTATCCACGGACGCAATGGTTTTTACAGTACCTATGAGGAATTGAAACAGAGCCAAATAACCTCATTTTTTGCTTCATTAGGCAATTGTTTTTACAGTACCTATGAGGAATTGAAACGGGGGAAATATTTCCCCCTAACTACAAGTATTTAGAGTTTTTACAGTACCTATGAGGAATTGAAACAATCATAAAGGAGGTATTAGAAGATGAGATTTAGTGGTTTTTACAGTACCTATGAGGAATTGAAACCTTCGAAGATGTAGTCACGGCAGTTCCACTTTTCGTGTTTTTACAGTACCTATGAGGAATTGAAACCTCTTCTCGCTTCGCCATTCCACTCAACATTTACTCGTTTTTACAGTACCTATGAGGAATTGAAACAGAAAGCTGAGAGAGCAGCATAACCTTACAACTAGAGAGTTTTTACAGTACCTATGAGGAATTGAAACTAGACTCGCCCGCAGGGCGGGTCGGTAAATTCAGAGTGTTTTTACAGTACCTATGAGGAATTGAAACACAGTAGGTGAAGCGCGTGCTATCCTGCCCCGGAGAGTTTTTACAGTACCTATGAGGAATTGAAACGCAAGCATATTGATCATGACTTCATCTGTTGCTTCAAGTTTTTACAGTACCTATGAGGAATTGAAACAAAGCAGAAAATAAACTACATATATAGACTTGATTATAGTTTTTACAGTACCTATGAGGAATTGAAACTAAAGCGTTTCAAATATCGTTTTAAATATGATATAGAGTTTTTACAGTACCTATGAGGAATTGAAACCTTCATATGGAGTCATAAATAAAACCTCCTAAATTCCGTTTTTACAGTACCTATGAGGAATTGAAACGGGATCACCAAGTTTTTGTTGGTGATTTCCCTGAAGGTTTTTACAGTACCTATGAGGAATTGAAACCTTCCGCACCGGAAGGACTTTCAGTAACTGATATAAGGTTTTTACAGTACCTATGAGGAATTGAAACAAAATAAAAAAAGTGTTGACAAAGTATCGATAACGTGTTTTTACAGTACCTATGAGGAATTGAAACAAAACGCAACAAACAAAACAATAAAAACTAGGACATAAGTTTTTACAGTACCTATGAGGAATTGAAACTGAAAATCTAGTACATCGAATGGTGTCAAATGCCAAGTTTTTACAGTACCTATGAGGAATTGAAACCACATCACATATACTAGTACGTGGATGTATAGTCACAGTTTTTACAGTACCTATGAGGAATTGAAACTAGATATCATATCCCCACATATTACTTGTTTTCCCAGGTTTTTACAGTACCTATGAGGAATTGAAACAGGTTTGGCAGGATTTCTTTCAGGTGCCCAATCAGCCAGTTTTTACAGTACCTATGAGGAATTGAAACTACTAAATCCAGTTACTACACCTTTAAATTCCCATTGTTTTTACAGTACCTATGAGGAATTGAAACCCGGTACATCAAACCCCAGTATGTCTGTCAATACAGTTTTTACAGTACCTATGAGGAATTGAAACGCAATATCAAGCCTGCTACACTTTATTTCAAATCCCGTTTTTACAGTACCTATGAGGAATTGAAACATAATAAGTCTTTTCAATATGTTGATTTTCTTCAATGTTTTTACAGTACCTATGAGGAATTGAAACTCCTTCTCATAAATTCTAATATATTTCTCACTACTTCGTTTTTACAGTACCTATGAGGAATTGAAACGGCCACTGAGTGGCCACGTAGTGGCCACGTAGTAGCGTTTTTACAGTACCTATGAGGAATTGAAACTCCCACTTCTACAAAGCCACTACAAAGACATACATAGCGTTTTTACAGTACCTATGAGGAATTGAAACTATAGTGTTCAATATACTATAGAGGATATATTTAACTGTTTTTACAGTACCTATGAGGAATTGAAACTAATATTCCCCCTTTCATTCTCAAACTCATAGGACTGTTTTTACAGTACCTATGAGGAATTGAAACTAGGCAAAATTTTTAAAAAGGGTTTTATCAATCCTAGTTTTTACAGTACCTATGAGGAATTGAAACTACCTCACTGGTTTACCCCTGAATTGCTGAGCCTTTTGTTTTTACAGTACCTATGAGGAATTGAAACGTTCTTTTTTCATTTTATTTTTCATTTTATTACCTCGTTTTTACAGTACTTATGAGGAATTGAAACTATATTGACAATTCTGTAATTGCTGATTTGTGGGGCGTTTTTACAGTACCTATGAGGAATTGAAACTTTTAATATTTTGTATCAACTCATATTTTTTACAATAGTTTTTACAGTACCTATGAGGAATTGAAACATGTTATGAACGCTTAGCGCATTCTATAATAGTTATTAGTTTTTACAGTACCTATGAGGAATTGAAACCCGATATTGCAAAAACAAAAAAGCATAAAAAAAGCAGTTTTTACAGTACCTATGAGGAATTGAAACTCAAATATTTCACTAAATACTTCATTTAATGCGGATAGTTTTTACAGTACCTATGAGGAATTGAAACTTCCCAGATTTGAACTTCTGGGAATCCACCCCACATAGTTTTTACAGTACCTATGAGGAATTGAAACAGATAACAGGCTATAATTGAACATAACAAGCTATAATCGTTTTTACAGTACCTATGAGGAATTGAAACATAATTCCTGTAGCTGCGTCTATGATTCCACCAAGCGTTTTTACAGTACCTATGAGGAATTGAAACTCCCAAAATTCTTTTATTTTTTCTAGAGTATCAACAGTTTTTACAGTACCTATGAGGAATTGAAACTTTTCACCTTTACTTCTTCAAAATTCTTAATCTCTTTGTTTTTACAGTACCTATGAGGAATTGAAACACTTACTACTTCACTTATGAGGAAACGCTACCTCATAGTTTTTACAGTACCTATGAGGAATTGAAACATATTAAGCATCTTTTTAATGTCAATTTTCTTTCGCCAGTTTTTACAGTACCTATGAGGAATTGAAACTAGCATACCTTGTAGGCTGCTTAAATGAACTAGTCATGTTTTTACAGTACCTATGAGGAATTGAAACCGGTATAGTTTTTGTCAACTATGGCGAGACGGACGAAGCGTTTTTACAGTACCTATGAGGAATTGAAACAGCGGAGCGAATTAGCCTCCCTTATACGGCCTGTGGGTTTTTACAGTACCTATGAGGAATTGAAACTTTCTCGCTGCCTTCACCTTCTGATACCCAGGTAGCAGTTTTTACAGTACCTATGAGGAATTGAAACGTAAACGTACTAACTCTTTAGCTTCTTCGGTAGCAAAGTTTTTACAGTACCTATGAGGAATTGAAACTATATAATATATTACATTAACTATACCTTGTCAACGTTTTTACAGTACCTATGAGGAATTGAAACTATTCTGGCTTCAGCATAAAATGAGAAGATATTTGCGTTTTTACAGTACCTATGAGGAATTGAAACTAAAATGCTGAAATTTCTGATGGATAAAAGGTTATTGGTTTTTACAGTACCTATGAGGAATTGAAACTCATAACGTGTAGTAACTTTTACAATGCTAGTATCAGTTTTTACAGTACCTATGAGGAATTGAAACAAGCATTTAGGCTTCCTGTGCTAACGGTGAATATTCCTGTTTTTACAGTACCTATGAGGAATTGAAACGTTCACATAATTTTTGTGGATATACTTGCAAGCCGTGTTTTTACAGTACCTATGAGGAATTGAAACAAAACTGATAAACTAACTGAAAAAGATATAGAAATAGTTTTTACAGTACCTATGAGGAATTGAAACGGAATTGCAGCAGTAAAGAAAACTATAGATTTGGCTGAGTTTTTACAGTACCTATGAGGAATTGAAACTGCAACACTCAAGCGAAGTCAAATTTGGGCTTCTGAAGGTTTTTACAGTACCTATGAGGAATTGAAACTATGCTTTTTCAGTTCTTTGGTTGTTTTAATGTTTAAGTTTTTACAGTACCTATGAGGAATTGAAACAACTTCTGGGAACCCGCCCCACATATTCACAAACAGCGTTTTTACAGTACCTATGAGGAATTGAAACTATCACCTCCTTAAATGTTCATAAAAAAGAAGTATCCGTTTTTACAGTACCTATGAGGAATTGAAACAACTTCTGGGAACCCGCCCCACATATTCACAAACAGCGTTTTTACAGTACCTATGAGGAATTGAAACTATCATGTAGAATTGATACTGTCAACATTATATTTATAGTTTTTACAGTACCTATGAGGAATTGAAACCACCTACATAAACTCTATTGAGTTAAAAGATGCATATGTTTTTACAGTACCTATGAGGAATTGAAACAAAACTGGTAAAAGGAGGCTTTAAAAATGAAAAAATAGTTTTTACAGTACCTATGAGGAATTGAAACTAGAGGTATCGCCTTCTTTTATGGACGTCACATCAAAGTTTTTACAGTACCTATGAGGAATTGAAACAGTATTGTAGATTTACCAGTTCCCGCTTCACCATATAGTTTTTACAGTACCTATGAGGAATTGAAACTCTTCTGGAATGAAGTCTATCTCTTTTTTTAGTCCTCGTTTTTACAGTACCTATGAGGAATTGAAACGAAACTAAGACTATACCAAAAGGAAAAATCAAGGCTAGTTTTTACAGTACCTATGAGGAATTGAAACTAGTGTATGTCTTTTATACCGTTACGATACACTGCGTTTTTACAGTACCTATGAGGAATTGAAACTCTCCGTTATTGAAAACTACATCGACTACATAGGCATCGTTTTTACAGTACCTATGAGGAATTGAAACCTCTACCAAGCAGCACCTTTATTTCGGTACTCATTCCAGTTTTTACAGTACCTATGAGGAATTGAAACCCGAATATGATTCGATAGAAGAGTTTAAGCATGATTAGTTTTTACAGTACCTATGAGGAATTGAAACCTGGGGAGTGTTGGTACTAAGTTTCCGTTAATTCTAGTTTTTACAGTACCTATGAGGAATTGAAACGCGTCTCCTGGCATTCTTTCTAGTATTTTTATTAACTCGTTTTTACAGTACCTATGAGGAATTGAAACAAGCTAAAGTGATAGCGGTTAAAGCCCCCGCCATTGGTTTTTACAGTACCTATGAGGAATTGAAACTTCTCGCATTCGCTCCATGACACGCAGCTATATATCGTTTTTACAGTACCTATGAGGAATTGAAACAGAGGATGATGGAATTATTTAAAGATATTTCTGAGGATGTTTTTACAGTACCTATGAGGAATTGAAACACCCAACCTAAATATCTCAAATCATGAATTAAATCAGTTTTTACAGTACCTATGAGGAATTGAAACATATAATTTTTTTGGATGAAGGGAAGGGAATATAACCGTTTTTACAGTACCTATGAGGAATTGAAACTGCAGTAAATAGGATAGATAATATAGAAAGCTATATTTGTTTTTACAGTACCTATGAGGAATTGAAACTAAGCTTGATGTTGGCGAATGGAGCATTTATGCATCGGTTTTTACAGTACCTATGAGGAATTGAAACAATAATAAGAGGTGATATCATGTTATATAAGATAATACGTTTTTACAGTACCTATGAGGAATTGAAACAATACTTCATTGTGTAGGTCGCAGTAATATCCATTAGTTTTTACAGTACCTATGAGGAATTGAAACAAGTATAAAAAACATAAAAAAAAAGAGGCTTCAAGCGTTTTTACAGTACCTATGAGGAATTGAAACTCATAGACATAAATTCTTCCTCTATACCAATCTCTTAGTTTTTACAGTACCTATGAGGAATTGAAACAAAGTGTTTTCTACAACTATGCTACTAATGCTTTTACTGTTTTTACAGTACCTATGAGGAATTGAAACAATTTTTCATATCCTCAGGGTATAGAACTCTATACAGTTTTTACAGTACCTATGAGGAATTGAAACGCCTGCGCTCCCGCATACATCACACCTCCTTCCATACGTTTTTACAGTACCTATGAGGAATTGAAACAACATTCTTCATGATTTTCTCCTCCTAAGTATAAGTGTTTTTACAGTACCTATGAGGAATTGAAACCTCTTTTCAGCCCGCTCTAATAACTTTTTCCTTTCCGTTTTTACAGTACCTATGAGGAATTGAAACCTCTTTTCAGCCCGCTCTAATAACTTTTTCCTTTCCGTTTTTACAGTACCTATGAGGAATTGAAACCCGTGTCAACACTTTTTTTAAATTTCCTTTTCCGGGTTTTTACAGTACCTATGAGGAATTGAAACTAAATTACGTAAAGATGGACGCTATCAATGGACACAGTTTTTACAGTACCTATGAGGAATTGAAACATTGAACTATCTTTCTATTCGTGTTGAAAAATGAATAGTTTTTACAGTACCTATGAGGAATTGAAACAGGACATTGCCCTTAAGAATGTCGATAAACTCATTACGTTTTTACAGTACCTATGAGGAATTGAAACTTGGAAAAAGGGGAAGTGTTTTGCAAGCTATATACCAGTTTTTACAGTACCTATGAGGAATTGAAACAGGGTGACAGTAATCACCCTCTTTTGTTTCAATCAGGGTTTTTACAGTACCTATGAGGAATTGAAACCAATTTCAGAATCAATAACGGATTCTGTGTAATTAAGTTTTTACAGTACCTATGAGGAATTGAAACCGGATAAACAACACAGCCTTTGATTCGGAAATATCTGGTTTTTACAGTACCTATGAGGAATTGAAACTACACCTGCCTGCCCTAAGTTTCAATACAAAATTTACGTTTTTACAGTACCTATGAGGAATTGAAACATTGTATTGCATATTCTACGGCTTTTTTGTAATTTGGGTTTTTACAGTACCTATGAGGAATTGAAACTGTATGTACAATTAAGTGTCACTTCAATGTTTCTAAGTTTTTACAGTACCTATGAGGAATTGAAACTTCTTCTGACAAACCATCAAATTTCTCGGTTAATTGTTTTTACAGTACCTATGAGGAATTGAAACATCAACACTTCGTTGGTCATCCATTGATATGCAAGTTTTTACAGTACCTATGAGGAATTGAAACCTTCTTGATGTCATCTGATTTTTTAATTTCCATCTCGTTTTTACAGTACCTATGAGGAATTGAAACGAAGGACAAGAAGTTGAATAAAAAACGTCAAAACACCGTTTTTACAGTACCTATGAGGAATTGAAACCAGCATAACCCACTAAGCCACCCATATAGTTTTCGGGTTTTTACAGTACCTATGAGGAATTGAAACAGAGGCGCCCCAATACCCGAGAAATTCATAAATGCGTTTTTACAGTACCTATGAGGAATTGAAACCCGTCTTCCATCCAAATACTGTCAATCCATTCTCCTTCGTTTTTACAGTACCTATGAGGAATTGAAACTCGTGAACCTCTTGCAACATTTCTTTTTCTGTTTGGGTTTTTACAGTACCTATGAGGAATTGAAACCTATTGATTCTAATTTTCATATAATACAACCTCCAAGTTTTTACAGTACCTATGAGGAATTGAAACAAATATGCTGCAATTACACCTGTAGCATAATCCAATAGTTTTTACAGTACCTATGAGGAATTGAAACTTTTTCTCTTTGTTGTTCTCGCCTTCTCTTTCCTTCGTTTTTACAGTACCTATGAGGAATTGAAACCCTTACACCTCCTTCTTTAAAGTTTGATATTTTTTAGTTTTTACAGTACCTATGAGGAATTGAAACTTTATAATTTTATCGGCAAGTTCTTCGGCGTCTTCTTGTTTTTACAGTACCTATGAGGAATTGAAACTCCGATACCCAACGCTCTACAAATTCTTTTGCGTTATGTTTTTACAGTACCTATGAGGAATTGAAACGCTCAAAAAGGATTGAAGCTGTTGCAGTAGCACCAAGGTTTTTACAGTACCTATGAGGAATTGAAACTAATATAATAATTTATCTGATGAACCACCAGCACATGTTTTTACAGTACCTATGAGGAATTGAAACCTGTGTCTAGATATTGGCGATAATAAGGATCCGTTCAGGGTTTTTACAGTACCTATGAGGAATTGAAACGCGCGTGCTATCCTGTCCCTGGAGAGGGCGTACCTGGTTTTTACAGTACCTATGAGGGATTGAAACACCTGTTTAACAATGTCATCAGCGCAATTCTGCCGCGTTTTTACAGTACCTATGAGGAATTGAAACCCCTTGCTTCCGTCAAACTCAATGTCCCTAATAGTTGGTTTTTACAGTACCTATGAGGAATTGAAACTTGAACGTCTTGAAGTACCCTTCGTTCTCTCCACTCGTTTTTACAGTACCTATGAGGAATTGAAACTGAGGTTGTTAGGTGCATTTCCACCTGTTTGCCTACTGTTTTTACAGTACCTATGAGGAATTGAAACCTAGATGTCAGGTAGAAAGAAAACAAATAGACAATATGTTTTTACTGTTGTTGTCAATAATAATTGGTTCTTTCCATAGTTAGTTGAATAACCTCATTTTTTCAAGCTGGAGAATTTTGGTTTTTAATGTTTCAAAACTACAACGGCCATACATAATTCGTTTTATTACCTTTAGTTTATTAATACAC
>Ga0209537_1004669_pt1 | contig 11480 bp, 9 predicted proteins | sample BioPla4DNA1_FD_187698 | JGI IMG/M metagenome (GOLD analysis project Ga0209537, IMG submission 187698) | Biogas fermentation microbial communities from Germany - Plant 4 DNA1 (SPAdes) (version 2) | ecosystem: Engineered > Bioreactor > Anaerobic > Digestate | place: Bielefeld, North...
CCCTATATTCTCTGCTTACTACTTCAATAGATTTTTCTATTTTCTTCTCACATCCTATAAATATCATTAAGACTAATAATATAATACTAATTATTTTCTTCATAACATATCTCCTCTACATTTTTAATAAAGGTTTATTTTATAATTTATTATATATAATATATTTATAAGTATTACAATCAATTAATAATTTATTAATTGATTATATTAAAACGATCTTATAGTTTTCCATACATTTAATAAATTATAATAGGAGTGAAACAGGTGTCTGAAATTATAACTGCTGTAAATAAAGAGGATAAGGAAATAGGCCCTATCGAAAAAATGGAAGCTCATCATAATGGAATTTTACATAGAGCCTTTTCTATATTAATCTTTAATTCTAATAATGAATTATTACTACAAAAAAGAGCTTTAAATAAATATCATTCTCCCAGACTTTGGACTAATACCTGCTGCAGCCACCCAAGGTTTGGTGAAAAATTAAAAGATGCAATTTATAGGAGACTTAAGGAGGAAATGGGGTTTATTTGCGAACTTAAAGAGGCTTTCAGCTTTGTTTATAAAGTAGAATTTGAGGATGGACTTTTTGAACATGAATTTGACCATGTTTTTATTGGAAAATACAATGGTGATGTTATTCCTAATAAAGATGAAGTTGAAGATTATAAATGGGTTAATATAGAAGAGCTTAAAAGAGATATAGAAAAAAATCCTGAAGCTTATACATATTGGTTTAAGATATTATTTGATAAAATAAAAAATTATAATCTAATAAAGTAAAGGCTGTCGCCTTATAAGTCAATTAACCTTACGACAGCCCTTTATTAATCTATTATATTATTCTTGTCCTAATACAACTGCTCCTTCTAAATCTATTTCCAATTCCTTAACTAACCAATTATTACTTAATAAAGTTAATTCTTTACTAAGGTTAGATATAAATTCTTTATTTTTTTCATCTACAATAGTTATAATAGTTGGTCCTGCTCCGCTTATGAAGGTGCCTAAAGCATTATTATTATCACAGATACTCTTTAGCTTATCAAAATCAGGTATAAGTTTACTTCTATAGTTTTGATGAAGCTTATCTTCTAGCCCATATTTCAACAAATCAAATTTCCCATTAGAAAGAGCTGAAATTAATAAAGCTACTCTACCTACATTAAATACTGCATCTTTAAAAGATATTTCCCTCGGCAAAACCCCTCTGGCCTCTCTAGTAGATAGAGTAAATTCAGGAATTAATGCAATAAATTTAATTCCCTTAGCCACATGTATTTTATTATAAAATACATTTTCTCTCTCTACTATTGAGGTTACTAAACCTCCAAGCAATGCTGGTGCAACATTATCTGGATGTCCCTCTATCTCTGTTGCAATCTTTAATAAATCATCTTTTGATAAAGGTTTTCCTGCCAACTCATTAGCACCTAATATCCCTGCTACTATGCAGGCTGCACTGCTTCCAAGTCCCCTGGAAACAGGAATATTATTCTCCATTGTTATTTTAATTCCCCTTAGTTTGCAATCCATTTTAGAAAGGGTTTTTTTCATGGACAAATAAACTAGATTATTTTCATTATTAAAATCATCATCACAACCTACAATTTCTAAACCTTCAGGAAGCTCTTCAAAAGTAAAAGTATTATATAAATTCAATGCAATACCTACGGCATCAAAGCCAGGGCCTAAATTTGCACTAGTAGCTGGAACTCTTATTTTAATCATTATTCCCACCTACTTTTAAAAACTTTTCTATCATTCTTCTCATATCTTCCTTATTGCAATTATGATTATGAATTATTTTTTTCTCCTTAAGATTTTTTATAGCCTTAGGAATAGCTATATTAGTCTCTTTAGATAAAATATCTATAAGTTCAAATTCATCCCTATCTCTTATATCAAGACCTATTGAGGAAGCAACAGAGGCCGGGAATTTATAAGGGCTTGCAGTAGAAACAATAATTGTTTCTATATCTTCTTCCTTATATTCTTTTTTATACTTTTCACTTACATTATAGGCTACTGCTGTATGAGTATCTAATAAATAATTAAATCTCTTATATACCTTCTTTATAGTATCTGCTACTTCTTCTTCGCTAGAATATCCAGCATAAAAGTCTCCTAATATATCCTTGTCTATTTTATAAAATCCCACATCTGATAACTGCTCCATACATAAGGCTGTTAACTTTTCCTTTTCCTCATCTAAATGATAAAGAAGCCTTTCAAGATTACTTGAAATCAATATATCCATAGATGGTGAACTAGTTAATATAAGTTCTCTTCTTTTATCATATATTCCTGTATCAAAGAAATCTGTTAAAACCTTATTTTCATTTGAAGCACATATTAACTTATTTATAGGTAGTCCCATTTTCTTTGCATAGTATGCAGCAAGAATATTTCCAAAGTTACCTGTAGGCACTGCAAAGTTAATTTTATCTCCTAGTTGAATTTTATTATCCTTAACTAGTAAAAGGTAGCTGTAAAAATAATAAACTACTTGTGGAATTAGCCTTCCTATATTTATAGAATTTGCTGAAGATAATATATAGTTATTTTTATTTAAAAATTCTACAAACTCCTTATCATTAAAAATAGCTTTTACTCCACCTTGGGCATCATCAAAATTTCCATTTATACCTACAACATAAGTATTTTCTCCCTCTTGAGTTCTCATTTGAAGCTTTTGAATTTTACTTACTCCTTCTTCTGGGAAAAATACTATAATTTTTATCCCATCTACCTTTGCAAATCCTTCTAAGGCAGCCTTTCCTGTATCTCCTGAGGTAGCAGTAAGAATAACTACTTCTTTGTTTTCTCCATTGATTTTTAAAGATTGTTTTAATAAATAAGGCAATATAGATAAGGCCATATCTTTAAAAGCTAAAGTCGGTCCATGATATAATTCAAGGCAATAATCTTCCCCAAGCTTTACTAATGGTGCTATAAGCTCTGTATCAAACTTATCATCGTAGGCCTTTTTAATACATTCCCTAAGATCCCTTTCCTCAAAATCTGTAAAAAACTTACTCATAATTTCAAAGGCAAGATCCTTATAATTTAAATTCTTTAATTCATCTAAGGATATCTTGGGAATATTAAGAGGAACAAAAAGTCCTCCATCCCTTGATATTCCCTGAATAATAGCCTGACTAGGACTTACTGATATATCTTCATTTCTAGTGCTTATATATCTCATTTAACTCTCCCCCTTCTAAAGAAGTATTCTTGCTAAGAAATAATCTTTTTTATCTATTCCTAATGAAGATATAAGATTATTTATTTTAGCTATTTCTACTTCTTCTGTTATTATTGCTATATTGCTTTCTTCACTTAGTATCTTGTTTGAAATATCCCTTAGAACGCTGATTATATCTTTATTTGGAGTAGAAATCCTTAAATAATAATTTCCCTTTAATTTATCATTGTTATTTTTCAAATTATTTTCTCCTAATGGATTTCCCTTTCTGTAGCTATCTAAAATAATATCTAACACATCACTTAAAACTGCATTTGCAGTAGCCAGCTTACCAGCACCAGCTCCATAAAATTTTAGTTCCCCAATATTGTCTCCTTTAAAAGCAACAGAATTAAAAGCCATATTTACATTAGCAAAATAGTTGCTATTTTTAACTATGACTGGCTGCACTACCGCAGTAAAGCCATCTTCGCAAACTTTTGCTTCCCCAATTAATTTTATAGTGGAATCCATAGATTTTATATTATTTATATCAAAAGATTTAATTGAACTTATTCCATTAAGAATTATATCTTCTTCAGTAATCTTCCCTTGTAATGACAGGGTCGCTAATATTCTAAGCTTTCTTAAGGTATCATGCCCTTCTACGTCAGCTGTAGGATCCGCTTCAGCATATCCCAATTCCTGAGCAATTTTTAAAACTTCATCATAACTTTTACCTTCATCTATCATTCTTGTTAAGATATAATTACAAGTTCCATTAAGAATACCTTGTACTTCTAATATTTCATTAAGGGAAAGCTGTTCTTTTAAAGCTTTTATTACAGGTATTCCACCCCCAACACTTCCCTCATATAAAAAGGCAAGATTTTTTTCACTAGCTAAAGACGAAAGTTCTTCAAAATATTTAGATACTACTGCCTTATTGGCTGTAACAACATTCTTCCCTGCCTTTAAAGCTTCAGTAATATATTCATAGCTGCATTCTAAATCCCCAGTAACTTCGACTATAATACTTATTTCTTTATCCCTTAAAATTTCATTAAAGTCAGTAGTCAAAATGCCTTCTTCAATATCAAGTCCTCTCTCCTTATTTAAATTTCTGACAAGAATTTTCTTAACATTAATATCCTTTCCAACTATATTCTTTAGTTGATCTTTTCTATTATTTATTATTTCTACTATTCCTGTACCTACTGTTCCAAGACCTAATAAACCTATATTAACCATACTGCACCCTCCTATTTATGCTTTTTCACTTTTAATAAAACGCCTTATAAATTGCTTCTATTGCTTTTTCAAAATCGTCATTTTCTACACCAATGATTATATTTAGTTCACTAGATCCTTGAATTATCATTCTGGTATTAATTTCAGCCTTTCCTAAAGATGTAAATATCTTAGCCGAAATCCCCTTTGTTCTAATCATTCCCCTCCCTACTACAGCTATTAAAGCCATATCTGGATAAGTTTCTATATTATCAGGATTACATAAAATGCGAATTTCTTCTATTACCTTTTTTAATTTAGAACTTATTTCAGAAGCAGGAACTACCACAGAAATAGAATCTATACTTGAAGGCATATGCTCAATTGATATATCATTTGTTTCGAATACAGATATAACCTTTCTAAAAAAGTCTTTTTCTGAAGTCATTAATGTTTTTTCGATAGATATTACTGTAAAATCCTTTTTCCCTGATATTCCTGTAATTCCTTTAGAATTTACTGGTGTTGCATCATTGACTATCATGGTTCCTTTATCTCCTGGTCTATTAGTATTTCTTATATTTATCGGAATACCATATTTTCTAACTGGAAAAATTGCCTCCTCATGAAGTACAGATGCTCCCATATAAGATAGTTCCCTTAGCTCTTTATATGTCACAACTTCCATAGGATTAGGATCTTTTACTATATTAGGATCAGCCACTAAAAAACCTGAAACATCTGTCCAATTTTCATATTTATCAGCTTTTACCCCATTAGCTATAATTGATCCAGTAATATCTGACCCTCCCCTTGAAAAAGTTACTATTTCATTATTTTCTTTAGAGCCATAAAAACCTGGAATAACTGCATAATCTATATCTTTAAGACCTTCTCTAACCTTTCTTTCTGTATCAATTTCATTGAAAGTACCATCATTATTAAAGGAAATTATTTCTTTTGCATCAATAAACTTAAACCCCAAATAATTTGCAAGAATAATTCCATTTAGGTACTCACCTCTGCTAGCTGTATAATCCCTAGATGCACCATCTCTTATATTATTTTTAATTTCATTTAAATAACTCTCAATATCTATTTCTAGACTAAGTTCCCTGCATATTTCTACATATCTATCCTTTATTATTTTAAATACTTCTTCAAAATTAAGACCATGAGATGCAAGTTGATGGCACATATATAGAAGGTCTGTTACCTTATGATCCTTGCCATTCCGTTTGCCAGGCGCAGATGGTATAATAAATCTTCTCCTTTCATCTTCAGATATTATTTCTTTTACTTTTTTAAATTGAGCTCCATTTGCTAAGGAGCTGCCCCCAAATTTTACAACAATAATATTATTCATATTAGCCCCCTTTTTTGATTATTGCTTATTTTCTGATAATTATTATTTTGTATAAAAAAACACTCATCCTAAAAAGGACGAGTGTAAATCTCGTATCCACCTATTACAGCAAATTGGTATTAACGCTTACCACACGCATATTCCTACTAAATTTCAGAACTGAGCTCCTGGGTGGTTTTCAATCCATTGTATCAAAGAAGTCTTTCAGCCGGTGAACTTCTCTCTCTTTTGACCTTGATGAATTTACTCTTCCCAATCATAGCTTTTTTTATTTTACATTCTACAATCAGTTTTAATTTCTGTCAAGATAAAAAAAACGGATTATTATTTACTTTTTTTCTTAACCAATTCATACAATGTATAAACTGGACTTCCTGTACCACCTTTTATAGTTAAATCTGTTTTCTTATCTGCCCAAGCTGTTCCAGCTATATCTAAATGTAACCATGGTTTATCTTTAACAAATTCTCCTATAAATAAGCCTGCTGTTATAGTGCCAGCATTTCTTCCCGGACTATTATTTAGATCAGCAATTTCTGATTTTACCATTTCTTTATATTCATCAAAAGATGGAAGCTGCCAGAACTTTTCTCCAGTATAAGATGATACTTCTTTAAGTTCTCCATAGAACTTATCATTATTTGTAACAACTGCTGTTGTAGTATCTCCAAGAGCAACTAAAGCAGCACCTGTTAATGTTGCTAAGTCAATAACTTCACTAGCATTTTCCTTTTCTATAATATATGTCACTGCATCTACTAAAGTTAATCTTCCTTCAGCATCTGTATTTCTTATTTCAATAGTTTTTCCTGCCATACTTCCTATTATATCCCCAGGTTTATATGCACTGCCAGAAATCATATTTTCACAGGCTGCTATTACACCAACAGCATTAATTTTTAATTTTTGTCTTGAAATAATAGACATTGCACCTATAACTGATGCTGCTCCGCCCATATCTGACTTCATATCAACCATTCCAGAAGTTGGTTTAAGTGAATATCCGCCAGAGTCATAAGTTAGGCCCTTTCCTACAAGACCTAAAATTTCTCCCTTTCCTTCAGGATTTCCAAAATATCTCATAACTATAAGTTTAGGTTCTTTTTCAGAAGCTTTAGCTACACTATAGAAAGCTTCCATTTTTAATTCCTTAATTTTTTCAAGCCCATAAACTTCTACTTCAAAACCATTTTCTTTACCAGCATCAATAGCTGCTTGGGCTAAGGTTTCAGGATAAATAACATTTGCAGGCTCATTAACTAAATCTCTAGCTAAAATTATTCCCTTGCCTATTGCATTTCCTTCTTCAATAGCTTCAAGAACTTCAGAACTTGCTTCTTTTAATCCATGTACTCCTATTGATACCACAATATCATTTTCTTTTTCCTTATCTGTTTTATACTTATTAAAAGTATAATCAGCTAAGTGAGCAGCTATTGTAGCATTTTTAGCCATTTCTTCAACAGTTAATTTATTATTAACTGGAAGTCTTAAAAATACTTTATTTGCCTTTAATTCCTTTGCTTTTCTTATTGCCTTAGCAGTTGCCTTTCTAATTTTATCAAGATTTAATTCTTCTTCTTTTCCTAATCCTACTAATACAACAGTTTGATAGTTTCCCATTAAATCCATTGTAAAAGTATATAACTCACCATTTTTTCCATTAAATAAGTTTCTGCCTTGTGCATAAGATATGTTTTTATTTAGTTCTTCCTTAGGTAAAGTAAGCTTATTTTCAAGTAAATATATAACCCTTACTTCTACTTCAGAACAACCAAAAGCTCTATATGATACCTTCATTATCATCACCTCTATAAAAATACTTTCTTTTTCTTATGATAGCACTGTTGATAAATATATTCAACTAATAAGCATTGTTAGTTATATTAATAAAATAAAAATATTTTATTCCACTGTATAAATTTATCATTTATGTAAATAATATAAATGTAGCCTGCTTAAGCAGAAAATCCCCCATATATTTATACATCAAAAGCGCTAAGGCGCTTTTTTTATTATTATAATAAGTATATTATGTAAGTTCCTTGTTTTGGTGTATAATTTATATTAATACAATAAAAATGGAGGTAATTTTATATATGAAAAATAAAAAACCAATAATAGTATCTGTACTATTATTATCATTTATACTTCTAACGTCTGGATGTTCTAGTCTAGATAAAGCTCAAAAAACCTTTGATGTTTATGTTGAAAAATGGGTACAAGCTGATTATAGTGGTATGTACGAAATGTTAACTGAAGATATAAAAGAAAGCTTATCTGAAGAAGATTTCGTTACTAGATATAATAATATATTTTCTGCTATAAATGCTAATGATCTAATAGTAGAACCTGATGGGGATAGAGCAAAAGAAAAAGATGGAGTTAATATTCCATTTAAGGTAACTATGAATTCTATAGCTGGAAATATAACTCTTACTGGTTATAAATTATCCTTAATTAAAGAAAACAAAGAATATAAAATAAAATGGGATGAAGGTTTAATATTTCCTCAAATGATTAAGGATGATAAAGTTTGGGTTAATACAGTTCCAGCAAAAAGAGGCAGCATATTAGATAAAGATGGTAATCCTCTAGCTCAAGATGGAATTCTTAACACTGTTGGTATTTATCCAGCTAAATTTAATAAGGGTGATATAGATGCTAAAATAACTGAAATTGCAAGTACTCTTGATATAAGCGAAGATAATATAAAAACAAAACTTAACGAAAATACTAATCCAGAACATTTTATTCCTTTAGTTGATATATTACCAGAGGATACTAGGTTATCTAACTTAAAGAATAGAGAAGAAGAAGGTATTCTAATTAGAGAAAAGGAAGGTAGAGTTTATAAAGGTGGTGAAGCCTTTGGTAGATTAATCGGTTATATAGGAAATATCACTGCTGAAGAACTAGAAGCTAATAAGGGTAAAGGATATCATGATACAAGCCTAATTGGTAAAGCTGGCTTAGAACAAGTATTTGAAGAAACTTTACGAGGACAAGATTTTGCTGAAATATATATAGAACGAGCTACAGAAAAAATAACTATAGCATCTATAGAAAGTAAGGATGGAAAGGATATTAAAACTTCCATTGATACAGAGCTTCAAAAGAAAATATATAGTGAAATGAATGGTGAAAAAGGAGCTGCAACTGCTGTAAATCCTAAAACCGGTGAAGTGTTAGCTATGATAAGCTCTCCATCTTTTGATTCTAATGTATTTACAACTTATGTAACTAAAACGCAGAAAGCTAAATGGGAAGAAATAGGGGATGCTGATGAAATAAATAGATTTAATAAAATCTATTCTCCTGGATCAACAATGAAACTTTTAACTTCTGTAATTGGCTTAGAAAATACTATAATAGCCCCTAATTCTACTAGAGATATTGAAGGTTTAACTTGGCAAAAGGATAATTCTTGGGGAGATTATAAAATAACCAGAGTAACAGATCCAGGAAAAGCAGTTAGCTTAAAAGATGCTGTCAACCATTCAGATAATATCTATTATGGTCAAGTAGCTTTAGAATTAGGCAGTGAAAAATTTATTAATGGCATTAAAAAGTTTGGAATTGGTGAAGAACTACCTTTTGAATATCCAATGGAACTTTCTCAAATTTCTAATGATGGAAATTTAGATAATGAAATTCTATTAGCAGATACAGGATATGGACAAGGTGAAATAATGATGACACCTTTACATGTGGCCTTATCCTACAGCGCTTTAGCTAATGAAGGTAATATAATGAAGCCAAGATTAGTAATAAGCGAAAATTCTGAAGCAGTAGTTTGGAAAGAACAAGCTATATTAAATGATAATTTACCAGTATTAATAGATGCATTTACAGCCTTAATTAATGATCCTGGTGCTACAATTCCAGATGGGGCCGTTCCTGGCTTTAGAGTTGCTGGAAAAACAGGTACTGCCGAAATAAAACAATCCCAAGATGATACTTCAGGTACCGAAAATGGATGGTTTGTTTCTGTTGATACAGATACATCAAAAATTTCCTTAGCTATGATTATTGAAGATGTTAAGGATAGAGGACATAGCCATTTTACTGTTCCAAAGGTAAGAAATGTTATGGAATACTATCTTAATAGATAACAGGTAGTAGGTAAAAAAGTAATCTGATGAATTTAATAATTTTATATTATAAAACTAAAAGACTTAGCTTCTGCTAAGTCTTTTCATTTATTGTTAATTATTAATTATCTAAATACTATTTTTCCATCTTCAAATTTATCTATTATAGCTAAAGATTCAACCCTTGCTCCCATTCCTTCCAGCACTTCTCTTCCTTCTTGGAAGCCCTTTTCTATAACTATCCCAATTCCAACTAAGTTTGCTCCTGCCTGATTAACTAAATCTATCATTCCTTTAGCAGCACAACCTTTAGCTAAGAAGTCATCTATTATTAATATATTTTCGCCTTCTTTTATGAATTGCTTGCCAACTCTAACCTTATAAGTTTTCTTCTTTGTAAAGGAAGCTACTTCTGCTTCATAAACTTCCTTATCTAAGTTTAAGCTTTCTGTCTTTTTAGCAAATACTACTGGAACATAATCAAAATATTGTGAAACTATTGCTGCTATTCCAATCCCTGAAGCCTCAATGGTTAGAATCTTGTCTACTTTAATATCCTTAAATCTTTCTCTAAATTCTTGTCCAACTTCATTTAAAAATTTAATATCCATTTGATGATTTAAAAAACAGTCCACCTTTAATATATTTCCTTCTCTAACCTTGCCTTCATTTAATATTTTTTCTTTAAGCTTTTCCATATAATATCTCCTTATTACATTCTAATAGTATTCTAAATCAGCTTGCCCTTAGATATCATGTAATAAAGCTATAGTTATATAGCAATAATTAATTCTTCGTAGTTAGGATATTTACGGTTTCCTAGTAGAAACACTTGAACCATATTATCAAGCATATACGAATACTATTTTATTATTTATTGTTTTCTTTCGGATTTTATTATATCACTAATATGAATTAAAATCCATAGAAATACCTTTATTTTTCATCATATTTATCTTCTATTCTAACTATTCTATTTTCCTTTAGACTTTTTTGGACATCTATTATCCTTTGATTTTTTGAACCTCTATATTTTATATTGTTCGCCTTTTCTTCTTCAATAAATCTTCCATCTACTAAAACATCAATGCTATTTAAAAGTTCTTTAAAACCCTTTCTTTTATCAATATTTTCTAATATTTCCTCAAAGGTATATCCTGTATAACACCATATATTTAAATTTTTTTCCTTAAAACTTTTTGCCATGTAAGAAAACTCCACTGCTCTTTCAAAGGGATCTCCGCCACTGAAAGTAACTCCCTTAATTATTGGATTGCTTAAGGTATCCTTAATAAGCTCTTCCATATCTTTTTCTTCTCCAGCATTGAAGTCATGAGTATCTGGATTAAAACATCCCTTACAATTATGCTTACAGCCTTGAGAAAAGAATACCCTTCGTATTCCAGGACCATTAACTAAACTTTCATAGGCAATTCCTGAAAGTCTTATAGTTTTTTTCATATAGAATCCCCCTTAATTATCTTCTAAAACTATTTTATCATTATAACTTTCTATTATACTTTTAGTTCTATTAAAAGATTCTACAACTCTTGTTTTTCCTTCTTCAGTTAGGTATTCTGCATCATTTACTGTAGCTGGCACT
>Ga0209537_1004670_pt1 | contig 11478 bp, 9 predicted proteins | sample BioPla4DNA1_FD_187698 | JGI IMG/M metagenome (GOLD analysis project Ga0209537, IMG submission 187698) | Biogas fermentation microbial communities from Germany - Plant 4 DNA1 (SPAdes) (version 2) | ecosystem: Engineered > Bioreactor > Anaerobic > Digestate | place: Bielefeld, North...
GTCTTGGCTTGTCTGATTCCGGTGATCGGAGCTTCTCGATTCAGCATCGTCACCTTCAAACAGGAAGTTGTCCGAAGCCAGCGCAAGCCGTTGTGGGAAAGGTTCCTACTCGATTTCATTCTCTTGGGCACCTCTTTCTACGGTTACCGAACTCTGACACAGCAACGCCTGATCATGACGCTGCAGACTCAAAGCAGCAGGGAGGCACTGGCGTTATTGATGGATCCCATGCTCTTTTTCGTTCCGGTGATCTTCTTGCTGGGAGCGGGATTGTTCGTCTTACGCATTTTCCCCTACATCATGCACTTCCTGTCATGGATCACGGGACCTTTCCGGGGCGTATCCTGGACACTGACGACCAAACAACTCGCCCGCAACGCCAGGCAATATACTCCCTTGCTCCTGTTGCTAATCGTGACAGTTGCCCTCGGTATCTACTCAGCGGCAGCGGCTCGCACCCTGTCTCGCAATTTTGAGGATCGCATTATGTACGCCATCGGTGCGGATGCGGTGCTTACTGAGCAGTGGTCTTTACCAACCGCCGGCGATCCCGATGACTTTTTCAGTCTCTTCGGCGGAGGCGATGAAGACAGCAGACCGCCCGAACCCCTGGTTTTCGAACCGCCGTTTTACGTGCACGAAGATCTTCCCGGCGTCAAAGCCGCTGCCCGCGTTTTGACGCGCAATGTCAACATCCAGGTAGGCGGAAACTTCAGGGGTCAGGGACAGATGATGGCTATAGTCCCCCGTGAATTCGCGGATGTAGCGTGGTTTCGCCACGATCTCACGCCCATCCACTACTACCACTACCTCAATCTCCTGACGCGATACAGCGAAGGAGCATTGATATCCAACGAGTTCATGGAGGAAAACCATCTCAATCCCGGAGACTGGATCACTTTGATGCTTAAAAACCAGCCCATTGATGTCTTCATCGTGGCAGGCATAGATCTGTGGCCGACTCTATACCCTGAAGCGGGAACGATCGTGGTCACCAATCTGCAACACGTGCAGCAGGTCACCACTCTCGAGCCGTATGCCATCTGGCTCAAGATGGAAAGCGGTGCGTCATTGATCGACGCCGTAGATAGCCTGCGTGAACAAGGCATCTGGGTTTCATCAGTGACCGACAGTCGCCTACAGATCGTTGAGGGTCGTCGGGAACCTCACCGCATGGGCTTTTTCGGGATTTTGTCCATTGGCTTTCTCGTCTCAGTAGTTGTAACCATCATGGGCTTTTTCCTGTACACATTCCTTTCGTTGAGGGCACGAATGCTCCACTTCGGTGTACTTCGAGCTATCGGGCTCTCAGTCAGACAACTGATCTCCATGTTGGCTTTGGAACAGGTCTTCTCTCTAGGTCTGGGCCTCATCGTGGGCACTCTACTGGGCCGCCTGATAAGCAATGTCTTCTTACCGTTCCTGGAGCAGACTAGCGAGTTCAAAGAGGCCATACCGCAGTTCATGATCGTCATCGAAGCACAAGATCTGCAAAAGATCTACGTGGTACTGCTGTCCATGCTCCTCGTAGGAGTGCTGGCTCTCGCGGTTGTACTGTTCCGCATGCGCCTGGCACAAGCAGTCAAGATAGGGGAGGAAGTCTAGTGTCATGGAGACGCTTGATACCCAGAAGGTGGCGTAGTCGGAGCCACCCACACTCAAAAGCTGCGACTGCGAGCCTAACCACAGACACTGAGCAGATCGGCCTGCAGCTGTTGGAAGATGATGATCCTGCCGGCCCACCTCCCAATCCTACAACGGCCGATGCCGCCATCGGTGAGCCCTTCATTGTTTGCCAGAACCTAGTGAAGATCTACAAGATCGAGGATCTTGAGGTCTTCGCTCTGCAAGGTCTTGATCTGGAGATCAGGCGCGGCGAGCTGATGGCCATCATCGGTAGCAGCGGCAGTGGTAAGTCCACTCTCCTCAACGTACTGGGTGGCCTGGACATCCCTACCGCGGGTCGCGCCTATGTAGCCGGATGGGATTTACTGCGGATGAGCAATCGAGCGCGCGTCCTATACAAAAGACACACCGTGGGTTTCGTCTGGCAGAATGTGAGCCGCAATCTGGTGCCGTATCTAACTGCACTGGAGAATGTCGAACTGCCTATGATTTTGGCCGGCAAGTACGATCGTAACAGAGCCAAAGAGCTGTTAGAGGCGGTTGGGCTTGAAAAGCGCATGCGCCACAAACCTGTGCATATGTCGGGCGGAGAGCAACAACGTGTGGCCATCGCCATCGCCTTGGCCAACAACCCTTCTGTCCTACTGGCCGACGAGCCAACCGGGTCACTTGACTCACGGACTGCGCTAACGGTGCTACAGGCCTTTCGTCAAGTCCGCGACATTTACGGAGTCACTGTCGTCGTGGTTACTCACGATCGCAGCATGTCCAATGCCGTGGACCGCTTCGTGGAAATCCGTGACGGTAAGACCAGCACGGAAGCGGTTCGTCGCGATCTGTCGGAAGATGTGGCAGAAGCCACTCACGATCGCTATACGCTACTGGACTCCGCCGGCCGTCTGCAGCTTCCTTTGTCTTACATGGAAAGCATCGGACTTCAAGGCCCAAGTCGCGTCCGCTTGACAGTGGACGGACGGCGCATTATTATCGAACCCCCTGATGAGGATACTCCCCCTCTTTCTGAAGAGCCGGCTTAGTCCGCAATCTTCTCCTCTACCGCTATGGCACAGAAGGAGCCATTCATGAATCTCATTCATGGAATTGGCACACATGTTAGAGTATAATACAAGTGGCGTCATGTTCTTGGCGCGTTCCCGAATGTTGATAACAGCGAGGGGGGGAGTGACCTATGGCGATCAAGTGCCCTGACTGCAACTCCTTCAACCCGACGGCCGCCACGAACTGCAGAAAATGTGGAGCCGAACTCAATCCCAAGACTACCACCGTCACCGAAAGCAATGCTCCCGACAAGCGCTCCGTTCCTTGGTACAAGCGTTTGTTAAGTCGGCGAAAAGAGTAACACGACCGCAGTCCATCCCTCAAGCGGGGCCGCCGATCATGTGCACAGGCGGCCTATGATTTCATTGATCATATCTGGCCATCCGATTCATATATGGAAAGACTCCCCGACACTCATATGGGCAGACTAAGTGCCGGAGGTGAAGCATTGCGGATTACAGGCGTGGTGCCCGCCGCGCTACGGGCCGCCATTGACGCGAATATCGAACTGAAAGAGGCCTTGATGCGGACCCAGATGCCGAGGCGCTTCCAAGCCATGGTTCTTGGCCTGACCGCCCTTAGGCAGATGAAGAGTCACGAACGGACCTCCTCGAGCGTCAGAATATGGGCACAGAGCACAAATGGGTAGTCCGACGTTTGTCTCATCTCCCGGGAGGAGCGGTCCCGTCCGCTCCTCTAATCGTTTTCCTCGATATCTTCTTCATGTGTTTTTTTCCACAGCTCAGGATCAAAAGGAGCTCGACGTCCGGGGCACTTGTCGCGACGGCACAGCCGACACGAGTAGAAATCTCTCTCCGACGGAAAGAGAATACCCGAGACAGTCTTGTTTGGCTGCATGAGACAGCTTTCATTGAGTTGCACACCGATCCGGGCCGGCGCATCGCCCAACAGTCTAAAAAGCTCCACTTGCTGCTCAAGAGGCCAGACAGCGACGTCGCCCGAGCCGGGATGCATGGACGACAAACCGGAGATGCCGTACTTCGAACGCACATGAGTGATCAAGTGATTGCGGGCCGCGTTCAGAGCCTGTGATTTAAGACACTCTATGCTGTAGCGCAACAGCTCGTCACTGTAGCGGGCAAGAAGACCATCCAGCTCCAAGCCACACGTGGCTATGAAAGGAAACACCCGATACACATCTGTCAGATTCATCCTCAGCACGCGGCTTGTGAAGACCACACCGTCGATGGTTACGGTATCCCGCCCTCGCTCCTCGACATAGCCCACTCCGTAAAGCGCCTTGGGCTTCGCCACTGATGCGGCCTGATCAACAACGTCCTGAATCTCAGAGGCGAGATCCGATGATGCATCAAGGCCCAACGTCTTCAATAGATCGGCTGAATCGGGGACAAAGGGAATCTCATCCAGAATCGTGACAACCGTTATCATGATTACCTCCTGAGATCTTTGCCGTAATCGTTCGCTCTTGCCAGCTATCACCCTTCTCGAACATTGAAGAATTAGGCAGGTTATTGATCACAAGGCCAGAAACTATCCCTCATGAGAACACGGCACGATTCTCGAACGAGATCCTACATTTCTCAGCATTTGCCCAACCTGCCCGTGGAGATTCACGACGCTTTGCTGGCATGCGGGGTATCGACGGTCATTCGATCGGGTAGCAATCTCTTCCATCAAGGCGATCCGGCTGAGAAAGGCTATCTAATTCTCAAGGGACGGCTCAAGCTGACTCAACTTCACGAACGAGGTAAAGAAGTGATCCTGGGCTATTTCGGACCAGGCGATCTGATCGCCTTTTTGACCGCCTATGACCAAACGGACTATCCCGCTACGGCGGAGGCCGTCGAGACCGTCGAGCTAGTCGGTTGGGACGCTGAAGCACTGCGTCAGCTGATACGTACGCATCCGCCTTTAGCCGATATGGTGCTGCGCATGGCGGCAGCGCGCATGAAAGAGACACAGAAACGCTATCTCGAGCTGTGTGCGGAACAGGTGGACGGACGCTTGGCCCGCGCACTGCTACGGATTATGAATCAAGCCGGTCGCAAGACTGAAAACGGTATCGTCATCGAGTTTCCTCTTAGTCGAGAAGACCTCGCCGACTACATCGGTACCTCCTTGTACACGGTCAGTCGCACGTTGAGTCTTTGGGAGAAGAAGGGCTGGGTGGTCTCCGGACGCGAGCGCATCACTGTCACTGACCCACATGCCCTGATGGCATTCGCCGAGGGCGTTGATCTCAGCGCAAAAAAGACTGTTATTTGCTCTGGCGCAAAGAATGATGCAAAGGATCCGCCTATACTGGAGCCATGATGAGACTGAGTCCTGAGATGACCGTTCAAGATCTATTGCATCGTTTCCCGGAAGCTATGCGGTTCTTCGTCAGACACAGGATGCTGTGTGTGGGCTGTCCCTCGGCGCCCTTTCATACCCTGAAAGACGTGGCGCATCTTCATGATCTGACCGTAGAGTCTTTGCTCAGCCAGCTCAATGAAGTGATCGCCGATACAACAGAAGGACACCCGTGTCAAAAGGACTGCTAATGAAGGATTGCATAGCCACAGTATCTATCAAAGGAGGCCGTTGATGTTCTGTTTTCAATGTCAGGAGACTGTAGGAAACACCGGCTGTACAGTCAGAGGTGTATGCGGAAAAGAAGAAAGCACCGCCAACCTTCAAGATCTGTTGATCTACGTACTCAAAGGCATATCGATTTACAGCGAAAGACTCAAGGAATTGGGTAGACCGGACCGTTCAACCGCCAGGTTCATCTACCAAGCTCTCTTTGCCACGATCACTAACGCCAACTTCGATGATGAACGCTTTGTGGGTTTGATTCGGGAAGCCCTCATGATTCGTGAGCAACTGCGCTCTAGATTCCTGGCCGTCTATAAAGAAAAGACGGGCGAGGATTTCAACGAGAATCTGCATGATGCCGCCACTTGGTCATCCGATGATCCCGCCGAGTTCGCTGAGAAAGCTACCTCCGTCGGCGTATTGGCGACATCCGACCCTGATGTACGTTCTTTGCGAGAACTGTTGATCCTCGGTCTAAAGGGTATTTCGGCCTATGCGGAGCATGCCGCCGTGCTCGGATACCGAAAAGAAGAGATAGAGGACTTCATGACGGAGGCCCTCGCCTCTACCACCAAGGAATTGTCTGCGAATGAGATGATCGATCTCGTAATGCGAGCCGGTGAGACGGCCGTCTCTGCTATGGCTCTTCTTGATGAAGCCAACACAGGCAGCTACGGTCATCCCGAGATTAGCGAGGTAAACCTCGGTGTGCGCAACAACCCGGGGATTCTCATCAGCGGTCACGATCTGAAAGACCTGGAGGCTCTGCTGAAACAGACCGAGGGAACCGGCGTCGATGTCTACACCCACGGTGAGATGCTGCCGGCTCACTACTACCCCGCCTTCAAGAAGTACAAGCATCTTGTGGGTAACTACGGCGGTTCGTGGTGGCGGCAAAATGAGGAGTTCGAAGCGTTTAACGGTCCGATCCTCATGACCACCAACTGCCTCGTGCCTCCGAGAAAGAACAACACGTACCTCGACCGTCTTTTCACCACAGGAGTGGTGGGTTACGAGGGAGCGACGCACATTCCGGAAAACCCTGACGGAGAAAAAGACTTCTCGGCCATCATCGCCAAGGCTAAGCAGTGCCCGCCGCCTACACCGCTTGAAGATGGAAAACTGATCGGTGGATTTGCTCACAACCAAGTATTCAGTCTTGCCGACAAAGTGGTGGAGGCCGTCAAGTCAGGAGCGATCAGGAGATTCATAGTCATGGCTGGCTGCGACGGACGTCACAAGACCCGCAACTACTACACCGAAGTGGCTCAGCAATTGCCACCTGATACAGTAATACTGACCGCTGGCTGTGCCAAGTATCGTTACAATAAGCTTCAACTCGGCGACATCGGCGGCATTCCCCGTGTCCTAGATGCCGGACAGTGCAATGACTCCTATTCGCTGGCTCTGATCGCCCTCAAACTAAAGGAGATCTTCGGTCTCGATGACATCAACGACTTGCCGATCTCGTATGATATCGCTTGGTACGAGCAAAAGGCCGTAGCCGTACTGTTGGCTCTGCTGTATCTTGGCGTCAAAGGCATTCGTCTTGGTCCGACGCTGCCCGCTTTCTTGTCGCCGGCTGTGGCCAAAGTGCTCGTTGAGAACTTTGACATCAAGCCTATCGGCACCGTAGAAGAAGACATCGCTGCAATGATGGCTGGCAGATAGAGGATAAACACCAATCAGGTTGGAAGCGGGATTGCTCCCGCCTCTTACCACACCACCGGGCATACGGTTTTCGTGCCACGGCGGTTCATGTAGCAGTCCCGGAACTGTCGATGTTCATCAAGCAGCGAGACGAGTCCAAGTGCACAGAAGACGGACTTCTTGAAGGCTTCGTTCAGATGTGAGGCTCCTGGATTCCACCGGGGGCCTCGTCCGTTTGTGGCGGACTTCCATGCCCGTTCCTCCGTCAGTCCGCGTTTCATCAGGTTACAAGCCCAAATGTAGGGGCGTTTCCATTGGCACCGGATGAGGCATCGCGGTCTCCGGCGAATCCGGCCGTCAAACTCCGCAAAGACGTTCTTCACCCGCAAGCCGGAAAGGGTTCCCTAACCTCGTAGAAGCGGTGTAAGCTCATCCACGATTCGTTTGAGGCTCCATCCCCTGCCCCGGCGAAGGAGGCCTTCACTTTCTCCTTGAGCCGTTTCAGTGATTCCGGCGCTACTTTGAGCCGAGGCTTCATATGAGGTCATGGAGTAGCCGAGGAATCTCCGCCGCCAAGGGCGATTGACCGCGTTTTTCTGACGGTTGACCTTGAGCTTAAGCTTACTCTCCAAGAACCCGGTGATCGATTCCATGACTCGCTCTCCGGCCCGCCGAGACTGCACATATATCATGCATCGTCGGCATATCGGCAGAAGGCGTGTCCTCGTCTTTCCGGTTCTTTGTCCAGCTAATCCGAAAGGGTGTTGGACGCATGGGAGAGAGCGAGCCGCCTTGCGGCGTTCCTTCTCGCCGGACCGATATGAGACCGCCCTTCATCATTCCCACTTCGTCGGGCCAGTGCTTTGCCTGCGGCTTCCTTCAGATTCCACCTCACGCCGGACTCCCTTGCCGTCCGGCTGGCAGTTCCCCCCCATCGGGCCTGCAGCAGATTTTCACGCCCAAGTAAACGCCCCAATGCCGAGCGTACATAAGAAAAACGCCCCGCGAGAAGCGAGGCGTTTAAAGGTTTGCCGGCAGCGAGCTACTCTCCCACAGGGTCTCCCCTGCAGTACCATCGCCGCTGGAGGGCTTAACTGCCGTGTTCGGGATGGGAACGGGTGGGTCCCCTCCGCTATGGCCACCGACAAAAGCTTAGGGTCTTTTGACACCCTGACAACTGCACAGGATGAAGGTGACTTTGAGGTTGCCCGAAGGCTTTAAGGTCAAGCCCTCGACCGATTAGTACTCATCAGCTAAACGCCTTACGACGCTTACACTTTGAGCCTATCAACCTGGTCATCTTCCAGGGGTCTTACTCTCTTTGATGAGATGGGAGATCTCATCTTGAGGGGGGTTTCACGCTTAGATGCTTTCAGCGTTTATCCCGGCCGCACATAGCTATCCGGCTGTGCTCCTGGCGGAACAACCGGCTCACCAGCGGTGCGTCCATCCCGGTCCTCTCGTACTAGGGACGGATCCTCTTCAAATCTCCTACGCCCGTGGCAGATAGGGACCGAACTGTCTCACGACGTTCTGAACCCAGCTCGCGTACCGCTTTAATGGGCGAACAGCCCAACCCTTGGGACCGACTACGGCCCCAGGATGCGACGAGCCGACATCGAGGTGCCAAACCTCCCCGTCGATGTGAACTCTTGGGGGAGATGAGCCTGTTATCCCCAGGGTAGCTTTTATCCGTTGAGCGATGGCCCTTCCACTCGGTACCACCGGATCACTAAGCCCGACTTTCGTCCCTGCTCGACTTGTTGGTCTCGCAGTCAAGCTCCCTTATGCCTTTACACTCTATGAGCGCGATTTCCAACCGCGCTGAGGGAACCTTTGGGCGCCTCCGTTACCTTTTAGGAGGCGACCGCCCCAGTCAAACTGCCCGCCTGAGACTGTCCCCCGACCGGATTCACGGCCGAAGGTTAGAATTTCGGCATGCGAAGAGTGGTATTCCACCGACGGCTCCAACGAGACTGGCGTCCCGTCTTCTATGCCTCCCACCTATCCTATACAGCGCATACCAAGATCCAATCTCAAGTTACAGTAAAGCTCCATGGGGTCTTTCCGTCTTGCCACGGGTAACCAGCATCTTCACTGGTACTACAATTTCGCCGAGTCCCCTGTTGAGACAGCGCCCAAGTCGTTACGCCATTCGTGCAGGTCGGAACTTACCCGACAAGGAATTTCGCTACCTTAGGACCGTTATAGTTACGGCCGCCATTGACCGGGGCTTCGGTTCAGAGCTTCGGTTGCCCTAACACTTCCCCTTAACCTTCCGGCATTGGGCAGGCGTCAGCCCCTATACTTCGGCTTGCGCCTTAGCAGAGACCTGTGTTTTTGGTAAACAGTCGCTTGGGCTCATTCGCTGCGGCCATCAAAAGCTCCACGTGTTGTACATTTCACCTTTGATGGCACTCCTTTTCCCGAAGTTACGGAGTTGGTTTGCCGAGTTCCTTAACAGGGGTTATCTCGCGCGCCTGAGGATTCTCTCCCCGCCTACCTGTGTCGGTTTGCGGTACGGGCACCGGTGAACTCGCTAGAGGCTTTTCTCGGCAGCATGGGATCGACCCGTTCGGTACTGTATTTTCCCTCCCCGTCACGGCTCAGGATTTATGTGTGGCGGATTTGCCTACCACACTCCCTACCCGCTTGGACCGGCTATTCCGGCAGCCGGCGGTATCTACCCTTCTGCGTCACCCCATCGCTCAAACGCTCACTCGGTGGTACAGGAATCTCAACCTGTTGTCCATCGCCTACGCCTTTAGGCCTCGGCTTAGGTCCCGACTTACCCTGAGTGGACGAACCTTGCTCAGGAATCCTTAGGCTTTCGGCGGACAGGATTCTCACCTGTCTTATCGCTACTCATACCGGCATTCTCTCTTCCCTGCGCTCCACCGCGCCTTTCGGTACGGCTTCTGTGCACAAGGAACGCTCCCCTACCATACAAAAACACCTTTGGCGTTTCTGTATCCGAAGCTTCGGTGGTGGACTTAGCCCCGCTACATTTTCGGCGCAGGACCACTCGACCAGTGAGCTGTTACGCACTCTTTAAATGAATGGCTGCTTCTAAGCCAACATCCTGGTTGTCTGGGCAATCCCACATCCTTTTCCACTGAGTCCACACTTTGGGACCTTAGCTGTCGGTCTGGGCTGTTTCCCTTTCGACTACGAAGCTTAGCCCCCGTAGTCTGACTCTTGTTCCTCTCTCCATAGGCATTCGGAGTTTGAACGGGTTCGGTAACCTTGTGGGGCCCCTAGCCCGATCAGTGCTCTACCTCCTATGGTCTCAAGAACAAGGCTCGCCCTAAAGCGATTTCGGGGAGAACCAGCTATCTCCGGGTTCGTTTGGCTTTTCACCCCTATCCACAGCTCATCCCAAGCCTTTTCAACGGCTACGTGGTTCGGGCTTCCACCAAGGGTTAACTTGGCTTCACCCTGGCCATGGATAGATCACCCGGTTTCGGGTCTATCGCATGCAACTTTAACGCCCTTTTCAGACTCGGTTTCCCTACGGCTCCGCATCTGGCGATGCTTAACCTCGCTGCATACGTTAACTCGCCGGCCCGTTCTACAAAAAGTACGCCATCACCCACTTCTGGGGCTCTGACCGTTTGTCAGCGTACGGTTTCAGGTTCTGTTTCACTCCCCTCTCGGGGTGCTTTTCACCTTTCCCTCACGGTACTCGTTCACTATCGGTCGCCGGGAGTATTTAGCCTTGGAGCGTGGTCGCCCCTGATTCATACGAGGTTTCTCGTGCCTCGTACTACTCCGGATAAACCCAGCCTATAACTTCTTTTCGCCTACGGGGCTGTCACCCTCTGTGGCTACTCTTTCCAGAAGTACTCGGCTAAGAAGTTCTTCGGCTGTGATGAGCTGCAACTCATCCCGGTTCTCCACTACCCCGACCTTGCAACGCTTGCAGGCTTTCCACAAGGTCGGTTTGGGCTCTTCCCCTTTCGCTCGCCGCTACTGAGGGAATCTCGATTGATTTCTTTTCCACGGGATACTAAGATGTTTCAGTTCTCCCGGTGCCCCTCCTAAGGCTATGGATTCACCTTAGGATACCATCCGTTGGGATGGTGGGTTTCCCCATTCGGATATCCCCGGATCTATGCCTGCTTGCGGCTCCCCGAGGCTTTTCGCAGCTTGCCGCGTCCTTCTTCGGCTCCCGGCGCCTAGGCATCCGCCGTACGCCTTTGTTCGCTTGACCGATCGCCTGCGTGATCTTCTCACGCTTCATCCTCAGGCAACTTCTTCTTGCACACTCTCCTGCGTCGATGTCTCACGCAAGTTGTGCAATCTTCGTCACCTTCTATCCTCTGTGCAGTTGTCAAGGTGCCAAAATCGAGCGTCCTCATCAAGAGGGCGCGTTGGTGGGCTTAGGTGGATTCGAACCACCGACCTCACCCTTATCAGGGGTGCGCTCTAGCCACCTGAGCTATAAGCCCTCATGTCAGTCCTCAACAACTAAACAGCGTACAGGGCAAAGCAAGTTCGACCTGGAGTCTTGCGGGTTTGGCAACCCGGCATTACTCCTTAGAAAGGAGGTGATCCAGCCGCACCTTCCGATACGGCTACCTT
>Ga0209537_1004671_pt1 | contig 11474 bp, 9 predicted proteins | sample BioPla4DNA1_FD_187698 | JGI IMG/M metagenome (GOLD analysis project Ga0209537, IMG submission 187698) | Biogas fermentation microbial communities from Germany - Plant 4 DNA1 (SPAdes) (version 2) | ecosystem: Engineered > Bioreactor > Anaerobic > Digestate | place: Bielefeld, North...
TTTATCCATTTTTATTGGCCTTGTAATTGCCTAATAACCTTAACTAAATTTTTTACTAAGTGTTCATGATAAATTTTCCCTTTTTCCTTTGAGGACTTTGACGGTTCACCAGTTACTCCACCATATTCTTCAGCATGGACTTTTGCAGTTTTAATAGTACTGGGAACATAGCATAGTGTATCGTGTTCATAGGTAGGATCAACTGAATATAATTCTACAGGCTTTATTGGATTATCTATTGCCTTATCTAATTGGACTAGCTCTTCATACCTATATAGCATATGTGAGGTTTCAATTTCTTCTGCGTGGCCAACGGGACCAAATCCTAATTTCTTTACTATATCTTTGGACATATAGGCTGGATCAAATATTTTTACTGTCACATCCAGTTCTCTTTGTGCTTTTTCAGCAGCCAATTGCATCCATATTATATTTACTATCCTGTGGCCATTTATGATTACAAATTTATCTATGTTATGCTCTGATAAGGATTTTATTATGTCAAACAGGTATTCAACTAAAACTTCTGCTCTTATAGTAATGGTACCAGGAAGCACCATATGGTGAGGACTCCAACCAAACCATAGGGGAGGAACTATTATGGCATCTGTTTCTTTGGCTGCAGACTCAGCAAGGGTTATGGCAACATAGGTATCAGTTCCTAGCGGGAGATGTAAGCCATGCTGTTCCGTGCTGCCCACTGGAATGATAGCTGTTCCCTTACTTTTTTCAATTAGCCTTTTAACCTCTTCCCAATTGTTTTTTTGTAACCAATTGTCCATAAAATAGCTCCTTTCGATAAAATTTAGATGTACTTTAATTGTATAATAAATTAAAGCAATAAAATGTGTTGCAGAACACATTTTATTGCTTTAAATTGTAAAGAAATAGGGCTATCCTCATAGGCCTTATTTTTCCACAACTATTATATATTTTCCTTTACGTAAAATAGCCCCTTCTTCTTCCAATTCTTTTAGCAGGCGTGTTACGGTACTCCTTGTTGAGCCAATCATGCTTGCCAGTTCCTCATGTGTTATCCTTAAATCAATTTTATTTCCTTCCTCCACCTTTACTTCATGCTGAACAGAAAGCCTTTTTAATAGGCGGTAGAGTCTTCCTTTTGCACCAAAGTAGGAATTATCGTACAGTTGGGACATGAGTATTCTAAATTTGGTGGTGATCATGAGCAAAATACTATTGTATAATTGGGGGTTTTTCACTAAATAAGCCATCAGGTCTTCTTTATTTATTTTACACAGCCTAACATCTGTATAGGCTCTTGTAATTACTTGATCGTAGTCTTGCTGTATCATGGTAATTTCCCCAAACAGGTCTCCAGCTGAAAGGATTAAGATTATTCTCTCTCTCCCCTCTATGTCTAGAAAATACTGTATGACCTTTCCATCAAGAATCAGGTATAAATGGTTGAGTTTTTTAAATTCAAATTCTATAAAGTCTCCCCTTTTAAATTCCATTTCTGTGCCAAGGCCTCTTAAATTCTCCAATATAGTTTTCCTATAACTATAATTTATAGTGTACTCATCACGGACTATCATCAAAACCCCCTTAAAAATTTATACCCAAATAGGTATAATGAGAAAACATGTATGGCTTCAAGTTTAAAAGGCAGAAAGAAATTTACAGATAACCCAATAAACACAAGGACAGTTTAATGTATAGTAGTTCTTTAGGGTCCTTCAGGTCCGACCCGAGAATATTCTTAATCTTATCCAGGCGATACATCAAGGTACTTCGATGTATATATAACCTTTCTGCAGTTTGGAGAGCATTAAATTGATTTTTGAAATAGGTACTGAGGGTTTTTATATACTCAGTATTTTTACTCTTATCTATATCTATCAATTCCAGTAGTTTCTCATGAACAATCATAGTTGCTGGGAGTTCGTTTGTGAATTGCCTTAACATATAATCATAGGAAACATCATTGAAGGTGTGGACTAATTTATCAGGTGATATTTCCATTCCAATGGATAGAGCGATTTGTGATTGTATATATTGGTATCGTAAATTCATATGTCCAGATAAACTGCGGCTGATGCCAACATTTAACTGGCTTTTTTCTACGAATTCTTCCATGTAATTTACAATTTCTTCTAAGCTTAGTTTACAAAGGGTCATATTTATAAAAATTACTACCTTGTTTTTGTAAAGGAAAGGGCAAGAGTGGCTAAATATATTTTTCAAATAGTAGATAATAGGATAATAGGTATGATTTTGTTTATCCATTTCTGTTAACCTGACACTAGCACATAAGTATTTATGGCTGGATAGCCAACCTTCAGAATTAAGCTTATGGCTTGCATCTAGAAAGTCTACATTCTCATCGTATAAAATATCAAGGAAAATCTTACTTAAGTACATGTAATCATTGCTGACCCTGTTTGAATTTCTAATAAGGCTAGGATTAAGTATGCGCTGTATTAAAAGAGCAAGGAATTCTAACAGGAAGCCTTCATTTTTACTTATCTTTCGGTTATCCTCCAGCATTACTAAGCGGTAGGTAGTTCTATTATTTTGCTTTATATTTACGCAGAGGGAGGCTAGTCCAGTTACATGGGGTGGAAAATAAAAAGCACTGTTTAAATTTTTTACTTCCTGGAACAACTTGCTATTTTTCAATGCTGTTACATAGTAATGGGTATTTTGAGAAGAACCAAATACACTCTCTTGAGGGATTGTAGGATCTATAAAAGCTGCTGCTACAATTGTAAAATCCATGCCTGTTACAAAGAGTGAATTATTAAATATAGGCAAACTAATAGATAACATAGTATCAATGGATTTACCTTCAAGATAAGCCTTAATCAAATTATCTTGCCAGTTATTGTACTTATTAAACAATTCCTGAATCTGGGAGAATATATCAATGGCATTTACACTATCATCTAAAATACATATATTAGGGTACTTAAAATTGTTTTTATTACCAGCTACGATGAACAAGGAATGCTTGGGCAATATTTCATAGTCTTTCAAAGTATCTATTTCATCATTATTTACAACATAAACAGTATGATCCTTTAATTTTATTCCAGGTGTATAAAGAACAGGATTCATTAGGCAGGGAATGGAAGAAAGTTCATAGGGCACATATAAATTATAGGATTTTTGTAAATGTTCAGCTACAAAGACAGCACTTAATTTCATTTTTTTTCCCCCTTTTTAATCTAATGGATGTTCCAGATCGGTGGAAATACTAACCATATCTATTAGGGTAAGTTGTATATGGAATTAGGATTTATATCACACCTTAAGATAGGGCAATAAGTGGGCTGAGAATTGAATGCCATGTATTTGAGTAAATTTTAACAAAGTGTACAAAAGCAGCAATAAAACTTGTACAGATTGTGTATAGAATTTAACATTGTATAGTGGTATACTGTAATGAGATAATTCAGAATATAAATTAAATAAATACTATTACAATAATTTATTCTATCAAATATTGCGTGGTATGTCAAATTAAGACAATAATAGAGAAAAAATCCAGTAATTACACATTTTTGGGAAAACATAAGGGGAATCCCCGGTAATTCAATTGCCGAGTAGTTCACATTATAAGTGGAGGTAATAGTATGGAAGAGATTTTAAAAATATTAAACGATGCAAAGGTGTTTTTCGTGGCTACAACTGAGGATGATAAACCAAGGGTTAGACCTTTTGGATTTGCTATGATTTTTGAAGGCAAACTATATTTTTGTACAGGCAATCATAAAAATGTATACAGGCAGCTTAAAACAAACCCCAACCTTGAAATTTGTGCAATGATAACTGAGGATGAGTGGATTAGAATTAATGGCAAAGCTGTATTTGATGATAGGCAAAGCCCCAAGGAAAAAGTTTTTGAGCTCTGCCCAAGCCTTTACAATATTTATAGTTCAGCAGAGGATCCAAGATTTGAGGTGTTCTATTTAACTGATTGTGAAGCTGTTATATATTCTATGACAGATGAACCCAGGAAAATAGAAATCTAATTCACTTACATAGCCTTTGTTTTAAAATTAGGTTGCACTTGTGAATAAACCTTCTTAATTAAGCAGGTTTATTTCACAAGTGCATTTATTTATGGAAATATTTTTACCCTTTAAAGTTAGATAGTGATATAATTTTATTAAATATATATAAGCTCCAAAAGGAAAGGAGTGTAGCAGCATGGATAGAGAGCGGATTATAAAAATGGCAACAGATTTTGTGGAAAATTCCCATGATAACATTATTAGTAAAGAGACAGCAATTTCAGAAAGGGTTGTAGGTTTGAAAATTTATGATACTCCTATTTTTGCCTTTGGCGATGCGGATAGTGAAGATTTTAAGTTATTAAAATCCTCTGTAATAGGGGATCACTTCCTACTTCCCAAGGAATGGCTGCCAGAAGCAAAAACTGTTATTTCCTTTTTCCTGCCCTTTACTGAGGCAGTAAAAAGGGGAAACACAAGGGACATGCTGTGGCCTTCTGAAGAGTGGTTACATGGACGTATTGAAGGTCAAAATTTTCTAAATAAGCTATGTCAGTACATCCAGGATGAATTAATAAGCCATGGTTACAAGAGCATAGTTCCAGCCTTAGATGAAAGATTCTGGAGCAGCAATGAAACCTTTTCAAGCAATTGGTCTGAAAGGCATGTAGCCTTTGTTTGTGGTCTTGGTACCTTCGGGCTTTCAAAGGGGCTTATTACTAAAAAGGGTGTTGCAGGCAGATTTGGCAGTATCATAACAGAATTAGCCTTACCTTATGATAAAAGGGAATACTGTGACATATATGAATACTGCACCATGTGTGGTAATTGTGCCACTAATTGTCCAGTTAATGCCATATCCCTGGAGGAAGGCAAGGACCACCAAAGATGCTTTGAGTTTTTACAGAAGACAGGAGAAAGGTTCGAACCAAGGTATGGCTGTGGAAAGTGTCAGGTAGGAGTACCCTGTGAAAGTGGCCTACCTAATAAATAAATATTACAGACCCTTTAAGCCCTTCAATTTTGATAATGGAGGGCTTATATCTATTTTAATCATTTCCATCTTATGATGTTATTTTTAAAATAAAAAAGAATTCAGTAGGTTTATATATATGTAAACTTTATGTCTATGAAAAAGGGTGAATACTGTTGGAAGGAAGTATTAAAAATTTAATAGAAGGTATGAAAAATATAAAAACAGATTACGAAAAAGACAGTTTGTCTGTTGAAGAAGTTTTAAGTCTACCAGAATTTGAAGGTTATAAACTATTAGGTGGAAAAGAAGGGATTCAGAGGAGATGTAAACATATTGTTATACTTGAAACCCCAATGGGTATTGACTGGCTAGAAGGTGAAGAATTTTTACTTACTGCCGGCTATGCCTTTATAAATAATGAGGAATATAAAAAGACTATGTTAATTGCTGCATATAAGAAAAATGTGTCAGCAATAGCTATAAAAGAAAAGAGATATTTTGGTGAAATTAATAAAGAGCTAATAGAACAAGCTAATAAATTTAAAATACCCCTTATACAGCTTCCTTATGATGTAGTCTATACAAAATCTATATCAAGCTTTTACAATATGCTTTTTTATAGGAAAAATGAATATATACTAAAATTAAATAATATTTATGAGAAGCTAATGAATCTATCTTTTGAAAACAGAGATATAGAGGGTATTATATATTCTTTATCAAAACTATCTAATTCTAGTGTATTTTTACTAGATGGATTTTTAAACCTAATTTGCTACAATGTTATTCATACCAATAATTTTAACAGGTTTTCTCCTATTAGCCCTTTTAATAGAAAGTTTGCTAAATTTGCTAAAAGGCTTAAAAATTACACAATAAATCAAGAACTAGATGGTTCTTACATTAGCTTTTATCCTATAACCATAAATGATAAAGATATTGCTTATGTATATATCATCAATGATAGCAAATTGGACAAACTTTCACAGAGGACAATAGAATATGGAATTTCAATTATTAGTGCAAAATTGGAAAGGGATCATGCTACAGCTCTTGCCCAAGCAAGAATAAATAGGACTCTAGTACAAATAATGCTAAATAGCAAAGAGTTGCCTGATGAATTTTATCAAAATGTAGAACTTAATTTAAATTGGGACATTAAAGGCTATATCTATGGTATAAATATAAGGCTTCATCCTGGAAAAGATAGAAATATTAATAACTGCAAGATTATCGTTTATAATTATCTAGACCATACTATTGGTAAAAATAATTATCTTTCTACCAGCAAGAATGCAGATGTATTTATATTTATTAAAGTTCCTAGAAAAGATGATGTAAAAGAATATGTGTCTAATATGATGAAAAACTTCAAAAGTTATGCTAATATATTTACCGTATCTGTAGGAGTCTCAAACCCATATCAGCATATTAAAAGCATTAAAAGATGCTACGATGAAGCTAACTTAGTTCTCCTATTCAGCAATCAAAACGTAATATACTATAGTTCTTTAGACACTATCAAATTACTCTATCCCTTAAAGGATTATGAAGTTGTTGAACAATATTATAATAATACAATAAGGAAGCTGGAGGAATACGACAATAAAAATGGTACTAAACTATTGGAGACTCTAGAAGTATATTTAAAATATAATTTTAAAAGGACCCTGGTTGCAGATAAGCTATTTATCCATGTTGAAACACTAAGGTATAGGTTAAATAGGATTGAAGAAATAACTGGCTATTCTGTTGAAGATCCAGAAGGCCTATTTGCATTACAGATGGGATTAAAAATTAAAAGGTTAATAAAAATCAAATAGAAGATTTAAAATCTTTATAGAGAAACCTATTTATGAGAACTCATAAATAGGTCAGACTGAAGACAAAGTATGATATTTTAATAAAAAAAAACAGAAAATCCTTTAAAAGCAAAAAGGATTTTCTGTTTTTTTTGTAGAATATATAATATATAACATATTTTAAATGAGGTGTTGTTATGCTAACAGTAAATAGTACTGATAAGAGAAATCAAGTTGAAATCATATCTATTGACCAGTTAGTTCCTGAGGATCATCTAGTTAGAAAACTTGATGCTTGCATAGATTTTAGCTTTATCTATGATTTAGTAAAGGACATGTATAGCACTGAAACTGGCAGACCAAGTATAGATCCTGTAGTTCTATTTAAGATTGTTTTAATTCAATACATATTTGGAATAAAATCGATGAGGCAAACCATAGCTGAAATAGAAACCAATGTAGCCTACCGTTGGTTTCTTGGCTATGGTCTACATGATAAGATACCTCATTTTACTACATTTGGGAAGAACTATGTGAGAAGATTTAAAGATACAGATATATTTGAAAAAATATTTATGCGTATCCTAGAACAAGCAATAGATGCAGGATTCATAAATGCAGATGCAGTCTTCATAGATTCAACCCATGTAAAAGCTAATGCCAACAAGAAGAAATACAATAAAGTTAAATTAGAAAAGGCAATGCGTAGCTATCAAGAATTACTAGATAAGGAAATAAATGAAGATAGAGAAAAGCATGGAAAGAAGCCCCTTAATATGAGTAAAAAAAAACAGAATACAAAGAAGTAAAAGTAAGTAGAACTGACCCAGATAGTGGAATGCTACATAAAAGCGAAAAGGAAAAATGCTACGCATATTCATTCCATACAGCTTGTGACAAGAATGGATTTATACTTGGAATAGACGTAACTGCTGCAAATGTCCATGATAGTGCTATGTTTGAAACAATATTAGAAAAGGTTAAGAGAAATGTTGGTAAACCAAAACATGTAGCAGTAGATGCTGGATACAAAATACCGTATATAGCAAAATTGCTAATAGATCAAGAAATTAGGCCAGTTATGCCCTATACAAGACCTAGGGGTAAGAAAGATTTTTTTAGAAAAAAAGATTATGTATATGACGAATACCACAACTGTTACATATGCCCAAATAATCAAATATTAAAGTATAGTACAACCAATAAAGATGGCTATAGGGAATATAAATCAGACCCTAAAATATGCATAAATTGTCCACATTTAAGTAAATGTACAACTAGCAAGAATTACACTAAAGTTGTAACCCGCCATATATGGGAAAATTATATGGAAGAAGTTGAACATTTAAGGCATACAAGCCTTAATAAAGAACTATATGAAATGCGAAAGGAAACAATTGAACGTGTATTTGCGGATATGAAAGAGAAGCATGGCATGCGCTGGACAACCTTAAGAGGATTGAAAAAAGTTAAGGCGCAGGCGATGCTTATTGCTGCTTGCATGAATTTAAAGAAGATAGCAAATTGGATGTGGAGGTTCAGAAAGGGTGGACCAAATCCATCCAATCCATGCGTTAGTATGAATGGTCTTGTAACAAACTTATATAATTTTATTATTATTTTATTAAAAACCACGGTTTTCATAAGGACGAAAACCGTGGTTTTGTCTACAAACTGACCTATTTATGAGAACTCATAAATAGGTTTCTTCGTTTTTATGCATTTTAAGAATTGTTAATAATGTTTAAATTGTTATAATATTTAGTAAAAATCAGTTAATGCATTAACGAGCTTCTCTTTTAGCTTGTTAATTTTATTTCAGTTTAAGTACTGACTTAATAAAAACATTAGGATAAAAGAGGTGATGTCCAAAGTGGAAAAGGTTAAAGTTTATCTATATGATTGATTTATTTGATATTATGTTACCTTATAGGAGGTGCTAATATGTCAATTGAAAGAGAAGACCAATTAGCCATAAGACCGGTTCCTGAAAATGAGCGTGTAGGATGGGGAGCACCATTATTTAATATGCTGGGTACTAATATTGCCATTTCAGAATTAATGGTTGGAGGTACCCTCATCGCTGGGATGACTTTTTCTAATTTACTATTCACATCTATTATAGGTAATTTAATTTTAGCTATTATTGTGGCAATCCAAGGAAATATAGGAGCAAAAGAAGGATTAAATACCTACACTTTAGCAGAAAGTATTTTTGGTGAAAAAGGTGGTAGATATATAATATCAGTTATACTTGCCATAAGTAGCTTTGGATGGTTTGGGATACAGGCTGGTGTTGCAGGCTTATCAGTACAAAAAATATTTCCAGGCATTAATCTAACTTTAATTACAATTATTTTAGGACTATTAATGATGATTTTTGCTGTATTTGGATTTAAGTCAATGGCCAAGTTTAATTATGTTGCTGTTCCAGCTTTAATTGTTCTTATAATGTGGGGTTTGTTTAAATCATTAGCAATTAATGGAGTAGCTTCAATTGGAAACTATGTTCCAAGTGAAACAATGAGTCTTAGTGAGGGATTAAATTTAGTAATTGGTTTAATAATCGTAGGTGCCGTTATTTCTCCTGACCAGCTTAGATTTACAAGAGGATTAAAAGATATTATAATCATTGGCTTAATAGGATTTGCTGTAATTTCAGTATTTCAACAAGTTGCAGCTGGAATTCTTGCCATGAATTCTCCATCTTGGGATATTACACAGGTGCTTGCAGACCTTGGCTTTGGTACAATAGCATTTCTAATACTCCTATTGGCTTCATGGTCTACAAATGTTGGTAATGCATATTCTGGAGGGTTGGCACTTAAGAATATATTACCAAATATGAAACGGGAAAGATTAACACTTATAGCAGGTGTTGTGGGTACTATAATTGCTGCAACAGGCATTATTTTTAGGTTTCAAAATTTCCTAAGCTTATTAAGTACAACAATTGCACCAATGGTAGGAGTTATGTGGACAGACTATTATATTTTAAATAAACAGAAACTTATATATAGAAAAGAGACAAATTTTGTTGGAATATTTGCTTGGATTGTAGGATCAATAGTTTCCTTTGCCACAGGTAGGATAAACTTCTTTATACCTCCTATAAATGGTGTAATAGTTTCTGCAGCAATATATCTTTTAGCTAGTAAATTATCAAAAAGGGAGGTATCAGTAAACTAAAAATAGAAAGGGTGGTAGAATGAGTAGAAAAGTTAATATAGGTATTATTCAATTTGAATCAGTGTTGGGTGATGTAGAACACAATGTAACAAAAGCAGCAGAGTTAATTAAAGAAGCAGCAAATAAAGGAGCTAATATAGTTTGCTTACCTGAATTATTTGCCACTGGTTATAATCTCAGTATTCTAAAAGAAAAAGTTGCTGGTTTAAGTATTGAGTATTATGATTACACTTTTGACAAAATGTCTCAGGCTGCTAAAGAAAATAATGTATATGTTCTAGCATCATTTGGTGAAATTAGGGAAACACCAGGTATTGTTTATAATTCTACAATAGTATTTGACGATGAAGGGAAAAAGATAGGTAGTTTTGCTAAAAGTCACCTATGGGCACTAGATAGGCTCTATTTTAGAGAGGGATCAGAGTATCCAGTATTTAATACTAAGTATGGCAAAATAGGGATAATGATTTGCTATGATGCTGGTTTTCCAGAAGTAGCAAGAGCATTATGTCTAGGAGGAGCAGAAATAATATTTATACCTGCCGCTTGGAGGATACAAGATGTAGATATGTGGGATTTAAATGTAGCTCAACGTGCATTAGAAAATATACTGTTTACAGTAGGAGTTAATAGAGTCGGCAAAGAAGAAGATTTACATCTATTTGGTAAAAGTAAAATATGCAACCCAAGAGGAACTGTTATAGCTGAATTACCAATGGATCAAGAAGTGGTTGAAGTAGTGACTATTGACTTAGATGATATCAACAAATTTAGAACAGAAATATCATATTTAAGAGATCGTAAACCGCAGATTTATACTAAACTAGTGGAAAAAATTTAAAAATACGGGCTTTTATTAGCCTGTATTTTTTAAGCTAATTTTGTGACAGTTTTTAATAGTATTTAATACATAAAATAGTGAACAAGAATATAGGATTTATTATCAATGGTATGTTTTAAGATTTATAAATGTATATATAAGGGTTTTGCTGCTATTGAAGGAGATGGTTGCATGAAAGATATATATAATATTGGCCTTATTAGGGTAGTTACCCTTAATGATGACAGGCTGTTAAATATACATGGAAAAATAATAGAAAAGTATTTTCCGATGCTGAAGGTAGAATCAAAGTGTATAGCTGACCAACCTTATGGAATATACGATGAAGAAACTGAGAAGATTGCAGTTCCTAAGATTATTGAACTAGCTAAAAATTGGACAAACATTGATGCTTTAATAATAAGCTGTGCTGGAGATCCTGCTGTTGAAGAGCTTAGGGAAACTTTGGATATTCCCGTAATTGGTGCAGGGGAAAGTACTGCCCTGTTGGCAAAAAGCTACGGTGAAGTATTTGGGGTCTTAGGTATTACTAAGGAGGTTCCCAAGGCTTATACTGAAATTCTAGGAGATAGTATAGTAGGAACTAATGATGTTCCTGGCATTGAAACTACTATAGATTTAATGACCCAAGAAGGAAGAAAAAAGGTAATTAAGAAAGCCCTTGAGCTAAAAACTTTAGGAGCTGAGGT
>Ga0209537_1004672_pt1 | contig 11471 bp, 9 predicted proteins | sample BioPla4DNA1_FD_187698 | JGI IMG/M metagenome (GOLD analysis project Ga0209537, IMG submission 187698) | Biogas fermentation microbial communities from Germany - Plant 4 DNA1 (SPAdes) (version 2) | ecosystem: Engineered > Bioreactor > Anaerobic > Digestate | place: Bielefeld, North...
AGATATAGTTGTGCATATTGGTTGTTGGTTTTAAGACCTATTATGGCTGAAAGGAGGGTACTACTGCCCCTCTTAAATTGATTAATACTGCCAGTATATTTAACTACATTTCCTACACTTATATAGCCTAAAATTGCCTTTAGGCCTACAAATACATAGACTAAACTGGATAAGAGGGATGAAATAAATCCATTACCAGCTCCATATTTAATATTTTCAGCCACTATTTCTTCAAAAACTTTATTAAATCTATTTACCATATCAGTCATTCCATTAATATATAAGTCTTTCTGATTATATAGCCTTATTTCCTTGCCACTATTGTAGTCCATGATCTGTTCAGCATAAAACATGCCTATCCTATTATATACCATGACCTGATTAAAAGAGCTGAAAAACTTCCTCTCTGAGTCTTGCTTTAGCTTTAAGTTGTATATGGTGCCTATGGCCAGCAAAGAAATAAATATGATATTGAATATTGGTGAATTTATTAGGCTGACACTACTATCTATAGCCGAGCCAGCATAGAACATTTCCTTAATGAGTACTATACTTGTGCCAACTATAACCAAACCTTCTATTAGTATGCTAAAATAACTGAGAAGAGCATATATGCCGCCGCCATTCATATTCTCTGCCTCTTGTATCTTAGTTCGAAGGACATGGACTTCTGAATTTTCCACATGCTGATAATCCATACTTATTATTTTTTCATTTAATCTCATATCCTGATTTTGACCCATTATGCTTCTTAGCAATGCTAATAAATGGCCTAGGCCTTTCAATAACAGATGAACTACTAGGTTGAGGGATATTGTAATCCCCACAAGTATTATGAGCCTATCTACATTCCTAGCGCTTACTAGTTGGTCTACGATCATCGAGGACATGTAAATATTTATAAATGGAGATATGGATTGAAGGAAAGAGTGTATTATAGTAACTGGGATTACCCAGGGCTGGAGCTTATGGATTTCTATTAAACCTAGCTTTATAAGCCTTATTTCCTTCTTTATATTACTCTTCTTCATGGTCCCTACCTCCTATCTCATCCTTGTAATAATGGGACTGCATATCAAACATTTCTTTGTATTTACCACCCTTTTCCATTAAGCTATTATGGTCTCCTTCTTCTACAATCCTGCCGTCTTCTATAAATACTATCCTATCGCAAAACCTAGTTGATGATAACCTATGGGATATGAATATGGAGGTCTTGCCTTGTGTCAGCTCATTATACTTTTGATATATTTCATTTTCAGCAATTGGATCTAGGGCAGCAGTAGGTTCATCTAAGATTATTATAGGAGAATCCTTGTATAAAGCCCGTGCCAACATTAGTTTCTGCATCTCTCCCCCTGATAAATCTATGGCCTCATCATATATAGACTTTAATAACAAGGCCTTTCTACCCTTAGGCAAGGCTTCTATCTTATCCTTAAGGCCTGATAGTTCTATTACCCTATCCATTCTAGCCTGGTCAATGTCATCTTCTAATTGGCAGGCAATATTTCTTTCTATGGACATGGGTAGTAGATATGTGTCTTGAAATACTACTGAAAACAAGGTAAAGTACTCATCCCTATTATATTTGCTTGATTTCTTCCCATTAATATAGATTTCTCCCTTAGTAGGAGTGTATAAACCACATATCAATTTTACTAAAGTAGTCTTCCCCGCCCCATTAACTCCTACTAGGGCAAGTTTTTCTCCCTTCTTTATATGAAGGTTAATATTTTTGATAGTATAATCCTCTGCACCAGGATATTTATAATATACATTTCTTAATTCTATATCGCAGGGCAACTCCCATTCCTTAGGAAGGTCTACTCCTACCCCCCTATTCATCTTGTCTTCCATTTCTAAAAAGTCCCTAAGATCACAAGTTTCTAAGTGTATCCTGTTTAATTCATTTAAATTAACTACTATGCCTGATAGCCAGGTTGAAAAACCGCTTACTACTCCAAAATAGAGTATGAAATTTCCTATACTCATATCTTTATATAGAACAGAATATATTAATATTCCGTAGGCTATTCCATCTCTCAAAAATGCCAGTATGCCATCTATACTGTTGGCAAAATACTTTCTATATATGTTCTGCTTTTGAAATCCTATTCTTTTCTGTAAAAAGATACCGTACATATCCTTAAACCAGGTTGACATATTATATAATCTCAAATCCTTAGCTGCTTTAAAATCACCTGCTTTAGTCCTGATATACTTAAGTTTCTTCTCTATTGGAGCTAGATTATCCTTATTTCTATGTTCAAACCTATTTACATAGGTCCCTAAAAAATAGTTGATTATAGAAGCTAGGATTATAAAGGCTATTAGAAGTGGATGAATAGTAAATATAATACTCCCATATAGGACTAATCCCAAGCCATTGGAGATTAATTCTACAAAAGTCTTTGTTATGGCTTCTGTGCCTGAACTGTTACTCTGAGTTGCCATAAGGGCTTTCATAAGCCTATTTTGTCCTTGAGGCCCGTCTATATTTTCAAAGTCTGTATCCACAACTTTTTTTACTTGTTCAATAATATACTTGAACCTGTACTTCATTCTACCGCTTAAGGTTTTAAAATAAGATGCCCTCAGTATAGTCTCTATAATAATTATGCCTAGTATTGGTATGCCAATATTTATTAATAGCCTATCTACACCAACACCTTCTGTTATGGAATCAAGCAACACCTTAGGCATATAGATACCTAGTAAGGGTCCCAAAACCAACAAGGGTGCCTGTAAGAGGTAGAAGAAAAACAAGCCCTTATCCCACATCCACATATTTTTTATTAGATAAAAAACATTTTCCAATAAACCGTATTTTGGCTTATCCTTATGACCACCTATTTCAACCATTTTTATCACCCCAATTACATCATAGTATAGTTATGGTTTTTTGGTATAAAAATAGCACCAATGGTAAATTTTATAACACCAATGGTACTATATAGGTAGAATTATCTCCGTTGCAAAGACTCCTTCTTCATTCTGCCTGTTTACAAAACCACCATATTTATTGACTATACTATCGATTCTCTTTAGTCCAAAGCCATGGTTTATACCTAGTTTTGTTGTTATGTATTCTTTATTGTTCTTCTTAACTTGTCCACCAAAGGAATTGGTAACTGAAATATAGATCTGGCCCTTCATTTCCCTAATATATACCCTAATAAACCTATCTTCAGGATTTTCAAGCTTCATGGCCCCTTCCATGGCATTGTCTAATAAGTTGCCAATAATTATACATAAATCCAAGTCAGATACTTTAATATTCTTAGGTACTCTTGCCTTGGCATTTATCTTTATCCCTTGGCTAATTGCCATGGACAGTTTACTGTTTAGTATGGCATCAACCATCAAATTCCCCGTCTTTAAAACAGTATCTATGCTGGTCAAATCCTTATCCAATTCAGTTAAGTACTTGTCCATATCCTCATATTTCCCCAATTTTAAATAAGCCTTCATTAGCTGTATATGGTTATGATAATCATGTCTCCAACCCCGCATCTGCTTGTAGATGTTTTCTACTTCATTATAATGCTTAGATATAAGGTCGTTTTGATAGTTGGAAATCCTCTTGTCTATAAGCTTATTTAATATGTATCTAATTATGTAAAAGAAAAGACTTCCTAGTAAGATTATCCCAATAACCAAGAATAGTTTATTCATTTGCTTCACCCTTATAATATTTAATAAAGGCCATATTTACATTGGAATACTGCCTTCTGCTTACTGGTATTGTCCTTCCATCGTCCAATTCAATTTCGGTCCTTCCAATTCTTTTTACATGTTTTAAGCTTACTATATAGGACCTATGGCACCTAATAAAGGAGTTCTCTCCTAATTCCTTTTCCATAGTACCTATGTTTTTTCTGGTAGTAAACTTTTCATCCTTGGTGTTTATCTCTATATTATGGGAAAAGGCTTCTATGTAAAATATGTCCTCTTGCTTTATACGAATAATTTGTCCATCCACATCAATTAAGATGGTCTTTTCTTCCTTGGGAATTTTCTTTAGAGACCTATCTAGGCATTCAAATAGCTTTTCTTCTTCTACAGGCTTTAATAAATAGTTAATGGCAGATACATTATAACCTTCTCCTATATAGTCAGGGATGGCTGTGACGAAGATTATATTTAGCAAATCATCTTCTTCTCGAATCCTTTTGGCCAGCTCAACCCCATTTAACTCTTTCATTTCAATATCTAACAATAGGATATCATACTTTTTGTCCATAGACCATGTAAACTCAAAGGCTTCTCCGCTATAAAAGACCTCAATATTAACTATAATATTATTTTTTGAAGCCCATTTCTTTACCTGCTTTTCAAGTAGCTCTACCTGTATTTTATTATCTTCACAAATAGCTATGTTTATAGTATCTAACATGGCCACCACCCTATGAAAAACTATAATTGAAACTCATAAAGGTCAAATCCCTTAATAAGGCTTAGAATAAGCCTTTCCCATTCATTATAACAAAAATTACCACAAAATCTAATAACCAAATATGGTCTCAATAAGCTCCCAAAGTAAGGGATACCATCTAGGATAAGCTATATCTTTTTTTATAAATATTTCCGTTTCCAAACTTACCTCACCATTGTCCCCATATGAATAATAGGACAGGGTATTTTCCTGTCCTATTGCTCCGCTTTCTTCTATGACAAAAAGTTCTTTTATGAATCTCCATAGTAGAACATACCACTTAGCAGTGTTTACATCTTCTTTTATCAATACATCTGTTTCAAATATGATTTCATCATTTTCCCTTACATAGACCCTGCCTACTTTAGAGTTCTTCTCTATGGGTAAGTTTATTTCATCTATATTTAAAGTCAATGTAATTTTACTATCCTTACTTACTAATTTGGAAAACCCCTCTTCTGGAAAGATATCAACTTCACTTATATCCCCCTTTGGAATTTCCAAGGTTGTTATAGGGGCGTCTTTGTCTAAGATTATCCTATTAGAAAAATTATCTAGTCCATATTCTACCAATACCTTAGCCATTTGATTTCTTACTTTTAAATCCTTTGCTCCCATAACTATGGCTATAAGTCTTAAGTCTTTTGTCTCACCTGCTTTACCTTTTTTGTTAAAAGTAGATACATAGGAATATCCAGCTTTGTTTGTAAATCCAGTTTTTAGCCCATCTACTTCTTCTATTTCAAATAAAAGAGGGTTAGTATTTGGTTTGAAAAAATTTCTTTCCTTTATTTCTATGGCCTTAATTTTAGATATGTCCAATATAATGGGATAGTTTTTAATTACGTATTGGGAAAGCTTTAAGATCTCCTTTGTTGTCATTTTGTTTTGTACATCTTTTCCTTCAACTGGCAGCCCAGTACAATTATAAAACACTGCATTATTTAGGCCTATTTCCTTGGCCTTTTGATTCATTAACTTAACAAACTCAGCCTCTGTACCTGCCACATGCTTAGCTAGGGCATAGGTTGCATCATTTCCAGATACTACTATGGCTGCCTCTAGAAGCTCTCTTACAGTAAATTCCTCTCCTACCTTTAAGTTAAAGCTAGACCCATTTACCCTTGCAGTATCCCTATCGATTTTTATGACATCGTCTAAGGAGATTTTACCTTCTTCAATTTTATCCATAACTACTAAAAAAGACATAAGCTTTGAAATACTGGCTATTTCAACTACTTCTTCTATATTGTGTTCTTCCAGTATCTCACCTGTCTCATAATCGGCTAATATGTAAGATCTGAAAACATTTTTTAAGTCGGTTAAAGGAATAGACTTGTTATTCTCTAAAACCTCTTTCCCATAGGATAGTATAGGATTAGTTAAGATGATAATAATTACAAGCAATACTAATAGATTTCTTCTCATGATATTCCCCCTTAAGTTGTAACAAATTTATCTCTATATCTATATAATGTATTAGATATTCCTAATAAATATATTAGGAGTATAAATTAATTATACAAGGAGGAGCAAAAAAATGGTAGATGGAAAAGGCAGAGGTTGGTTCGGAGATGACGACTCCAGTTTACTATTCTTCTTCTTACTATTAGTAATTCTATTTGGAAACGGTTTTGGAAATAGGAGATAAATAAAAGCAGGCTTTCCTGCTTTTATTTATTTCCATATAGATACTCATTTACTAAGGCTTCAAAGGAATCCTTAGTTATATCCTCACATACTTTTATAAAGTCTTTAGTACTGGCTATTTGATATTTATATTTATTATAATAGGTTCTTAAAATCTCATATAGGGTTTCTTCTCCATAGTCTTCTTTGATCTTATCAATAAACATGGCACCTCTTATATAGACTAATAGTGAATAATCGTCCCAACCATTGAATTCTGATAGGGGTTTGTTGGCTACTTCATCACCACCAAGATATTCAACCATATACTCATATCCTAGTTTTATATTTTCATTAAGATAGTCTTCCCCTGCATCCTTACCATAAATTTCACTAGTATATATGACTTCAGAATAGGTGGCTAAGCTTTCATCTAACCAAGCTTCATCTATTTGGTCATTGCCCACTAGTCCATACCACCATTGGTGGGCTGTTTCATGGACTATTACTTTTTCCAATGTATTTAATAGGGGTTTATTAAAATAGTCGTTAGATATAAATACTATGGTGGGATATTCCATACCAGAGGGAAACTGGGTAATTACTATGGTATACTCTTCATAAGGATATTTGCCAAAGACCCTATTGAAAACCTTAAGGGAATTTTCTCCCATGGTTAAAGCTTCATCTATTAAACTTTCATTATCATCTATAGAATAAACCTTAAGCTTAATCCCATCTACATTTCTTTCCTTAAGGGTAAAAAACTTACTGGCCGCCCAAGCAAAATCCCTTATTAAGTTTCCTTCTATATTATAGGTTATTTTTCCATCCTTATCAGTTTCTGAAATGATTGTTCCACTGGCAGCTACTAAGTAGTCCTTGGGAGCAGTGATGGAGACTTTATAATTAGATACTTCACTATAAAAGGGGTCACCAAGTTTATAATATGGGTCTAGGTTCCAGCCCTTTTCATCGTAAACTGCTAAGATGGGATACCAGTTGCCTAAGTTTATCCCATAATTATGGTAGCCAAACCTATCCTTAGTACTGGGGACCTTCACTGTGTATTCAAGATAGATTTCAACCTCCCCATTTTTCTTCAAAGTTTCATCTAAGTGAATACCAAGTATTGTGTCCTGATCTCCTTCTATACTCCATTCTTGTTCTTTATGGCCTATACTAACCTTTTCTATATTAATATAGCCTGGACTATAGGTTCTTTTATCCATGGTTTCCCCAATTTTAAATAGGATTGGAGCATCCTCTAGGCTACTAAAAGCATTGGGATATAGATGGAAATAGATTTCTTTTAAATCCTTTCCTGTTTTATTTATATAGGATACTTTTTGTTTTCCCTTATAAGTCATATCTAATGGATTTAGTTCTACTTCTATTGTATATTCATTTACTTTATCAAGATTTAATTTACTTTCATTTAGTAGGTTTACTTCGCTTATTTCTTCATTGCTAGGGATTTGTACTTCTTGCCTTTTTTCACATCCTACTAGGGATAGTGCTAAAAACAATATTAAGACTAGAACCAGATTCCTTTTTCTCCTCACCATATCACTCCTAAGTATATAATTCTAGTTATTAATATTTACCTAGAAGTGAAAAAATATTTATCCCACTAAACCCAAATTATTTCTTCTCCTCTTTTGTATTAAATATATACCTACTAAAACCACTAGTCCAAAGGCATCTGTCAATAGGCCTGGTTTTAAAAGTAGTAAAGCCCCTAGACCTAATAATATTCTTTCATAAACTTTACAATTATCTACTAGGTAGCCCTCCACTGCACTGGCTAAACATAATATACCTAAAATAGCTGATATGATTACTGGTATTGCGTTTACTAAAGGTATAAAGGTCACCACTGTATCGGTTACTTCCTTAACTAAAATTAAAGATGGGTCTATTGCAAATATATATGGAACTATGAAGGCTGCTAAGGCTAGCTTTACTGCTTGGAAACCAGTTTGCATTGAGTTGGCTCCAGCTATACCTGCTCCTGCATAGGCTGCTAGGGCAACAGGTGGCGTAATATCTGCTATTACTCCAAAATAAAGTATAAATAAATGGGCAGCCATTAGATTTACTTCTAGTTTTATAAGGGCAGGTACTGCCATTGTAGCTAAAACTATATACTTGGCTGTTGTAGGTAAGCCCATACCAAGGATTATAGAGGCTATCATTGTAAAGAATAGGGTTAGTAATAGCTTGCCTTGGGCTAAGGTAACTATAAGCTCTGCAACTTTAAGGCCTAAGCCTGTCAAGGTAACTACTCCAACTACCATTCCAGCACAGGCGCAGGCACAGGCCACACCAATAGACCCCTTGGCGCCAAGTTCTAAAGCTTCTAAGAATTCTTTTATACCAAAGGATTTATCCTTCTTAACAAAATTAGCTACTATAGCTATTAAAACGCTGATTATGATGGAGTAAAAGGCAGCTAAGGTAGCTGTGTAACCCTTAACTAAGAAAAATATAATGCAGACCAGTGGAATAAGTAGATATCCATCTGATTTAAGTATTTTTCCTAGCTTAGGTAACTCTTCCTTAGGTAAACCCTTTAGTCCTAGTTTAGATGCTTCTAGATGTACCATTGTACCTACAGCAAAATAATAGAGGATGGCTGGTATTGCTGCAGCTGCAATAATATATAGGTAGCTTATACCAGTAAAGTCTGCCATTATAAAGGCCGCTGCCCCCATTACAGGTGGCATGATCTGGCCTCCTGTGGAGGCTGCAGCTTCAACTGCCCCTGCAAAATAGGGCTTATATCCTGTTTTTTTCATCAAGGGTATTGTAAAAGCTCCTGTAGTAACTGTATTTGCCACAGAACTACCTGATATGGAACCCATTAAGCCAGAAGCAACAACAGCCGTCATAGCTGGCCCACTTTTTGAATGGCCTGTTAAGGAATAGGCCAGATCTATGAAAAATTTCCCTACTCCTGTCTTATCTAAGAAGGACCCAAACAATATAAACATGAATACATAGGTTGCTGATACTCCTATGGGAATACCTAGTATACCCTCTAAGGTTAGATACATATGGGATATAATCCTTTCAAAGGAATACCCCCTATGACCTAAAATCCCAGGTAAATAAGGTCCAAACTTTGCATATAAAAGAAAAATAATGGCTACTATGGGAAGCTCTGGCCCTACTGCTCTTCTAGTTATCTCTAAGGTAATTAGTATGGCAAGGCTGCCAAAAATTAAATCTAATGTATTTACATCTCCACCCTTGTTGGCAATTTCATTTACAAAGATAAACAGGTACCCAAATACTATAACCACTAAAAGTACAAATATTATATCTAATATGGAAGCCTTATCTCTCCTAGACCTTTTCCTAGCAGGAAATAATAAGAATCCTAAGGAAAAAGCAAAGATAATATGGAGGGATCTTTGCTTTACTGATAATAAAGTTCCAAATCCTGCTGTATAAAGATGAAATATAGACATTATAATAGCTACAATTGCAGTTATCTTGCCTAAAAGCCCAGTAAGTTTTCTGACTTTTGAAGCCTCCGCATCGAATTCCTCCATTAACTTGTCAACATCCAATGCTAGGTCTGATTCTGTCATTAGTTTTTTGTCCTTCATTTTATGCACTCCTTTACTATATAAATCCCTAATGGAAGTTTTTTTATACTGAATTTTATTCCTGATCTTGGTTTTGAAAAATCTAAAAACCTATATTCATTATTTCCTAAAATTAACCTATGATTAGCCCTCTCACCTGTCCGGTAGATGAGGTTGGTCATAACTTGATTAATATCGTATATCCTAAATCCCCTATGGGTGATTTCAAAGCTATATGGAGTTGTGGCAGGCAAACCTGCACCATAGGATTTAAAGTATGATTCCTCTAAAATTATCTTATCTCCTTCTATAGCATAAGTTTCTATAACTTCAGTAAGCTCCACTGAGTGGGTATAGATAATAGAAAACCTATCTTCTTTTATCCTCCAGGATTTAATATATTTATCTGTTTTATAGTCAGTGGCTAATAATACTTTTACTGGTAAGAAAAATACTAATAAAAAGATAATTAGCAACAAAAAAATAAAATAATATTGTGGGAAGGTATTGAAAAAGCTTTCAATACCTTCCTTTCTATAAGATATTTTATTTAACACCCATTTCATCATAGTATTTTTTAGCTCCAGGATGTAATTCTATAGGCATACCCTTTAAGGCAGTTTCTAGGGTAATATCATTTCCCCTACTATGGGTATCTATTATAACTTGCCTGTTCTCAAACATTTGCTTAGTTAGGTTGTAAACCAAATCTTCATCTAAGTTTTCTGGTACTACAAGCATGGCCATAACAGCTGCTGTAGTTATATCTGAACTTTGTCCTCCATAGGTATTGGCTGGTATAACTACTTCAGTATAGAAAGGATAATCCTTGTTTAACCCTTCTATCTTTCCACTTTCAATTGGTACAACTACTATATTTGTTGTTTGTGCCACTTCTGTTACTGCGGAAGTTGGAATACCTGCTGTTATGAAGGCTGCATCGATTTGCTTGTTCTTCAACTGCTCAGCTGCTTCATTGAAGGATAGGTAGTCTGCCTTTCCTAAATCATCATAGGTCATACCATGGACTCCTAATACCTGTCTAGCATTGGCTTCTACTCCTGAACCAGGGGCTCCTATGGCAACTCTTTTGCCTCTTAAATCTTCTATGGATTTTATACCAGAGTCTTCAGTAGCAATGACTTGTACTACTTCTGGATATAGCATGGCCATGCCCCTTAAATTTGTCACCTTTTCTTTGCCTTCAAAGTTTTCTGTTCCTGTAATGGCATAATAGGTTATATCGTTTTGAACAAAGGCTATTTCTGCTTCACCCTTAGCTATTAAACCTACATTTTCAACAGATGCTCCTGTTGATTGGACATTGGCATTGACTCCTTCTATATTGTCATTAAAAATTTTTGCTAATGCTCCACCTAAAGGATAATATGTTCCTGCTGGTCCGCCTGTGGCGATGGAAATATAGGTTTCTTTAGTCTCAGAGCCACATCCTGTTAAAATAGTAATCAATAATAAAAGTGCTAAAGTTGTTAAAATGACTTTTTTCATAGCGACCTCCTTCAATTTTCAAAATTTTTACCATATTGGTTTTATTATAACCACTTCATTCATTTAATGCAATAGCAAAAATATGTATATTTTTTAATAAAAAATCTTCTATCCTTACTATTTGAAACTCATGGAGGGTAACAACAGCTAAAATAATTTTATAAAAAATTGCAAAACTCTATATACAATTTATAAAAGTATGATATAATTGTATATAGAGAGGTGATAATAATGAAATATTATAGTATAGGAGAGTTTGCTAAATTAATAGGCAAAACGGAACAAACTTTAAGAAATTG
>Ga0209537_1004675_pt1 | contig 11464 bp, 12 predicted proteins | sample BioPla4DNA1_FD_187698 | JGI IMG/M metagenome (GOLD analysis project Ga0209537, IMG submission 187698) | Biogas fermentation microbial communities from Germany - Plant 4 DNA1 (SPAdes) (version 2) | ecosystem: Engineered > Bioreactor > Anaerobic > Digestate | place: Bielefeld, North...
AAAGAATACAATATTCCTCCAAAAGCAATGATAATTGATGCCATCCTTCGTGAAGTATATAGCGATAAGAAAGCACAATTGAATGATAAAGTTGATAGGGAAACATATCAATTACCAGAAAATTTGCAGCAGTTTTTTGAGTCGATTGAGAAAAATAAAAAATGTAAGTGACTACTAAAATAAAAATGTGGTATTATATAGGGTAAAGTTAAAGCCTAAGGTACATCAATACTTTGGCCTTGTGCATCTTGTCCACTTGCTCCTTATCCCTTATCCCTGTATCTATGTCTCCATCAAATAAAGTCCTATCATTATGCAAATTCATTTTAGAATGCAAATAAAGTTGTTGTAGGAAACATGGTTTATTAGGGTTAAGGAAAGCCCTGTAGGCCATGTTTTTTATTAGAAGTTTACGACGGATATAGAAAAAGGAGACAAGGCTAAAAATCAGATAAATCAATGAATTGGAAGATTGAATGAATAAGACAATGGAAGAATAAATGGACAAAATCTCCCCTTATCCCTAGTTCCTAAATCCTATTATTCCCTCAATCCTAATAGAACTTTATTTTCATTTTTTGCTTTGATTTTTAAGAAATACAAGTACTTTATAAGGTCAGGTTCAAGGATTAAGGAATTAAATGGATAAATGGAAGAGAATAACAAGCCAGTGTTTTCAAGGGTTTGAGGGGTGTTGATGAGAGAACTTTATTTGAAAAAGGTGAGGAGTTTGTTTGGATTACATAGATTTTGCTTACATCAAAAATTCCTTTCATTTTTCAATGTTTGAGAACGAGTAAATAAAGCTATTTTGAAAACATGGTTTATTGAGGTCAAGAAAAGCCCTGTAGGTGTTTTTTATTCAGCGATTTGCTGCAATTTGGTGTAGACTGTATTATAGATACAAACCTGAGAAGCGAAAGATAGTAATGGCCGAGATTAATTGGTATGATATTAGGTACCATTTTTGTGTTTATAGGATTATTTCTAGCAATTCCCGCTGCTGGTATTTTTGGTGTATTGTGGACACTGGTTGCAGTTGGCATAACAGGGTTTCAAGCCTATAACTTTTTTAGTGACAAAGGTGTTGCGTCATGGGATATAGACACAGACGATGATGATAAAGAAGACAAGAATAATCAGTCGACATGTGCAAACGGTGATTTTGAAATAAGGATTAGAAAACTAAATAGGCTAAAAGAAGATGGCCTGATTACTGAAGAAGAATTCCAAAAGAAGCGCGGAGAAATTTTGCGAGAAAAGTGGTAGAGCAAAATAGATGTGATTATAAGCATTATTGTTTGTGCATTCAGGAGGAATACATGAATAACGATAGAAACATTGATTCCCATAAAAGATTTTATGTAGATATCAATTTTAACAGGACAGGGTTGTTTGAAACATTAAAAAAGGAATATGGCTGTAATACGGTTTTATATCCAGATAGTTCTATACATATAACACCTTCTTTTTATTTTCAACATGTAGTATATGTGGACATTAGCGAGATGGCCAAGGAGTTCTTTAGTGACATTCACAGTATTTTAGATTATATGAATAGCAAAAAAAATATAAGCAGTCTGCCTATATTCAGTTTATTCACGGAGATTATACAAAACCACTTCCTGTAAGAGAGGAAAACTACGATTTGTTGATCGCATTATATGCTGGAGAGATTACGGAGTCCTGCAAGAAGTATGTTAAACTTGGTGGAATTATTTTAACTAATAATCATCGTGGAGATGCAGAAGAATTATTGAAGGATCCTTCAATTACTATAAATGGGTGATTTACAGAAAAGGGAAAAAATATGTGATAGAGAAAGATATCAATGATGATTTTATAGATATTCTTAAAAGACACAGTAATACCAAGAAAGATTGAAGAGCACTAATAAAGGGTTGGAATATGTAGATAATCAGTGCTATTTTGTGTTGAAGAATAATGGTACAACTTGAACCCGCAAGTACTTGGAGTATAAAACTTCCCTTTGATGTGCGACAATGCACTTATGGCATTGGAACTTAAGAGAATACAAGGTACTGATTTAAGCAGGCTGATAAAAGGAGAATATAAAACATATGAAAAAGAAGGTTGCATTTGTATGTGTCCATAACTCTTGTCGTTCTCAAATGGCAGAAGGATGGGCAAAGAAACTGGGAAGTGACGTATTGGAAGCATACTCAGCAGGGACAGAGAATTACCCTGAAGTAAATCCACTGGCAGTACAGGTAATGGAAGAAGCAGGAGTGGATATCAGCAACCATTATCCAAAACTATTAAGTGATATTCCAGCGGAAATAGATATATTAATAACGATGGGATGTAATGTAGAATGCCCTTATGTATCATGTCAATATAGAGAAGATTGGGGACTTAGTGATCCGTCTGGGGGCCCTATAGAGGATTACAGAAAAACAAGAGATATAATTAAGGAAAAAGTGAAGGATTTAATACAGAGAGTAAAGAACAAGCAGATTTGATAAGCAGAATATAATTAATCGGTGTAGGTATTGGGGCGGCAATTCATAACTGGATCCCCCTGTCAATCATAGAAAATGTAATTGGAGAAAACAATCCATTTGCAGTGCTTCATTCCGAAAGGAGGTTTTTATCATGGGATGTTGCGAAACTCAAAGAAACAATACCTGCTGCAGTACAGGCTGTGGGTGTGAAGAGCAAGATTATGAAGTAGAAAAGAAAAAAATAATAATTGATTTTATGTATTTGGATTTAAGCATATGTACGAGATGCCAGGGTACGGAGGACAGTCTTGAAGAAGCAATTGAGGATGTTGCTAAAGTGCTTGAATTAGCAGGCGCAGAAGTTATTGTAAATAAAGTTCATATTGATAGTAAAGAAAAGGCCATACAGTATAGATTTGAGAGCTCACCTACTATCCGTATTAATGGGAAGGATATACAACTGGAAACGAGAGAGTCACTTTGTGAATCGTGTGGCGATTTGTGCGGGGATGAAGTGGACTGTCGTGTATGGGTGTATAAAGGTAAAGAATTCAATGTTCCTCCAAAAGCAATGATAGTTGATGCTATACTTCGTGAAGTATATAGCGATAAACAAGGACAGTTGAATGATAAAGTTGATAGGGAAGCATATCAATTACCGGACAATTTGCGGCGTTTTTTTGAGTCGGTTGAGAAAAATAAACAATGTGATTAATACTTAGATAAATAAACTCCTATTTTTCCAGATGTGTGAAAATGGGGTAAATAAAGTTCTTTTAGGAAACATGGTTTATAAGGGCAAAGGAAGCCTGTAGCCATGTTTTTTTATTGAGTTTTTAGAGTTAAAAGAGGTTTATTACAAGCCCATGAAGAAATCATTAATAATATCTAAGATACTGTCGATATAGTGGATATTATAAAGCACGTCTACAATTTTATTGCAAGTGAGTGAGGATATGGATAAAAAATATTTTGTAGAGATTGAAGGTAATAAGGTTGCCTATAATGTAGTTAAAACCAGGCGAAAAACAATAGGGATCACGATTGATAGTAATGGTGAGGTAAAGGTATCTGCTCCCTTACATATCAGTGAAAAGCAGATTCGGGAAACAGTCCAGAAAAAAGCAGGCTGGATCATTAAGAAAGTAAATGAAGTTATAGAGAGAAATTCAAATTTGATACGCAGGCAGTTTATCGGTGGGGAAATATTCTTGTATCTTGGCAATGAATATATCCTTGAAATACTGGAAAAAGATTTATGCGAGGTTGAAGTGTTCATACAAGAGGATACTGTTACGGTGTACATATCTAAGGGATTATCTGAGGAAAGCAGGCATCAGGTAATAAAAGAAGCATTGATAAAATGGTACAGGCAGCGTTTTGCTGAAATTGTTAAAGAAAGAATTGAAAAGTATTCTTATCAACTCAAAGTGACTCCCAGCAAAGTGGTAATCAAAGACCAGAAAACCAGGTGGGGGAGTTGCAGTATAAAGGGAAATATTAATTTAAACTGGAGATTGATTATGGCACCTCTTCATGTAATTGATTATGTAGTTGTGCACGAACTGTGCCACTTGAAAATTATGAATCACTCAAAAGACTTTTGGAACCTTGTAGAGTCTATTCTGCCAAACTATGCTGAAAGTAGAAAGTGGCTGAAAGTGAACGGACATTGATTGGTAATATAGATTGGTGTAAAATGTATGGTAAATGATAGACCTGAGAAGCAAAGGTTAGAATAGGCTGATATTAGCTGCACATGTTAATGAAAATCAATTATTTTAGGGAGTTGGTTTTATGCCAAAAAGAATCAAAGTTAAACCGAGCAAGCCAGCATCGCTGTTTGGCATGATATTAGGTACTATTTTTGTGTTTATAGGATTATTCATAGCAATTCCTGCTGCAGGTATTTTTGGCGTATTCTGGACACTAGTTGCAGTTGGCATGACAGCATTTCAAGCATATAACTTTTTTAGCGGTAAAGGTGTTGCGTCATGGGAGATAGAAACAGACGATGAAGAGAAAGATAATCAGTCAACATCTTTAAGTGGTGATTTTGAAATAAAGCTTAGAAAACTAAATAGGCTAAAAGAAGATGGCCTCATTACTGAAGAGGAATTCCAAAAGAAGCGTGAAGAAATTTTGCGGGAAAAGTGGTAGTATAATTAATCTGGAGGTGATAATGTGGAGCAACCCAAAATCATAATAAATACAACTCTGTCCAAAGAAGACTATAGGAGATTTTTATATATTGCCACATTTAGAAGAAATAAAGTTATAATCCCCTTAATTGGATTAATCGCTTTGATTGGAAGCTTTGATGTCAATTTCGACGGTGGCAGCTTTAATCTTATTAAATTTATCATATCTTGGGTATTTTTGTTTGCATTGGCAATTGGCGCGGTATTATTTAAAGTTGAAAAGAAAAATGCTCAGCGGGTAAAAACAGATAAGACAGGTGCATTTGACAGCATCAATACTTTAAAATTTTATGAGGATCGAATTGTTATGGAAAATGAGACCCTTAAGTCAAAGGGGGAACTAAAATACGAACAATTTTATGCCCTAATGGAAAGCAGAGATTACTTTATTTTTTATTTGACTGCAAACCAAGCTTCATTGATAAGGAAAAAAGATGTAGATGATCTTGATGCTTTTAGAGAATTTATTGTTCAGAAATTTAAAGGCAGGTATAAAAAAATATAGCCGTAAAAGGTAGAAGCACTAAAGGCCACTCTGTCTAATGTTAGGCTCATAGTCTGCGAAAGGCCTTGGCTTATATTGGAGAAAGTAAGTGCCTCAAACAATATGGGGGAGTTAAATAAAGTATGGTAAAACACGAATCAATAAAAATCAAGGTTGCTACTATATTTACCGTTCTATGTGCTTTGATGGCCTTCGTCAGCGTTTTTCCTCAAATCATATTTTCACTATACTTGTCCAATAAATATAATGTAGATACAGCCAATGCAAGTACAGTAGGAATCATAGGCGGTGCTGATGGGCCAACAGCAATTTTTATATCAGGTCAAATTTCTTACTTGTTTACTGCCGTCTTTGTATTACTAACAATATTAGGAATCATATATCTAGTTATTAACAAATACAAGCAAAATCATAATTGATAGAGACTGTATTTATTATCTGAGCTAAGAAAGGTACTGGAGACCATAGGGAAAAGGTATAGAGCTTATAGCCGTTTGGCAAATACTTCATCAAAATGCATCAAAGTCAAAGGAGGATTCATATGTGGTTTATATTTGCATTCTTATCAGCAGTATTTGCTGCGCTGACATCTATACTTGCTAAGATAGGGATTGAGGGGGTTAGTTCCAATTTAGCAACTGCAATACGCACAGTAGTAGTGCTTGTGATGGCATGGGGTATAGTTTTTATTACAGGAACCCAGAGCCAAATAACTGCTCTCAGTAAAAAAAGTTGGATATTTTTAATTCTATCAGGCATTGCCACAGGATTATCATGGCTTTGTTATTATAAGGCATTACAAATAGGGGAAGCTTCAAAGGTCGTTCCAGTAGATAAATTTAGTGTTGTTATTACAATGATACTTGCTTTTATAGTATTACATGAGGTGCCCACTACTAAAACAATTCTTGGCGGCATATTTATTACAATTGGCACATTTATAATGGTTTTGAAGGGGTAATGGTTTGTATAAAGTTATAAGAAAGATTTTTATAAAGAAGGTGGTTTAATGGCAGAATATAAGGTAATATTTCACATTGATGAGAATGACAAATGGAATTTATTATTAAAAAATGTCAGCAATTTATTAAATGTACAGATGGTGAAGAAGTTTATATTGAAGTTTTGGCTAATTCAGAAGCAGTAAAGTATTATGCTCCCAGTCAGAATTTTAATTCCGATATTGAAACAATGAAAAATTTACATAAAAAAGGAGTAAAATTTGTTGCCTGCAATAATGCACTAGCAGCCCATGGTATACAAAAAGAAAACATAATTGAATTTGTAGATGTTGTTCCAGCTGGCGTTTTAGAACTTGTTGTAAAACAAAATGAAGGATATGCCTATATAAAACCATAAAGTATTGGACACGAAAAAAAGAAACAAAGTTTCTTGATTTACTGGTAATCATTATATTTTATTGGGGACATAAACGCATTATATACCTAGCATCAAAGAATTATGATATAATGTAGACGGCATAATTGAACGAATTCTATAATTTTTAAGACAATATAGTAGAAAGGGGGTAATGATGGTGGCAATAAATAAAAGAGCTTTGTCAGAAGAAGATATAAAAATGAAATACATTACCCCTGCTATAGAAAAGGCAGGATGGGATATAAAAACTCAGGTTAGAGCAGAGTACACCTTTACGGATGGCAGGATCATAGTAAGGGGAAACCTTGTTGCCAGGGGGAAGAAGAAAAGAGCAGACTATATTTTAAGCTATAAACCAAATATGCCTTTAGCGATTATAGAAGCAAAAGACAATAAAAAACCACTGGGTGCAGGAATGCAGCAAGCTCTGGAATATGGAGAGATTTTAGACATTCCATTTATATACAGCTCCAATGGAGATGGTTTTTTAGAACATGATAAATTTACCGGAAAAGAAAGAGTGTTAAGTTTAGATGAGTTTCCGAGTCCAAATGAACTGTGGGAAAGATACAAAAAGGGAAAAGGAATACAGCCCCATGAAGAAAAGATTATAAAAGAAGATTATTTCTTTGATATGAGTGGTAAAACCCCGAGATACTATCAAAGAATAGCAATTAACAGGACTATAGAAGCCATAGCAAAGGGTCAGAAGAGAATACTCCTTGTCATGGCAACGGGAACAGGGAAAACCTATACGGCATTTCAGATTATATATAGACTGTGGAAGTCGAGGACCAAAAAGAGAATACTATTCCTTGCAGATAGGAATATATTAATTGACCAGACTATGGCGAATGATTTTAAACATTTTGGAGACAAAATGATAAAAGTAAACAGAAAAAATATAAGTAAAGCTCATGAAATATATTTAGCATTATATCAAAGCATGACTGGAAGTGAAGAATGGCAAGACATATATAAACAATTTAGTCCTGATTTCTTTGATTTGGTAATAGTAGATGAATGCCATAGAGGTTCTGCTAGAGATAATTCAGCATGGAGAGAAGTATTGGAGTACTTTAGCAGTGCCACGCAAATCGGACTTACAGCAACTCCTAAAGAAACAAGAGATGTTTCTACATCCACTTACTTTGGAGAGCCAGTATATACATATTCTCTTAAACAAGGTATAGAGGACGGTTTTTTAGCACCTTATAAAGTGGTTAGAGTGTCTTTAGATAAAGACTTGGAAGGTTATAGACCTGCTAAAGGAAAAGTCGATAAGTACGGAAACCTAATTGAAGATAGGATATACAATGTAACTGATTTTGACAAAAAGTTGATCCTTGAAAAGAGAACAGAAATAGTAGCCAAGAAAATTACAGAATTTTTAAAGAAGACTAATCGATTCGATAAAACCATTGTTTTTTGCGTAGATATAGAGCATGCAGAAAGGATGCGACAAGTCCTCATTAATGAGAACTCGGATTTGGTAAAAGAAAATCCCAAATATATTATGAGGATCACAGGAGACGATGAAGAAGGCAAAGCTCAACTGGATAACTTTATAGACCCGGCAAGCAAATATCCAACTATAGTAACAACATCTAAACTTTTGACAACAGGTGTAGATGCCCAAACCTGTAAGCTTATAGTGCTTGATAGCAATATTAACAGTATGACAGAATTTAAGCAAATAATCGGAAGGGGCACAAGAATTAAGGAAGAATATGGGAAATACTTTTTTACTATTATGGACTTTAGGGGAGTAACCAGACTCTTTGCAGATCCAGAATTTGATGGAGATCCTGTAGTGGTATATGAACCAAAAAAAGGAGAAGACATTGTTCCGCCTGCGGAAGGAGACTATGGTGATTTTGGAGATAGTGTAGATGGAACCGTGGGAGAACCTGACTCTGATGAAAATGAAACTGGTACAAGAATTAAATATGTAGTTGATGATGTGGAAGTCATGGTTGTAAATGAAAGAGTTGAGTATTATGATAAAGATGGCAAACTAGTTACAGAATCATTAAAGGATTATACAAAAAAGAATATTAGAAATGAATATGCAGATTTAAATGAGTTTATAAACAGATGGAACAGTGAAGATAAAAAATCAGCTATTATTGAGGAGCTAAAAGAAAGAGGAGTATTTTTAGATGCAATAAAAGAGGAAGTTGGGAAAGATCTAGATGAATTTGATTTAATACTTCATTTAGCCTTTGACCAAAAGCCCCTGACAAGAAAAGAAAGAGCTTACAATGTCAGAAAAAGAAACTATTTTAGTAAATATTCAGATGTAGCAAGAGAAGTGTTAGAAGCTCTTTTAGATAAATATATGAATGAGGGAATAACTGAATTGGAAAGCATGGAAATTCTCAAATTAGATCCATTTAGAAAAATAGGAACACCTAAAAAGATTATTAAAGCCTTTGGCGGAAAAGAGAAATATATTCAAACGGTAAAAGAATTAAAAAGAGAAATATATGCCTAGAAGCTCCTTATAAGGAGCATTTTATTTAAAATAAAGAAAGGAGCATAATATGACCATCGATTCTTTCATCAAATCAATACAAGATATTATGCGTCAAGATGCAGGAGTAGATGGAGATGCCCAAAGGATATCTCAACTAGTGTGGATGCTATTTTTAAAGGTATACGATGCAAAGGAAGCTGAGTGGGAACTGTTCGAAGAAGACTATAAGTCTATCATTCCTGAAGATTTAAGATGGAGGAACTGGGCAGAAGATGAAGAAGGAATGACAGGAGATGAATTATTAGAATTTGTAAATGAAAGGTTATTTAAGGAATTAAAAGATTTAACAGTAGCTGAAACGACAGACAAAAGGGCTTTAATTGTTAAAACAGTATTTGAAGATAGTTATAATTATATGAAATCAGGAACTCTTCTTCGCCAAGTTATAAATAAATTAAATGAATTAGATTTTGACGATTATGAAGATAGACATGCCATCAATGATATCTATGAGACAATATTGAGGGATTTGCAAAGTGCTGGCAATGCAGGTGAATATTACACACCAAGGGTTTTAACAGATTTTATAATCGAGATGTTAAATCCACAAATAGGGGAAAAAATAGCAGACTTTGCCTGCGGTACAGGAGGATTTTTAGTATCAGCATTAAAACATTTGGAAAAACAAATAAAAACTGTGGAGGATAGGAGAATAGTCCAATCTTCACTGTTTGGAATAGAAAAGAAACCCCTTCCACACCTCTTATGTATGACAAATATGTTATTGCATGATATAGATAGTCCAAATATCTTAAGGGATAATTCCCTTTCAACTAACGTAAGGGATTATACAGAAAAGGATAAATATGATGTGATAGCCATGAATCCACCTTTTGGAGGAGTAGAGGAAGATGGTATTTTAATTAATTTTCCAGCAGAATTTAGAACATCAGAAACTGCAGACCTGTTCATGACACTCATTATGTTTAGATTAAAAGAAGGGGGCAGAGCAGGTGTTATACTGCCGGATGGATTTTTATTCGGAGATGACAATGCAAAGATTGCAATAAAGAAGAAACTGCTTAGTGAATTCAATTTACATACTATTGTTAGATTGCCCAATGGAGTATTTGCACCGTATACCTCTATTGCTACTAATATATTTTTTTTTGATAAAACAAAACCTACGGAGAAGATAGATTATTACCAAGTACCTCTACCAAAAGATTTAAAAAATGGATTTACTAAGACAAAACCATTTAAAACAGAGCATTTACAAGGAGTAAAAGCTTGGTGGCACAATAGAGACAAAGAAGATAAAAATGCTTATTCAGCAACTATAGAAGAAATAGAAAAAGCTAATTATAATTTAGATATAAAAAATCCTAATAATGGGAGTGAAGAAAAGGAGTATAGCTTAAATGAGCTTTTAACTATAATGAGGGATAAATCTGAAAACATCAATAGATTAATAGGAGAGCTTTCAGAAGTCTTGAAGGGAGTTGAAGAATAGTGGATATACAAGGACTAAAAGACAAAATTCTTCAACTTGCTATACAGGGAAAACTAGTTGCCCAAGACCCTAACGATGAACCAGCATCTGTACTTTTAGAAAGGATTAAGGAAGAAAGGGAAATGTTAATCAAGGAAGGGAAGATAAAGAAACAAAAGCCACTTCCAGAGATAACAGAGGAAGAAAAACCTTTTGAGATACCAGATAATTGGGAATGGGTGAGGTTGGGGGAGATAGGTGCAATTGTAGGAGGAGGTACACCTAAAACAACAGTTAAGGAATACTGGGAAGGAGGAACAATTCCTTGGATTACCCCAGCAGATTTAAGCAATCATACAGGTAAATATATATCAAGGGGAAAAAGGAGCATTACTCCCATAGGGTTAAGAGAAAGTTCTGCCCAATTGATGCCTAAAGGTACAGTATTGTTTTCAAGTCGTGCTCCTATTGGCTATACAGCCATAGCTAAAAATGAAATCTCTACTAATCAAGGATTTAAGTCTTGTGTTCCATTTGTAATGGATATGAATGAATACTTATATTATTATTTAGTCTATTCTGCAAAAATAATTAATGAAAATGCTTCAGGAACTACTTTTAAAGAAGTGTCAGGTGCTGAAGTTAGTAATTTAATTGTTCCCCTTCCACCTCTTGCAGAACAAAAACGAATAGTAGCAAAAGTAGACGAACTATTTGCTTTAATAGATGAACTTGATTCTAATAAAGAAGAATTGCTTGAAGTTATAAACTTAACACGAAACAAAGTTTTGCAACTTGCCATACAAGGAAAATTAGTAGACCAGGATCCTAATGATGAACCAGCATCGGTGCTATTAGAGAGGATTAAGAAAGAAAGAGACAGGCTAGTAAAAGAAGGGAAAATAAAAAAACAAAAACCACTGCCAAAGATAACAGATGAAG
>Ga0209537_1004677_pt1 | contig 11460 bp, 13 predicted proteins | sample BioPla4DNA1_FD_187698 | JGI IMG/M metagenome (GOLD analysis project Ga0209537, IMG submission 187698) | Biogas fermentation microbial communities from Germany - Plant 4 DNA1 (SPAdes) (version 2) | ecosystem: Engineered > Bioreactor > Anaerobic > Digestate | place: Bielefeld, North...
GAAACGGGCCTTGCTATTATGTATCCTACTTATGCAAAGAGCCTAGAATTAGAAGGAGATGAGCAGCGCCTATTTGTAGAAAAGCAAGACCAGGTAACTGAAGGGTATGCTATTTCCTTAGTTGCTAGAAATGATAATAAGGACAGTGAAAAAATAAAAGCCTTAATTAAACATGTAACCAGTGATAAGGTAAGGCAGTTTCTAATAGATGAATACAGCTGGGCAAGTAGTCCTGCCTTTTAGATAAATATGTAATAAAGGATGGTTAGTTTTTATCTAGCCATCCTCTTGTTTAATAAGCTAATAAGGATTAAACCCTAGGATTAACCTAGGGTTTTTTAACACAACTATTTATTAATTTCGATTTTTCCACCACTATAAGAACCATCGTCATAATTCCAATTAAACTTTATATCACTTGCATCTAGGCCACGTTCTTCAAGCCTTTTTTTAATGCCTTCCTTATTTTTATTTCTTTCAAAGGGATTAGTTGTTTGCTTTACACCTTCTACTATTTCATACCACTTTTCAAAAGGTATACCAATGCCTATTTCATTTTCTTGCCAATTTGCAACTAGGCGGGTTCCGGGGCAAAGTAAAGTGATGTTAATATCCTTTGTGTTATAGGGGTATGTAGTTAAGTCTTGGCAAACAGCTTGTAGTCCAACGGTTCTCAAATTATTGGTGTAGCCATTAAAATATCCGTGTCCTTGTATTAATCTCATTATATTATAGGGCTTGCTTACAACGATTACTATGTCAGGCTCTACTTCAAAATTTTCAAGGGGCATAACTGCAATTCCAGCAGGTTCTTCTTTTAAGAATAGCATTTGATCGCTAATGCTTTTAGATGTTTCAATATCTTTATATATATTTTTACTAAATCTTGCCTTGCCACTTGCCATTGGTTCAGGTACTTGTCTCATCTTTAAAGCCATTGCTCCATTGGGGCATGCTTGATTTTCCTTCGTAAGCTTCATTGCCTTGCCTCTGCTTGCCAGTTGCACAGAGTTGCAATAGGTTACCTTGCGGTCTCTTTGTGGAACATCAAAATTGTCGAATTCTTCTTTGCTAAAGAAAAATTTTACCCCTACTGGTTTCCTATCTAAGTCCAAATATGATTCAATTAAGTTCACACTGTGTTTAATATTCATCTTTTCTCCTCCAAATTTAATTATAGATATTCAGTTGTTTTTTATTATATCATTATGACATAGCAAAGAATAATTAAAATTCTTTATAGTTGGAAATTTGCTATTGATTCAATTAATAAGATAGTTTATAAGGATATCTAATACGATTCCTTTATGTTGTATATATTTTGACAGTTTGATAAAATAAAGGTAAAGCCATGAAAGCTAGAAATTATGAGTATTAATGAAATATATTTGAATTTTAATCAAATTTTAATCTTTCTCAAAAATTCTTTAAAGGTTTTGTCGCTATACTAAAACCATATTAAAGGATAGGAGGTTTAATATGGTTACCTTAGAACAGGTTGAAAAATTAAGAGAGTATGCAAATATTTCTTATGAAGAGGCTAAGAAAGTCCTCGAGGAAACTAAGGGTGACATTCTTGAAGCCATAGTAAAGCTTGAAAAGGAAAATCGGATTAGTGGACCAGAAGGAGGATACTATAATTCAAGGGAGGGAAATAAAGAGCCTCATGCCAATGAAAATGTCCAATATAATGAAAGGAAAAGTCATAATGATGATGGTGTAACCTTTGGTGAATTATTAGGAAGGTTTTTCAGATGGTGCGGTAGACTTATAAACAGGGGGAATAAAAACAGTTTTATAGTTACCAGGGGAGGAGAAAAAATGATGTCAATTCCAGTAACTATACTAATAATCCTCTTGCTATTTACATTCTGGATTACTGTTCCCCTAATTATCATAGGCCTATTCTTTGGATATAAGTATAAGTTTGTGGGGCCAGATTTAGGTAAGGATAATATAAACCGTGCCATGGATTCAGTTGCAGAAGCAGCTGAAAATTTTGCGGAAAATATAGTTAAGGAAGTAAAAGGTGAGAAGACAGATGGAGAGGATTCTAATAATTGAAGATGAAGAAAAAATAGCCCGATTCATCGAGTTAGAGCTTAAATATGAAGGCTATGAAGTAGAAAAGGCCTTTAATGGAAGGGATGGGTTGGAACTTGCTACAACCCAGCCCTTTGACCTTATTTTATTAGATATTATGCTACCTGAGCTAAATGGTATTGAGGTTCTCAGAAGAATTCGCAAAGTTTCCAATGTACCTATTATACTTTTGACTGCTAGGGATGCTGTTGTAGATAAGGTTACAGGACTTGATGGAGGGGCAGATGACTATATAACTAAACCCTTTGCCATTGAAGAACTACTGGCAAGGATAAGAGTAGCCCTTAGAAATAGGACTGGTGGTAATATTAAGCAAGAATCATCAGACCTTAAAGTAGGGCCCCTAACCCTTGATCCTATAAAAAGAGAAGTTAGGGTAGGAGATACTATAATAGATTTGACTAAAAAAGAGTTTGACTTACTCCAGTATCTTTTGGAAAACAAAAATATAGTTCTCAGCAGGGAAACCATACTTCAGCATATATGGGGATATGATTTTCTAGGCGGTACAAATGCAGTAGATGTCTATATTAGATATCTTCGTGCAAAGATTGAGGAACCCTTTGGCTTGAAGCTTATTCATACTGTTCGTGGAGTAGGATATGTGATAAAAGATGAATAATACAAAGATAAGTTCGAATAACTTAACAAAAAAAATTCGTTCATCCTTAGTTTTAAAACTAAATATAAGAATGTTTTCAAGACTCCTAGCAGCTTTTTTAGCCATTAATGTCCTAATAGCTATTATGGGCTTTTTTGTTATTTTTTGGAATGCAGAATCAGGAATGGAAACTGTTGTTGAGATGATGGAACTGGCACCTTCAAATACACAATTGATCTATAATAATCTAGGGAAATATATCATCTCCAAAGGAATAGAAGTATCTGATGGATTTGAATTGCCTGAAATAATAGAAAGGTATTTGCCTAAGGGGAATGATTGGGAAAGGAATATAAGCCAATGGGAAACAAGTCCAGAGGCAAGATTTATAGAAAAATTACAGGCAGTCAGGTATACAGTAACTACCAGTATAAACGGTACCCCCTATCAAATAGTTTATCTTTTAGGACATGACCTGAGGATATTCTTAATCCTATTCATCATCTTATTAGTATTCCAACTGATAATTTTAATTGGTGAAATCAGTAAAGGTACAAGGAAAATAAGAAAAATCCTAAGGCCTATTTATGATCTTGCTGAAACAGCTAAAAATTTAAATCAAGAGGTATCATCCCTAGGTATAAAAACTAGGGATGATAAGATAAAAGACTTAGCTGGAGTAATCAGCAGCATAGATGCAAATAAATTAGACAAGCGGATTTCCATAGATACTTCTCAGGAAGAGTTAAAGGAACTTGCCTCTGCCATAAATGATATGTTAAATCGAATCAATGATTCCTACCAATCACAAGTTCGGTTTGTTTCGGACGCATCCCATGAACTGAGAACCCCCATATCAGTAATACAGGGCTATGTTAATTTACTTGATCGTTGGGGAAAAAGAGATGAAAAAACTATGCAAGAGTCAATAGATGCTATTAAGAGCGAGACACAGCATATGAAGGAATTAGTAGAAAAGCTCCTTTTCTTAGCCCGTGGTGATAATGAGACTATTCAATTACACAGAGAAGATTTTGATGTATGCCATGTAGTCGATGAAATAGGCCGTGAAGCTGAAATGATAGACCCAAGCCATAATTTTGAAATTGAATTAAGGGGGCCAGCATATATAAATGCTGACAAACAGCTTATTAAGCAGGCAATACGAATACTTGTTGATAATAGTATAAAATTTACTCCTGAAGGGGGGAAAATAAGCCTTAAAGTCAGCACAGGAGATGACTTAGTTTATATTACGGTTCAAGATGACGGCATTGGAATAGCTCCGGAAAATATTCCCCGGATTTTTGACCGTTTCTACCGTTCAGACGAATCTAGGGCTAGAAAATCTGGAGGTGCAGGTTTAGGCTTGTCAATTGCTAAATGGATAATTGAAAGACATGGAGCCCATTTTGAAGTACTAAGTAGGGTTAATATAGGTACTAGAATAACTATAGTAATGCCTAGAGCAGAAATAGATCCTAATGAAAGCCAAGTATAAAAATATTTATTATTATCAGTTTTTAGGTATATATATTATGAAGCAAAATCAATATTTCCAATCTTAATATGTTTTTAAACTTAGGGGGGATATTATGATTGGAATACTAAGTATTGATTTTGACTATTTTATAGAGGCTTCATCAGAAGAAAGGGATATATATTTTCCCAAGGGAAGTGATGAGCTACCTATGGATATGCTCAATTACATGTGGAAAGAAAGATATTTAAAATATCCAAAACTAAAAAGGCTAGGAGTAATAAGGGATTACTATATTTTAAAGAACTTCTTGATATTATTAAGTATCCATAAAGATAATATTTATATATCTGACAGTCACAAATATATTAAAAGGATAATAGATAAATTTCCTTGGAACTTACAATTGATGATAGTTAACATAGATTTTCATCATGATTATTATCATTATTATCAGGGGGAAGATAATCTCAATTGTGGCAATTGGCTTAGAAGGGTTATTGAGGAAAGGCCAAATACGAAAGTAAAATGGGTTAGAAGGGAGGATTCACAAATCTTTACCTTGGAAGGAGAATTGCCCTTTGAACACACTACAGATATAAGAACTATTTTTAATGAAAAGTTTGATTATATCTTTATCTGTAGAAGCCCAGAGTGGAGTCCGCCACATTTAAGTGGCAAGTTTGAGGAGCTGGTAAGGTCTATATATGGAGGAAAAACAGCGTAAAATTGTAAGCTTTTATATATTCAGGGATCTTTGTCATCTTGACGATGGTATTGTCATAGGTTATAATTATTTATAATAAATTTTAATACAAGAATTTGCGGGGGGACTACTTAGTAGTTGAGAAGGTAAAACCTGACCCTTTGAACCTGTTGGTTAAGACCATCGTAGGGAAGCAAATCAATTACTATATTTGTATATGAAAGGATGTTTCTCTATGGAAATATCCTTTTTTGCTTTAGCCTCCCCGCAAGGAATATACTTTAAAATTGGGGAGGTATAAAATTGAAGAAGGTACTAACAATAGCTGGATCAGACTGCAGCGGTGGTGCTGGAATACAGGCTGATTTAAAAACTTTTTCTGCTCATGGAGTTTATGGAATGAGTGTTATCGTTTCTGTGGTAGCAGAAAACACTAGTAGGGTTATAGACATACAGGATATAAGTCCAGATATGATTGAGAAACAAATTGACGCAATATTTGAAGATATTGAAGTAGATGCTGTTAAAATAGGTATGTTGTCAAATGCATTATGTATGGAAGCTGTGGCTAGGAAATTAGAAGAATATAAGCCAAAGAATATTGTAATTGATCCTGTTATGTATGCGAAAAATGGCTCTCCGCTTATGGAGCCAAATTCTATCAATACTCTAATCAAAGTTATATTACCTTATGCAGATATACTAACACCAAATATTCCAGAAGCAGAAAAAATCTCTAATATAAAGATAGGCAATTATGAGGATATGGAAAGGGCTGCCAAAATTATTTATGAAATGGGATCTAAGAACGTCCTTTTAAAAGGTGGACATGCCATTGGTGATCCAATAGATATTCTATATGATGGTAGAGACTTTCACTATTATAAAAGTAAACGCATAGACACAAAAAATACTCATGGAACAGGCTGCACCTTTTCATCTGCCATTGCTTCCAATTTAGCCTTGGGCATGGGTGTGCCTGCTGCAGTAGAGAAGGCGAAAAAATATATTACTACAGCTATTGAACATTCCTTAGATATCGGTAAAGGCCATGGGCCAACTCATCATTTCTATGACTTATATAAAAATGGTTTAAATATTGGTTAATCTAAATGTGTCCGTTATATTTTAATACTTTCAAAGAAAGAGGGTAAAAAAATGAAATATGCCAGCTTATTGGATGTAATTAGGGAAAAAAATCCCTTAATTCACAATATCACCAATTATGTTACTGTAAACGACTGTGCCAATGCCATCCTAGCCATAGGTGGCTCACCTGTCATGGCAGATGATATAAATGAAGTAGAAGATATAGTTTCTTTATCATCTGCCCTTATTATAAACATTGGGACCTTAAACCAAAGAACAATTGACTCAATGATAAAGGCAGGGAAAAAAGCAAATGAGCTAAAGAAGCCTGTAGTCTTAGATCCAGTAGGTGCAGGGGCATCCACTTTGAGAAACAATGCAGTTAAGGAGATTTTGTCGCAGGTCAAAATAGATGTCCTTAGGGGCAATTTATCAGAGATTTCTTTTATAGCTGGTTTAAGGGCCTCAACTCGAGGAGTAGATTCAGCTGTAGAAGACGAAAAAAACAATCCAGTAGATGTTGGGAAAATAGTTGCTAAGAAATATTCCTGTATTGTAGGCATTACTGGAAAAGAAGATATTATTACAGATGGAGTTAATGTCGTAAAAATTTATAATGGCAACAAATTCCTATCTAAGGTTACCGGGACTGGGTGTATGGCTTCTGCCCTTGTTGCTAGTTTTTGCGGTGTAACTGAGGATTATTTTCTAGCTACAGTTGTAGGCATTGCTACCATGGGAATTGCAGGAGACATAGCCTTTGAAAGAGCAGGTAAGGTTGGGACAGGAAGTTTTCATGTTGGCATCATAGATGCAATATCTAAGATGGACAGCAATGTATTTTTAGAAAGAGTGAAATTAGATGAAGTCAAATATTGATTATACCCTATACCTGGTAACTGATAGGACCTTAATGAGTACAGAAAGGCTAGAAACAGCTGTAGAGCAGGCTATCTTAGGTGGTTGTACTGTAGTACAATTAAGGGAAAAGGACTGTTCCACCTTAGACTTTTATAATACTGCTGTAAAGATAAAAGAAGTCACAAGTCATTACAATGTTCCCCTGATTATAAACGATAGGATAGACATAGCCTTGGCTGTTGATGCTGACGGTGTCCATGTTGGCCAAAGTGATATTCCTGCAAAGATTGCTAGGAAGTTGATTGGTAGCGATAAAATCCTAGGGGTATCTGCAGCTAATTTAGAAGAAGCAATAAAAGCACAAAAGGATGGAGCAGATTATATTGGAGTTGGGGCCATGTTTAGTACTTTAACTAAAACAGATGCTAAGTTAACATCAATTGATGAACTTAAAGAAATTAGAAAGCATATTTCTATACCAATAGTAGTAATAGGAGGAATAAACAAGAACACAATACCCAAGTTTCATGGTATTAATATAGATGGAATAGCAGTAGTCTCAGCTATTATCTCACAACCAAATATAAAAGAAGCCTCTCAAGAACTTAAAAGAATATTTTTGCAGGGCTAAGATAAAAAGCAGATAGTAGATGTGAAAACTATCTGCTTTTTATTTAAAAATAAACCCTTATGAAGTATTATATAGTAAAGGATTTAATACTTTCCTGCATCATATTGAAAAAACTAACTTATAATTAAATTAAGTAGTATATTTCTCTAGCTAGCTTTCTCATTAATTAATATTATCTGGAAAGAAAGGAGTGTATAATTTGAAAGAATCTATAATCATCATTTACATTGCAGCAGTTATATTATTGGTATTAGGATATTTTATTGGTGGATGGAATATGATTTTAGATGGGCTTAATATATCAATAAAAACTGCCTATAGATCATTTTTAATGCTTCTGGCATCTTTTATAATCATAGGCCAACTAAATGTACTACTGACTGCAGAAGTTATAGAAAAATGGCTGCAAAAATTTAAAGGTATAAAGGCCATAATAGTAAGTGCCATTGCAGGAGGCCTGTTTCCAGGTGGACCTTATATATATTATCCATTTGTTTCAAGTTTTAAAGAAAAGAAATTACCATTCTACATACTAATCTCTTTCTTATTTGGAAAACAAGTTTTTGATTTTTCTCGTATACCCTTGGAAGCCAGCCTAGTCAGTCCTGATATTGCCCTTATTAGATACTTAATAACTTTTCCAATACCTATTATAGTAGGACTTATAGCCTTACGTTTTTTTCAAGATACTACGGCTTTTGACTTTTCTTTGAAAGCAGGTGAAAAACATGGCCCAGACAACGATAATCCTTAGTATAATTGCTCTTGTTCTGATAGTTATTAATACAAAGACTAATGGGAAACAATACATGGGATTAAAAATTGGATTGAAACAATTTATAAAGACCATGCCAGTAATTCTTGGTGCCTTCATATTGGCTGGTATTATTGAAGTTATGATTCCAAAAGAATTTGTTCAAAATTGGCTATCGAAGGAGGCAGGGTTAAAAGGCATATTTTTAGGGACTTTTGGGGGTATGCTACTGGCCATGGGGCCCTATGCCTTCTATCCAATAGTAGCTTCATTGATGGTTTCTGGCGCTGGCTTGGGAACTATCATTTCTATGATAACTGGTTGGGCCCTTTTGGGTTTAAGCAAGGCTCCTTTTGAGATTGGATTTTTTGGAGTAGACTTTACAATAAAGAAGACTATTTGTAGTCTTCCATTTAGCTTAGTTGCAGGATTAATTGCATATTTTTTAGAGTTAATAGTTTTTTCTTAAAGAAATTTATAAAGGGAATAATATTATTGGAACCCATAGATGAATTCTATGGGTTTTTTTATAAAAAAATAAAATATTTGACCTAGGTCATTTTTTTTGAAAGAAGACCCTGCTATAATGTACATAGAAAATAAGTTTAAACAGAAAATAAAGAAAGTGAGGAGTATATAATGAAGAAATTTAATGAAATAATAGAAAAGAATTATGACAAGCTAGAACAATTTGTACCAATAGTGGCTAGGGTTCATGGAAAAACTCATCCAGAATTTTATGATGTAGAAAAGATATTTAATGAAATAAAGGAAAAGATTAAGAATGGAAAAAGAGAAGGCCTGGAACTAGACGATGAATTTAAAAGATTAAGAGAAATAACAGATAACTATACTGTACCCAAGGATGTATGTGAAACTTATGAAGCAGTTTATAATATGTTGGCTGAACTAGATAAGACATATGACTAGATATTTATAAGAAGTAAGAAAAGCTGGAAAGGAGTGAAGATATGCAAAGATATATATTAAAAAATAAAAATAAGATTGCCCTAATCAATGGTTTTTTAATTGTTTTTGGATTTATTAGCAAATTTGCTATGAATAATATAAATATCTTTACTTGGGCCTTAATAATAGCCTCTATTTTAGGTGTAACTCCTATTGCAATTCAAGCATATCAATCTTTAAAAGTAAAGGTAGTTAGTATAGATGTTTTAGTTACTATAGCTGTAACAGGGGCCTTTCTAATCCGAAACTTTGAGGAATCTGCCATTGTTACCTTTTTATTCCTGTTTGGAGCATATTTAGAGCAAAGAACCTTGAATAAAACCCGATCAGCAATTAAGGAATTGACAGAAATGGCACCTGAAACTGCATTGAAACAAATGGAAAATGGAGACTTTGAAGAAGTAGATGTTGATGAAGTAGATGTAGGGGATATTTTACTTGTAAAAACCGGTGCAAAGGTTCCCGTTGATGGTACTGTTATATCTGGAGAAGGAAGTATCAATGAAGCCAGCATTACTGGAGAATCTATTCCCGTAGCAAAGGAAAAAGGCTCTAAGGTTTACGCTGGTACAATCTTAGATAATGGAACTATTCAAATAGTAGCTAATCGAGTAGGTGAAGATACAACCTTTGGTAGAATTATAGAGCTGGTGGAGGAAGCCCAGGATTCAAAATCTGAAGCAGAACGGTTCATAGATAAATTCTCAAAACATTATACACCTGGGGTCTTGGTCATTGCCTTTATTGTATGGTTATTTTCAAGGGATGTAGAATTGGCCATTACTATTTTAGTATTAGGATGTCCAGGGGCCTTAGTCATTGGGGTACCTGTATCCAATGTTGCTGGTATAGGAAACGGAGCCCGCCATGGAGTTCTATTAAAAGGCAGTGAGGTTATTGGTGATTTTAGCAAGGTAGATACTATTGTTTTCGATAAAACAGGCACCTTGACTGTAGGTAATCCATCTGTTGCTGAAAAGGAGTATTATGGTGATAGTATTGATGAAGCCTTAGGCTATCTTGCCAGTGTTGAGAGGGAATCAGACCATCCACTGGCAAAGGCAGTTTTAGAAGAAATTGGTGAGACCACATTTTCACCAGTTGAAAATACAGAGGTTGTAAAAGGCGAAGGTATTGTAGCCAAGGTTAATGGCCATAGGGTGGCTGTAGGCAATGTGGCCTTAATGGAAAGGGAAAAGGTTAAAATAAGCCAAAAGGCAAGGGCAGATATTGCTCGCTTCGAAAAGAATGGAAGCTCCCTGGTATTGGCTGCAGTTGATAGAGAATTAAAGATCTTAATGGGTGTACGTGATCAGATAAGGCCAGGAGTGAAGGAAGATTTACAAAAACTAAGGAAATTAGGAGTTAAAAACATAATTATGCTTTCAGGAGATAATCAGGGAACAGTTAATCTAGTTAGTAGGGAACTGGGACTAACAGAAGCATATGGCAATATGCTACCTGAAGACAAATCAGCCTATATTAAGAAACTAATTGAAAAAGGCCAAATTGTTGGATTTGTTGGTGACGGTGTTAACGATAGTCCCTCATTGGCATTGGCACATATTGGTATCGCCATGGGAGCTGGCACAGATGTGGCCATTGAAACATCAGATGTAGTATTGATGAACTCTGATTTTAGCAGATTACCCCATGCCTTAGGCTTAGCTAAGGCTACAGCAAGAAACATGAAGCAGAATATAGCAATAGCTGTAGGTGTAGTCATCATACTATTGTTAAGCTTAATATTTAGTGATTGGATGAATATGTCAATTGGTATGCTAGTACACGAAGGCAGTATCCTAGCAGTTATCTTAAATGGTATGAGATTATTAAGCTATAAATTGAAATAAAGCCATATTAATAACCTTTAATAAGATAAATTATGTTAAAATTGAATGTAAGTTTAGAAAAATAAGAAAAAAGAAAGTGATGAAAGGAGAGTATAATATGAAGTCAGCAACTATTCAATTGGAACCCCTGGCATGTCCATCATGCTCACAAAAAATCGAAGGAGCTTTGAAAGCCTTAGAGGGTATAGATAAAGATTCTATAAAAGTATTGTTTAACTCAAGTAAGGTAAAGTTAAATTTTGATGAAGGAAAAGTATCTATAGATGAAATAGAAGAAGCTATTAGAAGAATGGGCTATGATGTTGAAAAATCAAAAGTAAAATAAGTATATCTATTGCAAAAATCCTCAGGAATAAATTCCTGAGGATTTATTTTTTTAATTCATAGCCAGAAACTTTATTTACTATAAGGGC
>Ga0209537_1004680_pt1 | contig 11452 bp, 6 predicted proteins | sample BioPla4DNA1_FD_187698 | JGI IMG/M metagenome (GOLD analysis project Ga0209537, IMG submission 187698) | Biogas fermentation microbial communities from Germany - Plant 4 DNA1 (SPAdes) (version 2) | ecosystem: Engineered > Bioreactor > Anaerobic > Digestate | place: Bielefeld, North...
GCCAGCACCATCGTTATCGCTGCTGTCAGTGTCGTCTTACCATGGTCTACGTGCCCTATCGTGCCTACGTTTACATGCGGTTTCGTCCTCTCAAATTTCGCTTTAGCCATCTCTCTTTTCCTCCCTTGTATTCATAATTAAATGTAATAGCAAATCTACAGCAGTTTTTCCAATATACTTTTTGGAACTTCATCGTAATGGGACAACTGCATTACATAGTTGCCTCGTCCCTGGGTCTTTGAACGAAGATCGGTTGCATAACCAAACATTTCAGATAGCGGAACACTCGCTATAATCACCTGTAAGCCTGAACGCAACTCCGTTCCTTCCACCTTGCCCCGTCTGGAAGAAATATCACCTATTACATCTCCTATATAATCTTCAGGAACGGTAACTTCAACTTTCATAATCGGCTCCAGAAGTACAGGCTCAGCTTTCGCCATAGCTTCCTTAAAGGCAATGGAACCTGCTACTTTAAAAGCCATTTCGGATGAATCCACCTCATGATATGAACCGTCAAACAAAGTAACTCTTACATCGATTACCGGATATCCGCCTATTACACCACTCTGCATGGCTTCTCTGACACCGGTCTCAACAGCCGGGATATACTCCCTGGGAATAACCCCGCCGACGATTTTATTGACAAACTCGAACCCTTTGCCATGCTCCATAGGTTCGACCTCGATCCATACATGACCGTATTGTCCGTGACCGCCGGTCTGCCTGATAAATCTTCCTTCCGCCTTGACCGATTTTCTGATGGTTTCCCGGTACGCCACCTGCGGTTTTCCAACGTTTGCTTCAACCTTAAATTCTCTGATCAGACGGTCTACAATAATCTCCAGGTGTAATTCACCCATACCGGCTATAATAGTCTGCCCGGTCTCATGATCAACATAAGATCTGAATGTCGGATCCTCTTCAGATAACCGCTGAAGGGCAGACGACATTTTGTCCTGACCTGCCTTGGTTTTCGGTTCAATAGCAACCTGTATAACCGGTTCAGGAAACTCCATGGATTCCAGAATAACTGGATGTTCCTCATCGCAAAGGGTGTCACCTGTTACAGTAAACTTCAGACCAACCAGAGCGACAATGTCTCCTGCACAGGCTTCCTCAATCTCTTGCCTTTGGCTGGCGTGCATACGTAAAATACGTCCAACCCTTTCCTTCCTGCCCTTTGTGGCGTTATACACATACGAACCGGCTTTCAAAGTTCCCGAGTATATCCGCACAAACACCAGTTTTCCTACATACGGGTCGATCATAACTTTAAAAGTAAGGATACTTAACGGTTCGTCAGCTGAAGAATGCCTTACAATTTTCTCATCGGAATCCGGTATAGTACCCTCAACCGGTGGTATATCTACAGGCGATGGCAAGTAATCAACTACGGCATCCAGCAAAGGTTGAACACCTTTGTTCTTATATGATGAACCACACATAACAGGAATAATCCTGGTTTCAATAGTTGCCTTTCTTATAGCTGCCTTTATTTCCTGTTCCGTCAGTTCATCACCTTCCAAATATTTCATCATCAGTTCATCGTCCTGTTCAGCCACGACTTCAAGGAGCTTGGTTCTGTATTCGTCAGCCAGTTCCTTCAGATCATCCGGAATATCCTTCTCTTCGCTTTGAGTACCTAAATCATCTATATAATATATAGCTTTTTTCCGAATCAGATCGATTACGCCGCGGAAATTGTCTTCCGCGCCAATAGGCAATTGAATAGGTACAGGATTGGCTTTAAGTCTTTCCCAGATCATATCGACAACATTGAAGAAATTTGCTCCAACTATATCCATCTTGTTTATATAAGCCAGCCGGGGAACCTTATATCTGTCAGCCTGACGCCAAACGGTCTCAGACTGTGGTTCCACACCACCTTTTGCGCAAAAAACGGCCACTGAACCATCAAGGACTCTCAAGGAACGTTCAACTTCAACTGTGAAGTCAACGTGCCCTGGTGTGTCAATAATGTTAATTAAATGTCCTTTCCATTGAGCTGTGGTAGCGGCAGAAGTTATGGTGATACCTCGCTCCTGCTCCTGCTCCATCCAGTCCATGGTTGCAGAACCCTCGTGCACTTCACCCATTTTATGAACTTTACCGGTATAGAACAGGATACGCTCGGTAGTTGTCGTTTTACCAGCGTCTATGTGTGCCATTATACCGATATTGCGAATTTTTTCCAAGTCAACCTGCTTAAGCATTCTGCCACCTCCTCCCTGTCCATTGAATCAAATTAAAGCCTCCCCATGGTTCAGCTTTGCTTTCATTAATATATACTTCATTACCATCTGTAATGTGCAAAGGCTTTGTTGGCTTCAGCCATTCTGTGAGTATCTTCTTTCCTCTTAACTGCACCACCTGTATTATTAGCGGCATCCATGATCTCGGCTGCCAGTCTTTCCTTCATGGTTCTTTCACCACGTTCTCTGGCAAATGTTACAATCCAGCGCAGACCTAAAGTCTGTCTCCTCTCAGGCCGGATTTCCACTGGCACCTGGTAAGTTGCACCCCCGACCCTTCGGGCTCTTACTTCCAAAACAGGCATTACATTGTTCAAAGCCTGTTCAAAAACTTCCATGGGATCCTTGCCTGTTTTTTCTCTTATGATATCAAAAGCTCCATAACAGATCCTTTGGGCAATGCCCTTCTCCCCATCCAGCATAACCCTGTTAATAAGCTTGGTTACCACAGTGCTGCCATAGATGGGATCTGGGAGCACTTCTCTTTTGGGCACATGTCCTTTTCTAGGCATTGTTTTCCCTCCTTCTCAGTTGTATGCTTCCTAAATCGTCATGACAATTGAATAATAACTTATCTTACTTCTTTGGCTTTTTAGTACCATATTTTGATCTTCCCTGTTGGCGACCTTCAACGCCGGCAGCATCCAATGCTCCGCGGATTACATGGTACCTTACACCGGGCAGATCTCTGACCCTGCCTCCACGGATTAATACCACCGAGTGCTCCTGTAAGTTGTGCCCAATGCCGGGAATATAAGCAGTAACTTCCATCCCGTTGACCAGTCGAACCCTTGCAATCTTTCGGAGAGCAGAGTTAGGCTTCTTGGGGGTATTGGTTCTGACAACGGTACATACACCTCGCTTTTGAGGAGAACCCTTCAAAGCAGGAGCAGCTGATTTATACTCAACTTTTTTCCTAGATTTTCTTACCAATTGGTTAATTGTCGGCATTACCGCACCTCCCTTCAACATCATCACTTAAAACTGCAGCTGTCGCGGCTCCAACATCAATGCCGCATACCTGACCCAGTTCCTTCATAGAGTCGACATAAAAAATGGGAATATTATGCTTTTCACATTCACTTTTGACTTTATTACTGATGTACTCGTCTACATCAGTTGCAAGGTAAACCTTTTTGGCTTTCCCCGCACTGACAGCCCTTAACGTCTGCTTCATCCCAACGGTTTTTGCTGAAGCATTTTTTAATTCCTCCAACTTAAAAACCCCCATCTTTCATGGCGTATTTTTTATCCTAAAAAATAACGCAACTGTTATTTTACCATTACGATATAGTCATGTCAACAATTATAATAAAGAATTCCACCGCATTCCGCATGTTTTTAACAAAATCAACATATCGTCAGTAATAAGCCCGGCTGTTGTATCAAATCCCTCATAAATATAGGGGGCAATAATATGCTGACGTAGAATATTGCCCCCTTGAAGTACGTAACCAACCGCCGAATCAGAGTCTGACTTCTTTTATACTAAATACTTGCAATCGCAGTTTCCGTCTCTTCATCGGCCTTGCTATCCGGCGTTTCATCGGAAAGCCCATCCTCGCTATATATTTCAATATCACGGTATCTGCTCATTCCGGTACCGGCAGGGATAAGTTTTCCGATAATAACGTTTTCTTTTAACCCTACCAGCGGATCCAGTTTGCCCTTTATTGAAGCATCGGTAAGTACCCTGGTGGTTTCCTGGAATGAAGCGGCTGACAGGAACGAATCAGTAGCAAGCGAAGCCTTTGTGATTCCCAACAGTACCCTCTTTGCCACTGCAGGCTGTCCTCCCTGTTCCATAATCTTCTGGTTTTCCTTTTCAAATTCAAATATATCAACCAAACCGCCGGACAGCATATCGGTATCGCCCGCATCCTCTACCCTTACCTTACGCAGCATCTGCCGTATGATTATCTCGATATGTTTATCGTTAATATCCACTCCCTGGAATCTGTAAACCTTTTGAACCTCCTGAAGCAGATAGGTCTGTACACCTTTCACGCCTTTGATCTTCAGGATATCATGCGGATTTACAGAACCCTCGGTAAGTTCATCACCGGCTTCGATCCTCTGTCCGTCCACCACTCTTAAGCGGGAACCGTAAGGTATGGTATAGGACTTGGCTTCGCCGTCGCCGGTTGTAATTATTACCTCACGCTTCTTCTTGGTCTCATTTATTTTTACAGTACCCGAAACTTCAGATATAATAGCCAACCCTTTAGGTTTGCGGGCCTCAAACAGTTCTTCAACCCTCGGCAGACCTTGAGTAATATCATCTCCTGCAATACCGCCGTAATGGAATGTTCTCATGGTCAGCTGAGTACCGGGTTCACCGATTGACTGGGCTGCTATAATTCCCACCGCTTCACCGATATTGACCGGATCGCCGGTAGCCAGATTTATTCCATAACATTTTGCACATACGCCATACTCTGTACGGCAGGTAAGAACACTTCTTATAGTTACCGTTTTGATTCCGGCTTTTTCAATTTTCTCAACCTTATCATGGTCTATTAACTCATTTACAGCCACTATGACTTCACCAGTGTTTGGATCTATAACATCCTCAGCGGCATAGCGGCCCAGGATTCTATCGGACAGAGGCTCAATAACCTCGTTGCCTTCCCTGATTTCTGTTACCTCAAGACCCCTTATCTCCTCACCGGCCCGTGCGAAACAATCCTCTTCACGGACAATAACATCCTGGCTTACATCAACCAGCCTTCTGGTGAGATAACCTGAGTCTGCGGTACGCAAAGCCGTATCAGCCAATCCCTTTCTTGCACCGTGAGTTGATATAAAGAATTCAAGTACTGTTAAGCCCTCACGGAAATTAGCCCTAATGGGAACCTCAATAATTACACCGGCCGGATTAGCCATAAGCCCTCGCATACCCGCTAACTGACGAATCTGGTTAATGCTGCCCCTCGCTCCGGAATGGGCCATCATGTATATAGGATTATATGGATCCAGGCTGTCCATCAGAGCCCGAGTGATCTTTTCGGTAGTCTCATTCCAAATAGCAATAATTCTGTTATATCTTTCATCACCGGATATCAAACCGCGGCGATACTGCCTTTCTATATCCGATACCTGTTCATCAGCCTGACTGAGCAGATCCTGTTTTTCTTCAGGCACAACAATGTCCGACACACTTATAGTGATAGCACCTTTGGTAGAATAGTGAAATCCCAGATCTTTTATCTTATCCAGCACGATTGATGTTCCGGTAGTGCCATATTTCCGGTAACATCTATCCACTATCGTTTCCAGCATTTTTTTGTCAACCAGAGTATCAACTTCCAGATCAAACATTTCATCCGGATTATTTCTGTCCTTAAAGCCCAGGTCCTGTGGAACAGCTTCATTAAATATTACACGGCCGGGTGTAACATCAATGAGTCTGGAAACCTTTTTGCCGTCAATCTCTTTAGATACACGCATCTTAACACGGGCATGAAGTCCTACTTCGCCCGTTTGATAGGCCATAACCACTTCTTCGGGACCGGTAAAGATTTTACCTTCTCCCTTTTCCCCTTCCCGTTCCATGGTAAGGTAATAACTACCTATAATCATGTCCTGGGTAGGAGATACAACCGGACGGCCATCCTGAGGCTTAAGCAGATTGTTTACGGACAGCATCAGGAACCGCGCTTCAGCCTGAGCTTCCACTGACAGCGGTACGTGAACCGCCATCTGGTCGCCGTCAAAGTCTGCGTTGTAAGCGGTACATACCAATGGATGTATTTTCAGTGCCCGTCCTTCAACAAGAACAGGTTCAAAGGCCTGGATACCCAGACGATGCAGTGTAGGTGCGCGGTTTAACAGCACCGGATGATCCTTTATAACCTCTTCAAGAACATCCCATACCTCCGGTTTAACCCTTTCCACCATACGCTTGGCGCTCTTTATATTATGCGCCAGTCCCTTTTCAACCAGTTTTTTCATGACGAATGGTTTGAACAGTTCCAACGCCATTTCTTTTGGCAGACCACACTGGTACATCCTCAGCTCAGGTCCGACAACAATTACGGAACGGCCAGAATAGTCAACCCTTTTACCAAGAAGATTCTGGCGGAACCGCCCCTGTTTACCTTTAAGCAAATCGCTAAGGGATTTTAACGGACGATTCCCGGGACCTGTTACCGGACGTCCTCTTCTTCCGTTATCAATAAGGGCATCCACTGCCTCCTGAAGCATTCGTTTTTCATTTCTTACTATAATATCAGGCGCACCCAGATCCAGTAATCTCTTCAGGCGGTTGTTCCGGTTGATAACCCTGCGGTACAGATCGTTTAAATCTGAAGTTGCAAACCTGCCGCCGTCCAACTGAACCATGGGACGAAGCTCAGGTGGAATAACCGGAATTACATCCAGAATCATCCATTCAGGCCTGTTTCCTGATTTGCGGAAAGCCTCTACAACCTCCAAACGCTTTACTGCACGAACACGCTTCTGTCCACTTGATTCATTGAGCTGCTCACGGAGCTCCCTGGACAGTGCGTCCAAATCAATTTCCTGCAGCAGCTCCTTTATCGCCTCGGCACCCATTCCAGCACGGAAACGGTTGCCATACATCTCCTCGTATTCCCTGTACTCCCTTTCAGATAAAAGCTGCTTCTTCATAAGGGGAGTGTCACCCGGATCTATTACTATATAAGAGGCAAAATACAATACTTTTTCGAGGGAACGGGGAGACATATCCAAAAGCAGTCCCATCCTGCTGGGAATACCTTTGAAATACCAGATATGGGATACGGGAGCGGCTAATTCTATATGTCCCATACGCTCCCTGCGCACTTTGGATCTGGTAACCTCAACGCCACATCGATCACATATGATTCCCCTATAGCGGATCCTCTTATATTTACCGCAATGACATTCCCAGTCTTTTGTCGGACCAAATATCCTCTCGCAGAATAAGCCATCCTTCTCTGGCTTTAAAGTTCTATAATTGATTGTCTCGGGTTTTTTAAGTTCACCCCTGGACCACTCACGAATCTTATCAGGAGAAGCCAAACCAATTTGCAGAGAGTCAAAATTATTAAGCTCAACCAAAGCTTTCGCTCCCTTCCTTGTATTAATACTCTTGTTCATCATCATCAAAATCATCCAGCTTATCTATATCGTCGTCTTCCAGCAACTTATCATCAAGATCGTCCAGTCCCGGAATGTCCACAATATCATCTAAATCAAAATCATCCAGTTCTTCGTCGGTAAATTCTTTCTCTTCCTGTTCTTTTGCAACCTCATCCTGTTCACGGCCTTCGATATTCACATCCAGATCATCAATATCATCTTCAACAGCCTCTTTAATAGCAATTTCTTCTTTCTCTTCCGACAGAACCTTTACGTCCAGTGCAAGGCTCTGAAGCTCCTTGATCAGCACCTTGAACGATTCAGGAACACCGGGCTCGGGAATGTTTTCACCTTTTACGATAGCTTCGTACGTCTTGACACGTCCTACAACATCATCCGACTTTACCGTAAGTATTTCCTGCAAGGTGTGGGCGGCGCCATATGCCTCCAAAGCCCAGACCTCCATCTCACCAAACCTTTGTCCTCCAAACTGTGCCTTACCGCCAAGAGGCTGCTGTGTTACCAGAGAATAAGGTCCTGTAGAACGGGCATGTATCTTATCGTCAACCAGGTGAGCCAGTTTCAACATATACATGTAGCCCACAGTAACCCGGTTATCAAAGGGCTCACCCGTGCGTCCGTCATAAAGAACCGTCTTTCCATCCCTGCTGAAGCCGGCTTTTTCCAAAGCATCCATTATGTCATCCTCATTGGCACCGTCAAATACGGGGGTTGCCACATGCCAGCCCAGAGCCTTGGCAGCCAGTCCCAGGTGGGTCTCAAGAATCTGGCCTATATTCATTCGGGACGGAACACCTAACGGGTTAAGCACAATTTCCAACGGAGTGCCATCCGGCAGGAAGGGCATATCCTCTTCCGGAAGGATCCGGGATATAACACCTTTGTTACCATGACGCCCTGCCATCTTGTCTCCAACCGATATCTTGCGCTTCTGAGCTACATACACCCTCACCATCTGGTTGACTCCGGGAGAAAGCTCATCATCGTTGTCCCGGCTGAACACCTTTACGTCTACAACGATGCCGCCTTCACCATGGGGAACCCTGAGGGAAGTGTCTCTTACCTCCCGGGCTTTTTCACCGAATATAGCCCTTAAAAGCCTTTCTTCGGCTGTAAGCTCGGTTTCGCCCTTTGGTGTAACCTTTCCTACCAGTATATCTCCCGCTCTGACCTCGGCACCAATGCGCACGACACCTCTTTCATCCAGATCCTTCAGAGCGTCATCTCCAACATTTGGTATGTCTCTTGTTATCTCTTCAGGACCCAGCTTGGTATCCCGCGCTTCTATTTCGTACTCTTCAATATGGATGGAGGTATATGCATCATCCTTCACCAGCTTTTCACTGATCAGGATAGCATCCTCAAAATTGTAGCCTTCCCAGGGCATAAAACCTACAAGTACGTTTTTGCCTAAAGCAAGTTCTCCCTCATCGGTGGAGGGGCCATCAGCTATAACCTGACCTCTCTCAACCCGATCACCTGCATTCACAATCGGGCGCTGATTTACACAGGTACCCTGATTGGACCGGGCAAACTTAAGCAGTTTATATGCCCTTGTCTGTCCGTTGTCCTCTTCAATTACAATCTGATCGGCAGCAACTTTTTTAACAATTCCCGATTCCTTTGCCATTACAATAACGCCCGAATCCCTGGCCGCCTTATGTTCCATACCGGTTCCGATTATAGGCGCCTGGGTACGTATAAGAGGTACAGCCTGACGCTGCATGTTGGAACCCATCAAAGCTCGGTTTGCGTCATCGTTCTCAAGGAAAGGAATCAGAGCGGTAGCCACCGATACAACCTGTTTGGGTGAGACGTCCATCAGCTCAACCTGTTCTCTGGGCACTTCAAGAATCTGGTTTCTGGCCCTTACAGTAACACGTTCATCAACAAAATAGCCATTCTCGTCCAGTTTTTCGTTAGCCTGGGCAATAATATATTCGTCTTCCTCATCGGCAGTCAGATATACTACCTTATCGGTAACAACTTTTCTTTTTTGATCTACTAACCTATATGGTGACTCAATAAAACCATATTCATTTATACGGGCATAGACGCTGAGGGAGCTTATCAGACCAATGTTTGGTCCTTCAGGAGTTTCTATCGGACACATCCTGCCGTAGTGGGAATAGTGAACATCGCGAACCTCGAAACCGGCGCGTTCACGGGTCAGCCCACCTGGTCCAAGAGCGCTAAGCCTTCGTTTATGAGTTAATTCAGCCAAAGGATTGGTTTGATCCATAAACTGAGACAACTGGCTGCTTCCGAAAAATTCTTTGATAGCAGCCACCACCGGCCGTATGTTAATCAGGGCTTGCGGTGTCACAACATCTACATCCTGTATGGTCATCCGTTCCTTGACCACCCGTTCCATACGGGACAAACCTATCCTGAACTGGTTTTGCAGCAGTTCGCCCACAGCACGTAACCGTCTGTTCCCCAGGTGATCTATATCATCAACATACCCTATACCGTTAAACAGATTAATGAGATAGTTTACGGTAGCAACTATGTCATCCACAATAATATGCTTGGGTATTAATCTATCATAGTTTTCTCTAAGTACCTGTTTCAGTTCTTCCTCATCCAGGTCTCTTTCCAGTATCTCCTTTAAAACCGGGTAATGTACACGTTCATTAATACCTGCTTCTTTGGGATCAAAATCCAGATAGTATTTTGCATCCACAAAATTATTGCCAACCAATTTAACGTTTCTTTCTCCATCCAATATTATTTCAACCTGATTGATTCCTGAATTTTGTATTTCTTCAGCTTTTTCCCTGCTGATTCTTTCTCCTGCCTCAACCAGTATTTCACCTGTTACGGGAGATACTATATCATGAGCGGCTATACGACCGTATAATCTTCCGCTCAACGCGAGCTTTTTATTGATCTTGTACCGGCCTACACGTGCCAAATCATATCTTTTGGGCTCAAAAAACAGTGAATAAATAAGCTGTTTGGCGCTTTCCACCGTAGGTGGTTCCCCCGGCCGTAAACGCTTATAGATCTCAAGCAGGCCTTCCTCTTCGGAATTGGTATTATCCTTATCCAAAGTAGCCGATAATCTTGGATCCTCACCAAGCAGTTCTTCTATCTGTGCATTGGTTCCGTAACCCAAAGCACGTAAAAGAACGGTTAAAGGCAGCTTTCTTGTACGATCAACCCGGACATATAAAACTTCATTGGAATCAGTCTCGTATTCCAACCAGGCCCCCCGGTTGGGAATAATAGTAGCGGAATACAGTTTTTTAGCCGATTTATCAGTCTCTTCCGAATAATAAACCCCTGGAGATCTTACCAGCTGACTTACAACTACACGTTCAGCCCCATTTATGATAAAAGTACCCTGCTCGGTCATCAAAGGGAAATCACCCATAAATACTTCCTGTTCTTTTACTTCGCCTGTTTCCTTGTTGATCAGCCTTACGCGGACTTTCAGAGGAGCTGAATAATTTATATCCCTTTCCTTACATTCTTCCACGGTATACTTGGGGCTTTTCTCCAACCTGTAATCAACAAATTCCAGCACCAGATTTTCGGTATAATCAGTGATGGGAGATATATCTTCGAATACCTGTTTTATACCTTCTTCCAAAAACCATCGATATGAATTCTTCTGTACCTCGATTAGATTTGGTATGTCTAAGACTTCATCAATCCTTGAGTAACTCATCCTGGTTCTCTTGCCGACTTGAACTGGATGTACCATATTAACATATCACCCCTTAAGTTTATTAAGCAATACGGATAAAAACAGCAAAAACCCCCCTTTCCGGGTTTTTGAGTATACGCATGTACTTCCGGTTATTTTAATTATTCCCTTGAAATTTATACTCTATTCGGTGTAAAATAAAATTAATGAAGAATCACAGAATATGAGATACCTCCGTACCTATTAATGCAATTTTCAATGTTATCACAATTATTTATGGATGTCAACATTAATTATAAAATTTATTACCTTCTTTTTGTATTGAAAATTGCAATATTAAATGCAACACTTTTTTAAGGAAAAGTATGATATAGATATCCAAATTTTTACTGTTTAAAATGTAAAACCTTATGTTGTCAAGGGAAGGGTGGAGATT
>Ga0209537_1004681_pt1 | contig 11450 bp, 5 predicted proteins | sample BioPla4DNA1_FD_187698 | JGI IMG/M metagenome (GOLD analysis project Ga0209537, IMG submission 187698) | Biogas fermentation microbial communities from Germany - Plant 4 DNA1 (SPAdes) (version 2) | ecosystem: Engineered > Bioreactor > Anaerobic > Digestate | place: Bielefeld, North...
GGGAATATATTTGGAAAACTGGTATTCGCCGATTTCCAACCCCTTGGTAAGCTCGATAACTATTTCGTTCCGCTGATCCAAGGTCAACAGCGTGGTTACATATTTTAATCCGTTGCCGGCGGAATGCCGCACCGTGACTTTTTCGCTGACTTTCAGCAAGTTGGACAGGTGGGTGGCGATGTGAAGCTTTTCTTCCCTTCTCCCGCTGCGGAGCCGCTCAAGGAAGTATTCAATGTTTACGGCTTTGAGAACCCAGGGAGTCCCCACCTTCAAATTCTCTAGGAAGAGATCCGAGGTGGATTCCCCCTCCCCGAACAGGATATCGCGGTATTTCTCCAGTTCCGCAGCATCGTAGCCCAACATGCTGAGAATGCGGTAACGGAGATAAGTGCTGCTGGTATAATTCATGGAAAGTGCCGATACGAGCTGTATGATCCGCTCCCTGAGGTCGTCGGGAATTCCTGGGGCCCGACTCTCCCGAATGTCGCTGTCCCGGACATTGCCCGAAGTCCCTTTTCTCCAGTTGTCATTAGGAATGCTCTCTACCGGTGCAATCCCCTGCAGGCTCCTTACATAATATTCCAACACCCGCAGCACACCGAGCCGCACCTCGTCGGAATTTCTCTTCACCGCGCAGAAACAGTAATCCAGCAGGATGCGCCGCTCCTCTTCCGTGCACGCGTCAAAAGGCAGGTAAAGCATAGAGTCCAGCAGGATAAAAGTGGTGGCGTCATCAATATTGCCGTTGGTTCTTTTGTAATATCCGACGATCAACTCTAAATACTTTCTTTTCTCCTCTTCGTTGACCCGGTCCAGCAAGGTGTTGATGACAATCTTCAGCGTATATCCGATCCACCGCCTGTGAACCTCCGTAATCTTATGGTCGGGAAAGATGATTTTGCCCAGGTATTCATCGCATAGCTCAAGAGCCGTCATCTCGGAACCGATCATGTCCACCCCGTCGGGAATCTCTTTCCGATACTCCTCATCGAAATTGGCGATAAAGATTCCCATGACCTCGGCGGCCAACCGCCTGATATCCCCCTCGCTGTGCATCAGCAGTTCGTAGAGGAAGTGCATGGTCATCTGCTTCTGTTTCTGGGTCATGTAAGTGGAATATTCGTAGAAAATATTGATGTAGGCCCGGACTTGCTTCCATTGTTTCTCCGACCTGGCGGCCTCCAACAAATTGCCGAAGGCCACTTCATCATTGAATATCTTCATAACGGAGATATTGTGCTCGATGGCCAGATCCTTCAACCGATTGATGGACTCCTGGCTGCTCAGAAGAGGTTCGTATTTCTTTTCGGCAGGTCTGAAAACCGGATCCTCCGGATCGGTGCTTACCCCCAACCTCTCCATAAATTCCTCAAAATCCTGCAGTTTTGCGTAGACCCGTTCATATCGCTTTCTCTTGGCCTCGTCAACGTTGTCCAGCATATTGAGGATGATGTCGAAGGAATCCTTCAGGGTATAGACCCGGGTGAGTTCCGCGCCGGAATCATCTCTGACGCTCTTGACCCTGAAGTCCGCATAGATGAGCACCAGGGATTCGGCGGACAGGTTTTCCAGCTCCAGATCCCAGGTGGAGTGATTGGTGGCAATGTGCCCGATGGTGGGCATGTCGTTAGTCTTGAAGAAAAGATCCGTATAGTAATAGTGCAGATAGGGAATGCGCTCGTATTCCGAGTCTTTGCAGCCGAACTTGCCGATGTCGTGGCCAACGGCGGCTCCGGAAATCAGCGCTAAATCTATGGGCACGCCGGCAAGGCTCAACTGCCGGCTGATGTTGACGGCAATACGGTGAACATGGTGGAGATGGCCGATGACGTTAAAGCCGGTTTCTTCGCCGTAAAGCAGCATGAACTCGTTGATGTAATTCTGCTCCCAAAACCGGACCAGCCTTTCGTATTCCCACCGGCCGTTACAGTTTTCGATCTCTTTCGGGTCAAGGAAACGGATGATGTTTTCCTGCCCCGGTACGTAATATTCCGGCTTGCATGACTCATCATCTGCCCGTTCGCAGGGTACAAACGGTACAATATGTCCCGGCTGATCGATAACAGTTCGGATCGTCTGGAGGATGATATTTTTCGCCAGCTTCATTTCCCTGGATTCCTGAAACTCCTCCCCTTGCGGAAACAGAAGCTGCAAACTCGTGTCCAAAATATACTGGCACCAGCCGTTTTCAGGATCATGGGAAATCCGCCTAAGCAGCGGCAAAAGAGCCGACGCAAGGTCATCGCATCTAAGTGCCACGCTCTTCTCTTTCCTGCCGTCGCCAACCGGGGCACGTTTCGTCTGCCACCCGTCACTTCGCTCCAGACCCCGGAAACCTTCCTCCAACACCTGTCCCGAAAGGTATTTCTGCATCTGTTTCTTGGTAATGCTGTTCGCTTTCAGAAAATGCCTGCTCAGCAGATCCCGTTCCACAAGCTTTGCCAGACTCGGACTCATTTCCTTTCCTCCGTCCTATCAACGCTACATTTCTAGTACTACTATATATACCACAACTCTATATCCTCAACCCATATCCCCAAGTCATCCCCAAGTCCATATCCTTAAGCCATATCCTTAGCCCCTTACCCTTATTCATATCCTCAAGCCGTATCCTCAGACCATGGCCTCATTCTCATGTCCTCAACATATATCCTCAAGCCTCAGACCCCATATCTTAAAGTGATATCTTCGACACCCTATCCTAAAATCGTATCCTTAGGCTTCGGCCATATACTCCCATTCCATATATCGTTAATTGGCGATTTGCAATCGATATAATAATCGACACTCGGCGCCTGGTCACGGCGAACAGTTCCTCAAGCCCCACGCCCTCATTCTCATAACCTCAAGCGCCATATATCTCATTCAATATATCGTTAATTAGCAATTTACAATTGATATAATAATCTGTACTCGCCATCTATCCATCGACTTGGCCCTTATCCATCACGGACAACCCTGAATTTTATACGTTTATATTATTCCACCAGCCCTTGTATCGCAACCGAAAAAACTGCAACACTTGTAAAAAGTGTCAGACACCAACTGCAACAAGTTGTAAAAAGTGTCAGACACCAAATGCAAGTTAAGTTTTTCAGCCGGTGGCCGATATTATTATTAGCTTTATTTTTTCTTATTTCGCCTTAATTCGGATTTTGTCCCGAAAAAGCCGGAAAAAGGTAGATATCTGGAACCATATGTTATATTATCAAGTTATAATCAAGGAGACAGGTGATTCTATGGAAACTAATTATATCGGCATCGGCAATATGATTAATTTCTCGCTTATCCGCGAGGTGATCCAAAACTATCAAGAACTAATTGACGATTTGTCGGAAAAAATAGGTTCCGTGGATTATATATCCAACAAGACAAACCTACTGGCCCTCAACGCCACAATCGAAGCCATCCATGCCTCAGATCTTCTGGCAAGCTTCGAACAGATTGTCGGCAACAATTTACTGATCCAGGCCAAGCTGCTGGCAAAAATCCTGGAGTACGACCCGGATATCATTTATACCGACGGAGCGAAATTTGCCAAAGAAATCGGAATCGAAGAATTCTACGTAACCGACGGCAACGGGAATATCGAATTCACAAACCACGCCAGCAAAAAAGGAACCCGCATCAGCACGCCTGCTCTCTTAAGAGTTGTAGACAGCCCCGATGCAGAAGTGGTATTACCGGCCACCGCAAGCGCAGTCGGCGATATACAATATAAAGTTGCCGCAGCCTCAAGAATCGACAAACCGGGCCTGATTCAGTTTTCATCACACTTTATAAAGCCTTCCGGCCAGGAAGCCATAGACGGCTTCGGTGTAATCGCCCAAGAAACAAAACGGCTTGCCGATTTATCCAAAGACATCTCCGAAGAAGTAAACCTTCAGACAAAAGGGATGATCGACAAAATCACCGAACTCAACACTTTGTCCGAGAATTTCGATGAAACCGAAGACGTCAAAGCCCAGGCAAGAAAACTCAGAGAAGGCTTGAAGGAACTGAGGGAATACTTTAAAAACCTGCTTTCGCCCCTGTCTGATCTGGTCAGCATCGCGAAACAAACCAGTCTCCTGGGCGTCAGCGCGTCCATCGAAGCCGCCCATTCCACCAACGAAAAGCAGGACTTCGACAATCTTCTCAACACCCACATGGTCATCGAAGCAAAACTCATGTCTATGGTAGTAGAGCGGATGCCCGATAAATCCTTCGACCAGATTGTCAAGTTGACTGAATACACAGGAGTTGCCGAAGTCTGGGTCACCGACTCAAGAGGAGTAGTGGAACACACAAACAGAGAACGGGGACAAGGCTTTGCTTTCCAAAACGACGGACAGACAGGCGCATTCATGGCGATTTTGAGCAATCCCAACACCATCGTCACACAACCCCCTGCCCACAGAGACATCGACGGAGCCGTTTACAAGTATGTCGGCGTGGCAAGAAGGGATAAACACGGCATTTGCCAAATCGGAAATCCTTCAAGGCTGTATGGCGACAGCACAGCGAAAGGCTTCTCCGAAGTGTCTAAGCAGATAAAAGCTTTGGGAGAACAGTCCAAAGCCCTCACAACGGAAATGGAAGAAATGATCCGCGAAATGGATATGAAGGCAAAAATCGCCATTGACACCCTGGCAAGGGCATAATGCAAAAATGAAAAAGGCAAAAGGGCAACCCCTTTTGCCTTTAGTTTAAGCTCAAAAAATCAAAAGGGACTGTCCCTTTTGATTTTTTAATTCTCGCTCCGGCTGATTCCGTACTCGGTTATTTTATTCAAAAGCTGCCGGCGGGTGATTCCCAGCACTTCGGCGGATTTGTTCATATCATAATTATATTTCTTAAGTATGTTTTCGATATAAATGGTCTCCGCCTCCTTGCGCATCTCCCTCAGGCTTTTCTCCTCTGCGAGGGGCACCATGCTCTTAACATCATTTCCCGCAGCCGGCAAAGGAGCCGGGAACGAATCCATTTGAATCACCCCGTCCTCAGACAGCACCACAATCCGCTCAATGATATTCTTCAATTCCCGGATGTTTCCCGGATAATGATAGGAAAGAAGCGCATCCATAACCTCCGGTTCAATATGATTGATGGTTTTCTTCATCTCGTTTTGGGATTTTTTGAAGAAATAGTCGATCAAAAGAGGTAAATCCTCTTTCCTCTCCCGCAAAGGAGGAATCCGGATCACAATGGTGCTGATCCGGTAGTAAAAATCCTCCCGGAAGCGCTCCGCCGCGATTTCCTCCGCCAAATTCTTATTCGTGGCGGAAACAAGTCGAAAATCCACTTCGATCTCTTCGTTGCTGCCCATCCGGTAAATTCTCTTCGTCTCGATGGCTTTCAAAAGTTTAGCCTGCATGGACAAGGGGATGTCTCCGATCTCATCCAGAAAAAGCGTCCCTGAATCCGCCGCCTCGATACGCCCGATTCTCCGGGTCATGGCCCCCGTAAACGAGCCCTTTTCATGCCCGAACAGCTCCGACTCCAGCACCGTGGCCGCGATGGCATGGCAATTCAAATCCATGAAAGTTTTATCCGCCCTGGGACTGTTCTCATGAATATAGCGGGCAATTATCTCCTTGCCCACACCGGACTCCCCCAACAAGAGAATGTTGGAATCGCTGTTGGCCGCCTTTTTCGCCGTGGCGAGCACGCTCTGAAAAAGCGGGCTTTTGGTCTCCAGCATGGCCTCATACTGATTCATTTTCGCCTTCAAAAGCAGGTTTTCCTGCTTCAAATCCAGCATTTCGCGGAGCTTGCTGATCTCCCGCAGCAGCTCTCCCGGATCGCCGCCCTTCGTAACATAGGAATAGGCCCCCTCCCTCATGGCGTCTACCGCATTTTCAATACTGCCATAAGCCGTCAATATAATGACCTCAACGCCCGGATAGCGTTCTTTTATCTCCGCCATTAACTGCCTGCCGTCGATCTCCGGCATCATCAAGTCGGTTATAACAAGGTCGAAACTCTTTTTCGCCAAAGTAGCAAGAGCCGCCTGACCGGAAGTATCGCAGGTGACCATGTGGCCGTTGGCTTCCAATATTACCTTCATCACATTGCAGTAGTCCGGTTCATCGTCCACGACTAATATTCTAAGACCTCTTTTGTTCATTTATATATTGCTCCTTTCCCCTGGGGGAATTGTTTGCTGCCCTTCTGCCAAATCCCTGTTCCTGTCCACTGGAATGGTTATGGTGAAAGTGGTCCCTTCGCCCTCCTGGCTGTCCACTTTAATATCCCCTTGCATCTTGTTGACTTCATTATATACGATGTAGAGCCCAAGCCCGCTTCCTTCCTTCTTTTCCTTTGTGGAGAAAAACGGGTTAAAGATGTCTTCTTTGATCTCCTCCGGTATTCCTTCCCCATTGTCCTTAATAGTGAGGCGGATATGCTGTCCTTCCTGATGCTCGCATTTAACCTCAATCATCCCGTCCTTGGCGTCCTGCCCGCCTGCTCCGTTCTGCCCGCTTTGGCGGTCCTGACCGTTCTGCCCGTTCTTCCCGTCCGCCCCGTCCTTCTGGGAAATGGCATCTGCCGCGTTGGAGATAAGGTTTATCAGAACTAATTCAATGGCCTCGATGTTCACCACCACATCATGAGGGCCAACAAATTTATAATATACCGCAATGCCCCGCTTATCCAGCCAGTTCCTCTGCAGTTCGATGATATTGCTGATGTGAACATAGAGATTGACCAGTTCCTTTTTATTGGAGGTCATCCTGGAGAAATTCAACAGGTTTTCGATGATCCTGCCCGCTTTTTCCACGGATTTTTCAATGATTTTAATGGCTTCCTCCCGGGTGGCCACGTCATCTTTATCAAGGGATTTCAACACATAACAATAGTTGCGGACCAGTCCCAGCGGGTTTCGAATTTCATGAGCCACGCCCGATGCCAGCTGGCCTATGGCGATCATCTTGTTGTCCTGAAGCATCTGCCGCTCTGCGCTCCGCTGATCCGTCACGTCCTTAATCATCAGCAGGATTTTCTCAACCTTGCCGCGGGTGTCTTTAATGGTGAAGGAATGGGCCTCATAAATCCCACGGCCCACAGTGAGTTCCGTGTCGTGTTCCTTTTCTTCCAGGAAGGTCTTTTCAATGAGCTCGGAAAGCCGGCTGCTCGCAACCTCGTCTGCGCCGAAAAGCTCGGCCAGCTTGAGACCGATAGCATTGTGGCGCCGGATCTGCAGGTATTGGGCCAAAGCTTTGTTGATGTCCACAATCCTGCCTTCCCTGTTCACTTCTGCCAAGTAATAGGTGACGCCGTCAAAGGTGGTCTGCATTTCGTTCTGGCTTTCCCTCAGGAGCTCCATCCGCTGCTGCAGTTCTTCGTACAGGCTCTTGTTAGACTGGTAAAACACAAGGAATACACAGAGAACAGCGGCGAAAAGAATGAGGATGATGATGCCGAACTCCTCCACGAAACTTTCCGTATAAAGCGGATAAGACATTCCCATCCATTTGGATTGAAGATCCGTAAGCACTTGCGCATTGTCCATGTAATAAATGGCGTTGTTCAAGATTTCATAAAGGATATGGTTTTCAGCGGAAACAGCAAGGCAGTAGCTTTTTTCATAGAGATATCCGTCCGCCCGCAGCAGGTTGTCCGAAATATAATCCCTGCCTGGGCTGTCGGAAAGGTAATGATTGCCCGGATTGTCCCAAAGGTAACCCATGCCTAAAAAATAATTTAACGCGGTCTCGCTGCCGGCGACTGCATTGGCGTCCCCGGACTTAAGCCGACCCACCGCATCCCTGGTGCTGTCCTCTAAAAGCAGTTCGGCTTTGGGGAAAAATTTGCGAAGCGTCTCCACCGAAGGGTCCCCCTCAACGCAAGCGATGACTAAATCCTGCCCCTCCGGCGATGCCTCAAGCCACAGAGTGTTCTGATACATCAAAACACCCTTGGTCTCCACCACGGGCATAGTGTAGGAAATCGTCTGATCATGGGCAAGGTCATGCATGGCAATGGCCACATCCGCCTGTCCGCCTATGAGAACCGGCTCCAAATCCCGCTTCAGAACGGGCACATAGTTGATCTCTATCCGATAATCCCGGCGGAAATAATCCAAATAGTCAACGAGCATCCCGGAAGCATGGCCGCCGGCGTCGAACATTATAAGAGGAGCGGCATCGTCGGTAACGGCCACAACAAGCTCCTTCTTCTCAGAAAGCCACCCAATCTGGTCCTGGCTCAGCGGGTAGAGCTCCACCGGCTCCGGATCAGTAATTTCCTGCCGAGAACTCGCGCTTCTATAGAAAAACATCAGTAAAACCGACAGCATAACTAATGCAATCAGCAGAATCCTCTTATTCATGGGTAAACTCCCTTCGCGAATACTCTTCCCCAAAAATAAGCAATTCTCGTTCCATAGGGGAGACAACGCCATAGGCTATCCGGCTCCAAATGAAGAAAACTACTCCTAAAAGCAGCCAGATGAGAATCAGAGCCCATTCCTGGGGCCAGGCAAGAGACACCTTCCCCATCGGCGTGTAGAGCAAAAGAAAACCAACGGACATAACAGTCACGATAACGGCAATAGGAACCCCGTATTTGATTTTGAAAGGGCGCGCCAGGTCCGGCTCCTTTTTCCTTAGAATAAGAAAGGCCGCCGCTACCATGAGGTAGGCCATTACAGAACCGAAAGCGCTGGCGTTGACAAACCACACCAAGGCGTTCCGACCAAGCAACGGTGTGAGGGTACATATCACTCCCACCAGAAGAATGGCCCCGGTAGGAGTTTTGTATCTTGGGTGGAGGTTTCCGAAAAATGGCGGCAGCATTTTGGCCCGTCCCATGGCAAAGATAATTCTCGTGGAACCGACGATAAAACCGTTCCAGCTTGTCATAATTCCGCAAATTCCGCCAACAATCATGATTTTGCCGAAAATCGGAGATTTAAAGCAGTAAGCCATGGCGTCCGCCGCAGGGACGATTCCTGCACTCCGAACTTCGGGAGGAGCGGACAGGCTGATCCCCAGGATGATAAGGAAGTACCAGCAGGCTGCCAGTAAGATGGCAACGATAAAGGTTTTGGAAATGTGCCGCAATGGCAGGTTCATTTCCTCCGCCGATTGAGGGATAACATCAAATCCCACAAACATGGAAGGTACCATCAAGAGAACGGCTACGAGCCCCTTTCCTGTGGTGAAAGTGGGTGCAATATAAGCGGGATCCCCAAAGGATATACCGCCAAAGACAAAAATCAGCCCTACAAGAAAGAGCGCCGAGGTGGTCATCACCTGAAAAATGGCAGCAGGACGGATGCCGAAATGATTGAGAAGAAGCAAAACGAGGGCTCCTGCCATGCCCACCAAAGCCCAGGAAGCGAAAACTGGATACCCGCCGACGCTCCACAAATAGCCGACTTTCGGTATGGGGAGTATATAGTCAATAGCCGTGGCGAGAGCAATGCCCTCCCAAGCAGCAACACCTATATATGCGAAAGATATGGCCCAACCCACCAGCCAGGCAAAGCGCTGGCCTAAGGCCCGGTATGCATAGACCATCTCTCCGCCCGCAAGCGGAAGTGCCGCCGTCAATTCGGCATATGTAAGTCCAACGAGAATGCAGAGGGCAGCCCCTATTGCAAAAGCCAAAAGGGAACCCAGAACCCCGGCTTCCTTGATCCAAAGGCCGGAGAGCATTACCCAACCCCAGCCCACCATGGTTCCAAAGGCAAGGGTGAGTACATCCGTCCTTCCCAGTACCCGCTTCAGCCCCGCGTTATCCCCCGGTTTAATACTATTATTTGTATTCATTCCGCCGCCCTGAATTATTGTATTTGGTGTCTATTGTATTTGGTGTCTGTATTTGGTGTCTGTATTTGGTGTCTGACACTTTTTACAACACTTTTTACAACTTGTTGTGTTTGGGGTCTGACACCTTTTACAAGTTTTATGATATCAAGCGCCAAAGCATAAAACAAGGGAAGTTACATGTGGAGTTGTATTTGGTGTCTGGCATTTTTTACAAGTTGTTGTATTTGGTGCCAGACACCAAATACAATCTCCAATTACCAAGGGGCCGGGATTGTTCCCCGGCCCCTTGGTACCCATGAACGTGGGAGATATTCCCTTTAGTTCCTCTATATGCCCTCAAGTCCCTATTTTACTGCATTCCTTACACTGGCAAGTCCTACTATATTCCCTTGCGTGGAATCATATTCCCTCTGGAAGTGTGTACTTTTGTGTGTACAAAATTCTGTACTACTGGCTGTTTTTACTTGCTTCCCTTATCCATTGAGAAACTGTTTTCGCTTTTGAGCCTGTCTCTTTTGCTATCTGTTCAATTGATAAACCCTTTTTATATAATTCAAGAGCCTTAGCCTTACGATCCCTGTAAGCGGCTTGCCTGCAAGCGGGGCCGCAGTATTCTCCCGTTTTTCTTTCTGGTGTAAATAATAAAAGGCAATTGGGGTTAGCGCATACTTCAACAGGCTGTGAATCGGTAATGAGCTCCCATAAATCGTAAAATATAGCTGCCAATAAATAATCAGTGTAGCGTTGTTCGGTTATGGCGTAGCCAATTGGTGATTTTTTGGATGGATGGACTTCGCCTTTGCCAATGGTAATTCCCCCAGCGATGCCGCGAGAAATAACGCTGGCCAGAACATAGGAAGCGGCATCTAAACGCGCATTATCAATATCATAAGGAATTAAAAGGTTGATATCGGAAAACCTTTGGCCTGTTTCCTCTCTATTTTCGCTCCATATAGCTTTAACAAAAGGAGTATCTTTCTCGCGCTTTGTCCAAGTATACTTCCCGTCTTCCTGCAATTGTGCCACATAACTTATTTGGCGGTCCTGCTCAAATACTAGAATTCTCCCCAAGGCGCTTTCCCAGTCATATTCTGGGTAATCCTTTGCTCTTTTTAAAATACGATAAAGCCGCAATAGGCGATAAGTTACATTAGCATAATGCAGCCACCAGGAAACATCTTCTTCTTGAGATTTGCCATATTTAGGCGACATAAATGGAATATCATTCTTTGTTGGCAGGCCTGTTATCCCAAGCAGGCCGAATTCCGAAACAAAATCCTCAAAATCTTTTTTAAATCCTCTCCTTGTTGTATCGCGCAAGTTGGCAAAGCGGGAAGAAGTACCTTTGGATAGTCTTATAGGCGGCGGGAGTATCCAATTGCCGTAATTATCTTCTTTTCCCCGGCGAGGTGGATCTATAATAACCTTTCCCTTTTCCCAGTCAACTCTTGCGTTATATTCTGGAGAATTTAAAAACAGGTTAGCTTTATTCATTATTACCATCCTCAATTCTTTCTGTTTTTTAAAAAAGTAACGCTAACTCAAGAAAACGTTACGCTAATTAATGGGCTTTTTTTTAACTTATCATAACTTTAGGATAAAATCAAGATAAACAGAGGAAACGGAGGCAATAAAAATGATGACAAAAAGCGTAATGAATCTTAGAGAAGTTGCGGAGCTTCTAGGGATCTC
>Ga0209537_1004687_pt1 | contig 11439 bp, 10 predicted proteins | sample BioPla4DNA1_FD_187698 | JGI IMG/M metagenome (GOLD analysis project Ga0209537, IMG submission 187698) | Biogas fermentation microbial communities from Germany - Plant 4 DNA1 (SPAdes) (version 2) | ecosystem: Engineered > Bioreactor > Anaerobic > Digestate | place: Bielefeld, North...
TTTGAGGTGTAGCGATGAAAATATGCGCGTATGTCGCACCCCACAGGGGTGCGTGGATTGAAACCCCAACCGAAGCTCTGGAGTGGGGGTTCGCTACTGGTCGCACCCCACAGGGGTGCGTGGATTGAAACACGCTCCTCCTGTGAGTGGGTCTGACGCGCTCCCGTCGCACCCCACAGGGGTGCGTGGATTGAAACGATCTAGAGTGGATTCGCGACTTTGCGGAGAAGAATGTCGCACCCCACAGGGGTGCGTGGATTGAAACTTCGCTTGAGGTGGTACGATGCAACAAGAGTTGAAGTCGCACCCCACAGGGGTGCGTGGATTGAAACTGGAGGCTAAGCAGCTCGTCGCACCCCACAGGGGTGCGTGGATTGAAACCCGAGATGCCGAGTACTATTTCCGAGTGCAAGACGGTCGCACCCCACAGGGGTGCGTGGATTGAAACGATATAAGTGGACTTTCCGCTAAGGGGCATACCGTGTCGCACCCCACAGGGGTGCGTGTATTCATCAACTAATGAGATGGGGGAGAAAATAAAAAAAGCTAACTCATAGAGCTAGCTTCCTTTAGTTTGATTCTAATACAGCAAATCCAACAGTCCCTGGACCTGTGTGAACACCAATTACAGGACTGACCGATGATGTAATCAATTCCTTTACATTCGCCAACTGCCCGATCTGCTTTATAATATAAGCCGCTTCTTCCTGCGCTCCCCCATAGCATACCGCTACTTGACTGGCAGCCCTCGCTATATGCCCCTTAGCAATCTCCACTAACCGATTTAAGGCCTGCTTTTTACCCCGTACTTTAGCAAAAGTAGTGTAAACACCTTCAGCATTAACAGTAATAATCGGTTTTAACTGCAGAAGCTCTCCAATCGTGCCAGATACCTTGCCAATGCGGCCGCCCTTCTTTAGGTACTCCAAAGTTCCCAACACAAAATAGACCGAAAGTCTTTCTCTCACATTTTTAACCAAACTACAGACAGACTCAAAACTCATTTTAGCTTGAATAGCCCTAGCTGCTTCAATAACAATAAATCCGAGTCCCATTGAAATCGATTTAGAGTCTATAGTTTTCACAACTAGACCATCAATTCCCTGAGCAACAGTTTCAATCATCTGACCAGTACCGCTCAAACCCGAAGATAGATGAATCACCAGCACATGGGTATACCCATGCTCCTTCATCTGCAGCAGCAGTGCTTCAACATCCTGGGGACTTGGCAGTGAAGTGGTTGGCACTTCCTCTTCAAGATGCGCGTAAACAGTTTCAGGGGTGATGTCAACACCGTCGCGATACTCTTTTCCTTTATATAAGATCCGCAGAGGTAATACTTGAATGCCTAGTTTGTTAAGAAGCTCACGAGGAATATCACAGGTGCTGTCAGTAATGATGCCGATTTTTTCTTTCACGGCTTCACCTCTTTCCCAAAGTATGAATCGTTCGTTTAATCATATCACTTTCCATTGATGAATACAAGGAAGGTATCAATCATGAAATGGCGAAACTATATAGCTATAATATTTAAGGGGGATGAGGCTGATTAGGAACTGGTCGAATCTATCTATAAAATGGGCATTTGTGCTTTTGATTATGCTTGTGATCCCAGTATGGTATACTTGCTCAAGAACAAATAGTGAAGCAGAGAACGAACCAGTTTACAGCTATGAGATTGCTGCAGTTTATCCCCATGATCCTTCCGCCTTTACCCAAGGTCTAGTTTATTACAATGGTTTTTTGTATGAAGGCACCGGGTTACACGGCGCTTCCTCTTTGAGGCAGGTTAGGCTGGATGACGGCCTGATCATCAAAGGCCTGCTTCTGCCGGAACAGTATTTTGGCGAAGGCATCACCATCGTAGATAACCGGATCATTCAGCTTACCTGGAAGGAATATACAGGTTTTGTTTATGATCTTGATTCCTTTACCCAGCTTGAGCAGTTCACCTATCCCACAGAAGGCTGGGGCTTAACTTTTGATGGCCAATATTTAATTATGAGTGATGGAACAAGCACTCTCACGTTCTTAGATCCCAAAGATTACAGCCAGGTTAAACAGATTGCGGTCACCAGCAAAACCGGACCAATCGAACACCTTAATGAGCTGGAATATATTGATGGTGTAATCTACGCTAATATCTGGCAGAGCGATCAAGTGGTCCTGATCAACCCGAAAAATGGGGATGTGATCGGCTGGATTGATTTTTCAGATCTCCGTTCCCATCTCAATGCTGAACATCAGATCGATGTACTTAACGGCATTGCTTTTAATCCAGATACAGGGCAGCTTTTGATTACCGGCAAGCTGTGGCCATCAATCTTTGCTGTCGAGATAGGAGAGCGACCAATTATAATTAAAAGCAAATCAGATGAACCTGAAAGGAGCTGATATAGTGCTGGCATCATCAGAGCTGTTGTTGAAAGTTGAACAGATTGTTAGTAAATATCGTGATGTACCAGGAGCCGCAATTCCGATTCTTCAGGAAATCCAGAATGAGCTTGGTTATGTTTCACCTGAATTTATTGCTAAAGTAGCGGAATTGACTAAAATCCCTGCCAGCGATTTGTATGGCATTGTAACTTTTTACTCCCAATTTCGGTTAGAGCCATTGGGGGAATATCACATCCAGGTTTGCCATGGAACAGCCTGCCACTTAGCTGGAGCTGAACAAGTGACGGAAGCACTGGAAATAGCGGTGAACACAAAGTGCGGCAGCACCAGTAAAGACGGCAAATTTACGCTGGAGAAAGTCGCCTGCATTGGCTGCTGCAGCTTGGCTCCAGTAATCAGCGTGAATGGCAAAATTTATGGACGGATGACTCCCGATAAAGTACGCAGCTTGGTCCGGGATTTGAAAGGCGGTGACAGTCGTGGCAAATAACTCGTATAAAGTCAAAGTAGGATTGGCCAGCTGTGGAATTGCGGCGGGAGCACAGCAGGTTTATGATCGATTCAGCGAACTGCTGCAGTCCGGAAAGTTAACTTCCCAGGCTGAGCTGATTCCCACCGGCTGTTTAGGAATGTGTTTTTGCGAACCAATTGTGGAAGTGAGCACAAACACCGGGGAAAGGTATCTTTACGGTGGTGTAACCGCAGCTGATGTAGAGCTGATTCTCGACCAGCATCTCACCAAAGGCGAACCCGTATCCGAACTGCTGGTTTATGGACCCAATTCCCATTCTGAATTAGACAGCTATTTTCATAAGCAGAGAAGAATTGCTCTCAAAAACTGCGGTGTAATCAATCCCGAGGATATCAACAGTTATCTTGAGGTAGGCGGCTATCAAGGATTAAAAAAAGCCCTGGAAATCGGTCCGGAGCAGGTGATTGCCGAACTGAAAGCATCAGGGTTAAGGGGTAGGGGCGGTGCTGGTTTTCCGACCCACCTCAAATGGTCCCTTACCCAGCAGACACCCGGTGAGCTGAAATATATAATCTGCAATGCTGATGAGGGAGACCCCGGCGCCTTTATGGACCGGAGTATTTTGGAGAGCGATCCCCACTCGATTATCGAGGGAATGCTGATTGCCGGCTGGGCAATTGGTGCCAGCAAAGGCTATATTTACTGCCGCGCTGAGTATCCCTTAGCGATCAAGCGGTTGAAAATAGCAATTGCCCAAGCGGAAGCGCATCAGTTTTTGGGCACCGGCATTTTAGGTACTGATTTTAACTTCAGCATTGAGATACGGGAAGGAGCCGGTGCCTTTGTCTGCGGAGAAGAAACCGCTTTAATTATGTCTATTGAAGGTCAGCGCGGCATGCCCCGCTTTCGTCCGCCGTATCCCAGTGAAAAGGGACTGTTTGCTGTACCTACTTCCATCAATAATGTGGAAACGCTTGCAAACGTACCCCGGATTCTAGCAGATGGGGCAGCTGAGTTCAGTAAATACGGCACAGAAAACAGCCGCGGTACCAAGGTGTTTGCCCTTGCAGGCAAAATCAACCGCGGTGGTCTGGTGGAAATCCCCATGGGAATGACCATCAATGAACTTATTTTTGATATCGGCGGCGGAATTTCCACCGGCAAGCCCTTTAAAGCAATTCAAACAGGCGGTCCATCAGGGGGATGTATTCCCGCCGAACTGGGGGACACCCCTGTTGATTACGACAGCTTAAGCAAAATCGGAGCAATCATGGGCTCTGGCGGTATGCTGGTGATGGATGAAGATACCTGCATGGTGGATGTTGCTAAATACTTTTTGTCATTTGCCCGGAGCGAGTCCTGCGGTAAGTGTACCTTCTGCCGGATCGGCACCGAAAAACTGCTGGCAATTCTCGAGCGGATTACCCAAGGGGAGGGTACCAGCTCCGATTTGACTTTGATCCAGCGGTTAGCGGAAGCAATCAAAGTTGGTTCCATGTGCGGATTGGGACAGACAGTACCCAACCCAATTCTCACCACAATGAAGTATTTTGCCGCAGAATACCAAGCCCATATAGAAGAGGGCTGCTGCCCAGCTAAGCAGTGCAAGGCATTAATTACTTATCAGATTGATCCTGAGCTCTGCCGCGGCTGCGGATTGTGTGCCCGGGTTTGCGCTGTCAGTGCCATCAGCGGAAAGGTGAAAGAACCTTATCTGATTGACAGCGAGCAGTGCATCCGCTGCGGCCTGTGCATCAGCGCCTGCAAATTCAATGCAATCAGTGTTGAAAGCAGACCGAAAACAGATTCAGCAAGTTTGGAGGTGGCACAATAATGGGTAAAGTTCAGATCACAATTAACGGCAAACCATATGCAGTCTCAGCAGGTGCAAACCTGTTAAAGGAAGCGATTAGTCAAGGAGTGGATATCCCCCATCTCTGCTATGATCCGCGGATCGAGCCCTTTGGCGCCTGCCGCCTCTGTTTTGTTGAAGCTGACGGCCGCTTAAGTCCCGCCTGTTCTTTAACAGTTCGCGAAGGAATGGAGATCGTTACCGACAGCGAACAGGTGCGGGAACTGCAGAAAATTGCCTTGGAGCTGATGATGGCAGAGCACTGCGGGGATTGTGTTGCACCGTGCCAAAAGGCCTGCCCTGCTGGCATCGACATCCAGGGTTTTATTGCCCATATTAACAACAATGACTTGATCAGCGCAGCCAAATTAATTCGGGAGCGGATGCCGCTGCCTTCAATCTGCGGCCGGGTCTGCCCCCGCTTCTGTGAAGCTGCCTGCCGGAGAAATTTAGTTGATGAGCCGGTGGATATCTGCGGGCTGAAACGGACAGCCGGGGATGCCTGGCTGGAACAGCTGGGTGATCACGGCGCTGAACCCCAGCCTGATACCGGCTGCCGGGTGGCGGTGGTAGGGGGCGGTCCTGCAGGTTTAACCGCGGCCTACTATTTAGCCTTAGCCGGACACCAAGTAACACTAATTGATGCCGGTCCTCAGCTGGGGGGAATGCTCCGCTACGGTATTCCGGATTATCGGCTGCCGCAGGACTTATTAGATCGGGAAATCAGTGTGATTACCCGGCTGTGTAAGGAAGTGATTCTCGGCCAGGAATTAGGCAGAGACTTTACACTGGAACAGCTTAAACAAGACTTTGATGCTGTATTTTTAGGTATTGGCTGCCAAGAAGCTCAACTGCCGGGCTATGAGAATCAGGATCTGCCGGGAGTGTACAGTGGAATCGAGTTTCTGCGCAGCGTTGCCCTGGGCAGGCCAGTTGCGCTGGGGAAAAAGGTAGCAGTGGTTGGGGGAGGCAACACTGCTATGGATGCTGCCCGCACTGCAGTCCGCCTGGGAGCGGAAGAAGTGACTGTGATTTATCGGCGCTCCCGGGAGGAAATGCCCGCTGAACCCATCGAGGTTGAAGAAGCGCTGGAAGAAGGGGTGCAGTTTTTATTCCTCACCAACCCCAAAGGGTTTAGAGGGGAAGCACAGCTGGAGGCCCTGGAACTGGTTAAAATGGAACTCGGTCCGCCAGATGCTTCAGGGCGGAGGCGTCCGGTGGAAATCCCCGGCAGCGAATACATTCTGCCAGCTGACACCGTGATTTTAGCATTAGGTCAAAAAGTGGATCAAAAGCTCATCGCCCAGCTGGATGTGGAGCAGACTAGGTGGGGCACCTTTACTGATCAGCCCGCCGCTGGCGTGTTTGCAGCGGGGGACTGCGTTACTGGGGCAGCCACTGTGGTTGAAGCAGTTGGTGCGGCTAGGGCGGCAGCTCTTAAAATTGATGCGTACCTTACCGGAAAGCCAAGCAAACCAGAACACAGCTTTGCTGTCAGCCGGGGAGAGCTGGATGAACTGGATCCAGCCGAGTTTGCGGCTCGGCCAAAGCTTCCGCGGCAAAAACCAAAGCAGCTTGCAGTTTCCGAGCGGATCGACAGCTTTACCGAATACTGCTTCAGCTATACCCCGGAGCAAGCCCTTCAGGAAGCGCAGCGCTGCCTATCCTGCGGCTGTTTGGATGTTGCCGATTGCGAGCTGCGGCTGCTGGCTGAAAAGCTGGACATTGAGGCGGAGCAGTTTGCCGAGACGCCAAAACGCTATGCTCTAGATCAATCCCATCCCTATATCCACAGGGATCAAAATAAATGCATTTTGTGTGGCAGATGCGTTTCCGCATGCCGGGATCTAGCTGGCCACAGCGTGCTCGGTTTTGTCAGCCGCGGCTTTGAAACTACAGTAGAACCGACGCTGGAACAGCCGCTGGCCGAGGTGTGCCAGTCATGCGGCTTGTGCACCACTGTCTGTCCAACTGGAGCGATTACCCTTAACTATCCTTGGGTAAAGCGGGGACCGTGGCAGGCAGACAAGGTAATCGAAACAACCTGCCTCCAGTGCGGTATTGGCTGCGGACTGGAAGTTTCGGTAGTGGAAAACAAGATTGTTGGCGTAACTTCCCCGATCAATCATCCGGTCAACGAAGGAGTTTTGTGCTCCAAAGGCAGCTTTAATTATGATTGCTTATTTAATAATCGCCTTACTGAGCCCCAAATCAAAACCGAGGCCGGCTTGAAGCCTGTCAGCCTTGACGAAGCTGTAGCGGTAATTGCAGATCGCCTGAACGAAATTGCTGAGCAGTACGGTCCGGGCAGTATTGCTGTTTTAGCGTCACCTAACTTAACAAATGAGGAGTACCTCAAATTGGCTGAATTTGCCGCCTGCCTTGGTACAGATAACCTGGTCAGCACTGATCCCAATGCAGCGGCAGTCGGGGCATCCCGCAGGTCGCTGGCAGATCTCGATACTGCTGATTTTGCAGTTGTGCTCAATGCTGATTTACAGCAGGACTACCTGCCTGCAGCGAGCAAACTGTACCGATTAATCCGCAGCGGAGTTAAAGTGGCGGTGGTAGGGGAGGAATGCTCTGGATTTGAACGCCATCCTGTCCTCCATGTGAAACTACAGCAGAGCCAAATTGAACAGCTGATCACAGCCCTCAGCAGTGCAGCATCCCCAAGGGAGGCTGAGGAGCTAATCGCTGAATTTGCGCCGGAGATCCGAATTGCTCTTGCTGAGCTGATCATCGATTATCTAAAGGCTGAGCACCCAGTATTAGTGACTGGGGAAAACAGTTTATCAAAACCAGCGCTGCTTGCCCTTAATCAGCTGCTGCAGATTGGGGCGAAGAGCAGCAGTCTGCTGCTTCTCCACAACAGCGGCAACCGCGGTGGACAGCTGCAGGCTGGTTTTGCCCGCAGCACCACTGCCCTCGACCAGATCCGCGCCTTAATTGTAGTTGATACGGATTTAGATGTGCTGGCGGAAGCAGCACAGTGCGAGTTTACAGCAGTAATTACTCCTAATCAAGGGGTGGAGCTGGCGGCAGCTGATGTGATCCTGCCGGGCTCTCATTTCCTGGAGACTGACGGCACCGCTGTGAACTTTGAGGGGCGGGTGCAGAAATTGAACCGAGTACTCACTCCCCCTTCAGGGAAAGACAACCTGGAGCTGTTAACCTGGCTTGGTCAAGCGGTACAGAGCAGAAAAGCAAAAGTGGGCAGTGGTATTGGAGGAAATCCGCAAGCTGTCCAGAAAAAATAATATAGCTTGCGAGTTAACCACCATTCAGAAGGGAGGAACTGCCCCTGTATTTACTGTTAGCTATTCTAAGTGATCCTGATCAGGTACCATATGTTCTCGAAGGCTTTCTGCGTGTTGGGATTGATCGGGCAACTGTTGTTGACAGTATCGGGATGGCCCACTTGATGGCCGATCGTGTTCCGGTTTTCTCTCGCTTTGCCACATTAGGTGTTAGTGAACGTTTTAATCGCATGATCTTTGTAATTTTGAAAACAGAAGAGCAGGTAGATGGTGCTATTGATGTGATCCAGGAGGTAGTTGGGGATCTCAATCAGCCGGAAACAGGAGTTGTCTGTGTACTGCCTGTTGCCCGGGCATTAGGCTTAGATGACAAAACAGGCTCTCGTGACTAATCACGAGAGCCTGTTGTCTAAGGCAAAGATTGCTTCCCGAATTACTTCCGCAGCAGTTGGATGGGGGAAGATCAGCTGCTTAATTTCCTCAAGCTTGACTTCCAGATCAATCAGGGCAGCAGCACCCCAAATGATTTCTGAGGCGGTATTGCCGATCATATGCACGCCAATCAGCCGGCTGCTGCTTTTATCAATCAGCACTTTGCAGATCCCGTCGCCGCCCTCCGTTTCAGCAACATAGCGGCCGCTGTAGCGCATGGAAAGGCTGATTGACTCAAAATCGATGCCTTTCGCTTTGGCACTGGCCTCAGTCTCGCCAACCCCCGCTACTTCTGGATTGGTGTAAATTACAGCGGGAACCGCATGGTAGCGCATCCGGTCCTGTTTGCCGAGGAGGTTGTTGATGCAGACCTCTGCTTCCCGGTAAGCGGTATGGGCGAGCATGGAACGACCGTTGACATCTCCAGCAGCGTAGATACCCGGCACATTAGTCTGACCGTATTCATTGACTTTAACCGCTCCCCGCTCCAGCTCAACATTGATCTTTTCTAGACCAAGCCCGGTAACATTTGGCCTGCGGCCAACACTGATCAGCACTTTCTCAGCCGGAACAAATTCCTGGCTGCCGTCCTTTTCATAAACTACCCCGTCTGCTGTAATTTCAACTACTTTAGAGCTGAGGTGGAAAGTGATTCCCCGCTTTTGATAATTCTTCAGGAGAATCGTGCTGATCTCCCTATCGGTATCGCCAGCAATATGGTCCAGCATTTCAATTACTGTCACCTGACTGCCAACCGAATTGAAATAGGAGGCCATTTCCAGCCCAATTACACCTCCGCCAACAACCACTAAAGATTGGGGCACTGCTTCAAGGTCCAGGATTTCCCGGCTGGTGACCACATAACCGGCCTGATAACCTACTTCAGCTCCCGGAATTGGCGGCATGATTGCCGAGGAACCAGTTGCAATCAGTAAGTTTTTCCCCCGATAAGTTTCTCCGCCGGCAGCAACCTCAAACCCATCGCCGGTTGATCCAAGAATTTTACCTGCTGCCTGCACCACGTCAACCTTTAATGCCTTCAGTTTTGCATTAATGCCGCCGACTAAAATTTTCACCACTTTGTTTTTCCGCTTAATTACCTTGGTATGGTCATAAGTTACCTTGTCGGCAGTAACCCCGTACTTGTCGCTGAAGCGGGCATAGTCATAGATCTTGGCGGAGTGGAGCAGTGTTTTTGAGGGAATGCAGCCTTCGTTTAAACAGACACCGCCGATAAAACGCTCCTCAATCAGCAGCGTTTTCAGACCGGCAGCTCCTGCCCTTTCACAGGCAAGATACCCTGCCGGACCGCCGCCGATCACGATTAAATCATAAATCATGGTTTCACCTGCCTATCCATTTTGATCCCTTTAACTGCAGCTTCAGCATGGTAAGAACTGCGCACTAATGGTCCTGATTCTACATGTTTGAAGCCGAGCTCAAGGCCAATTTCCTTATAGGTTTGGAAGGTTTCGGGGGTAACATACTCGATCACAGGGTGGTGGTTTCTGCTTGGAGCTAGATACTGACCAATGGTGAGCAGATCGCAGTCAACCCGGCGCAGATCCTCCATCACAGCCTGCACTTCATCCATAGTTTCCCCCAAACCGACCATGATTCCGGATTTAGTAATCATCTCTGGTTTGAGCTGTTTGGTCTGGTGCAGTACCTGAAGTGAGCGCTGATAGATGGCTTGGGGACGAACTGCGGCGTATAAGCGGGGAACTGTTTCAATATTATGGTTGAGAACATCAGGCTCCGCAGCGAGTACTGCCGCTAAGGCGTCTGGATCGCCTTTAAAGTCAGGAATTAACACTTCGATCTGGACTTGCGGATTACGAGCCCGCACCGCATTAATCACCGCTGCAAAATGGGAAGCGCCGCCATCCGGCAGATCATCGCGGGTAACAGAAGTGATCACAACATGTTTGAGAGCTAGTTCGGCTGCAGCTGCTGCTACATGCTCTGGTTCTGCAGGGTCAACCGGCTGGGGACGATTAGTTTCCACATTGCAGAAACTGCAGTTGCGGGTGCAGTATTTGCCTAAGATCATGAAAGTAGCTGTTCTGCGGCCAAAGCATTCAAACAGATTAGGGCAGCTTGCTTCTTGACAGACAGTGTGCAGTGATAAATTATCCATTAATCGCTGAACCTTCGTTACCTGCTCATTATTGCGATATTTAATTTTCAGCCAATCAGGTTTGCGCTTTCTCATTGGACATACTCCTGAGGTAAGATTGTAATTGTGCTTGAGTGAGCATTACTGGATTGTAATGAAAAACTTCACAGAAACTGTGCAGTACCTGCTGATACACGCCTTGAAGATCAATTTCTCTTCCTGTTAACACTGCCAGAGAGGTGACTTCCTTATCGGCAATCCCGCAGGGGACAATCCAGCGGAAATGCTCAAGATTGGTGTTTACATTAAAGGCAAAACCATGCATGGTGACCCAACGCTTGACCGCTAGGCCGATTGCAGTAATTTTGCCCTGGGAAACCCATACCCCGGTGTGATCCGGGTCACGAAACGCATTAATTTGATAATACCGCTCCAATAAGTTAATAAAAACCTGCTCCAGTTTATGTACAAAGCTCCGGAGACTGCGGCCGTGATGGTGCAGGTCAATAAACATATATCCGACAATCTGTCCCGGCCCGTGGTAGGTGACATCGCCACCGCGGTTGGTGCGGTACACCTCAATCTGCTGTTTTTGCAGCCACTCTTGGGGCATCAGGATATGCTCTGTTTTAGCCTTTCTACCGAGAGTAATCACGGGGTTGTGCTCAAGCAAAAGGAGCAGATCGCCGATTCGGTTCTGCTGCCGCATCACCAACAGCTGTTCTTGGACAGCCAATGCTTCAGCGTATGATACCAAGCCTAACTGGCACACTTCAAGATCCATGGCAACCGCTCCTCCTTATTTAACTGGCATCAGCTAACAGGCGCTGGATTTTGGCAGCCAGCACCGGCGACTCTTTTCTTACTTCGGCTAAATAGCGATCCATATCCCCGATGAAAGGAAGGG
>Ga0209537_1004689_pt1 | contig 11439 bp, 13 predicted proteins | sample BioPla4DNA1_FD_187698 | JGI IMG/M metagenome (GOLD analysis project Ga0209537, IMG submission 187698) | Biogas fermentation microbial communities from Germany - Plant 4 DNA1 (SPAdes) (version 2) | ecosystem: Engineered > Bioreactor > Anaerobic > Digestate | place: Bielefeld, North...
CGCAGCGGCCCAAAGCCGTAATCCAAAGTACTGTGTTTCTCCCGTACGACATCAGCAGGGGGCTGCATCCTGTTGGCGGGTGCGGTCGTTATCTGAGGGATCTCGGTCGCCTATTCGATGAACTCGGCTACCGCGTCGTGTATTTGCAGAAGGCAAAGAGGGACTTCGTGATGGAATACGATGGCTGGGCAGAGGTCCGCGGTGTGGCTTCTCCGGCCCGAGCCTATGGGGACCTCGTATTCGCCAGGCGCTGTTACGACCTTACACACGATGCCCAAGTCGTGTGTTATGGCAATCTGGAGGACTGCTATCCTTTTGTCAGACGCAACAGTTTTGCAGTTCAGCACGGGATTTGGTGGGATAAGCCAATGCCTTTCTGGAAGCGAAGAATCCAGGACGCTAGGGTGAGATTTGCGGCTTCACGGGTAGCTTTTGTCGTGTGCGTAGACACGAATTTTGCGAATTGGTATCGCACAAAGTGGCCCTCAGACAAGGATGTCTTGCGACGGCTTCACTACGTGCCGAATTACGCAGACACCGAAGTTTTCAAGCCGGGTCGAGCTGAGGGTGGTCGTCCTTTGCTCTTGTTTCCAAGGCGGTTTGAACCAAAGAGAGGCTATGAAGTATTCATTGAAATGTGTTATCGGCTGCGAGCCCTGGGACACGACTTTGACGTCGCAATTCTCGGGAGTGGGCCGTATGAATCAGAGGTGCGTCGGCTGGTTTCGGAGAAGCTTGGGGCCTCAGTTCGAGTCGAGTATGCCGATTTCGAGTCTATTGCACTATACTACAGACGCGCTTATCTGACCTTTATACCGACCCTGTGGTCTGAGGGCACAAGTCTGTCAGCCGTAGAAGCCATATGTTCTGGATGTCCGGTTGTCTGCAGTGATGTAGGAGGATTGGCGAATGTCATCATTCCAGGCTTCACGGGTGAGGTGTGTCCCCCAAGTGTTGATGCCTTTGTGAGGTGCACGTCTCGTTTGCTGAGTAATCCTACATTGAGGGAACAGATGTCAAGGAACTGCCTCTCGCTTAGGGACGCGTTGGGGATGCATAGGTGGAAAGAACGCATCAAGGATCTTATGGCTGTCTACCTTGGACAACCAGTGCGCCGAAGTGATTATAGCGCGGTGGAGTCCGCGCGGTAGTCTGCCAAACGCAGGAGGTTCAGTTACGCAAACAGACGAGAACCGTTCATGTTTGGTAGCTTGTTAAACTCTCGATTCTGTGGCCTGATGACGGCAATGTACGAGTATCATAATGGCGGTGCGCTATGCAGTAGGCTCTCCGTCGTAGCTGGCTGGAGCGTTGCCGTAAGTGGTAAGCGTCTTTTTACAGCAGTCATCACACTAATGAGCGGACCTAGAGGTGAAACTAGTGTTCACAAATAGGACCATACTTATTACCGGAGGCACCGGTTCTTTCGGAAACGCCGTCCTTAGACGCGTCCTGTCGTCCGATGTTTCTGAGATTCGTATCTTCTCGAGGGACGAGAAGAAACAAGATGATATGCGTAGGTTCTACAAGAGTGACAAGATTAAGTTCTACATCGGTGACGTACGCGACTTGGCCAGCGTTAGGAACGCGATGCACGGAGTGGACTATGTTTTTCATGCTGCGGCATTGAAACAGGTGCCATCGTGTGAGTTCTTTCCTCTCGAGGCAGTTAAGACCAATATCATTGGAACAGACAACGTTCTTACTGCCGCCATCGAGAGCGGAGTGAAGAAGGTCATTTGTCTATCCACTGATAAGGCAGTGTATCCGATCAACGCTATGGGCATGTCGAAAGCACTTATGGAGAAGGTAGCCATTGCGAAGTCAAGGACCGTGGATCCGGACAAAACGCTAATATGTTGCACGAGATACGGCAACGTCATGGCGTCGAGAGGATCTGTGATCCCCCTGTTCATTGAGCAGATTAAGAGTGGACAACCTCTCACTGTCACAAACCCGAAGATGACAAGATTCCTGATGACTCTTGACGAGGCAGTCGACTTGGTGCTGTTTGCATTCCAGAATGCAAAGGCAGGCGATATCTTGGTGCAGAAGGCGCCGGCCGCGACAATAGGCGACCTCGCCCAGGCAGTGAAGGAGTTATTCGGGGCGGACAATGAGATAAAGATCATTGGCACCCGTCACGGTGAAAAGCTGTATGAGACGCTGCTGACTAGAGAGGAATACGCAGTTGCCGAGGATCTAGGTAGATTCTTTAGGGTCCCGGCTGATTCTAGAGATCTCAATTATGACAAGTACTTCGTAAAGGGCGATGAGAGATTATCTTTAGATAGGGAGTACAATTCCCACAATACAGAGAGACTCACAGTCGAGCAGGTTAAGAAGAAACTTCTTGAAGTCGAGTATGTTAGGAGAGAGTTAGGTTACTTGGCTTCGAACGACGCGGCAGCAGCTGGCGATATCTTTCTGTAGAGATCCAATGGAGGTACTGTAGATCGTGAAGATACTAGTTACCGGAGCCAAAGGCTTCATCGGCAGCAACCTCGTCGCTGAGTTAAGGAATCAGGGCTACACCCGCATACTTGAGTACGACATCGATACTGACCCGGAGCTGCTGGACCAGTACTGCAGTCAGGCAGACTTCGTTTTTCACTTAGCTGGGGTCAATCGACCGAAGGATCCATCTGAATACGTCACCGGGAACGAGGGTTTAACTGCGAAGCTGCTAGATTGCCTAAAAAAGCACAAGAACATTTGTCCTGTTATGTACTCGTCATCCATACAGGCTGCTCTCGATAACCCATATGGGCGAAGCAAGAGGTCTGCAGAGGAGTTGGTGTTCGCCTATGGTAGAGAGACTGGGGCCAAGGTGTTGGTATACCGCTTTCCTAATGTCTTCGGGAAGTGGTGTCGTCCCAACTACAACAGCGTTGTAGCTACATTCTGCTACAATATTGCACGTGGCTTGCCGATTTCAATCAACGATCCCAATGCCTCTGTGACCTTGGTTTACATTGACGATGTGGTCCGGGAGTTGTTGAATGCTCTTAATGGGAAAGAGAATCGGGTTGGTGACTTCTGTGCGGTTCCAGTTGCCTATACCACTACTGTTGGACGACTTGCAGAGTTGGTACGTTCTTTCGAGAAGAGCCGCAGTGAGCTAACTGTTCCGGATATGTCGGATGAGTTCACCCGGAAACTTTATAGCACTTATCTGAGTTACCTTCCGACGGATCAGTTCAGCTACTCTTTGAAGATGAACATCGATCACCGGGGATCATTCACTGAGTTCCTCAGGACTTCGGACAGAGGACAGGTATCCATCAACATCTCAAAGCCAGGGGTTGTTAAAGGAAACCATTGGCACCATACGAAGAACGAGAAGTTTCTTGTGGTAAGTGGAAGGGGCGTGATACGCCTTCGAAGAGTTGGTTCTGACGAAGTAATAGAGTATCATGTCAGCGGGGACAAGCTTGAGGTTGTTGATATACCACCCGGGTACACTCACAACATCGAGAACCTCGGAGATGGCGACATGGTGACCATAATGTGGGCTAGTGAGTGTTTCGATCCTGAAAGGCCCGACACGTATCCGCTGGAGGTATGATGTTGGCTACCATGGCCGTGAGAAAACTCAAACTCATGACCATTCTCGGGACAAGGCCGGAGATAATACGGCTATCCGAGATTATCAAGAAGTGCGACAGGTACTTCGATCATATCCTTGTTCATACTGGTCAGAATTGGGATTACACACTGAACCAGATCTTTTTTGAGGATCTCGATCTGAGACCGCCTGATCATTATCTTGGGGCAGTTGGTAACGACTTGGGCGAAACGATCGGGAACATCATCGCTAAGAGTTACAGGGTAATGCTGGAAGAGAAGCCAGATGCTCTCTTGGTACTAGGCGACACGAACTCAGCCCTGTCAGCTATCTCAGCTAAGAGATTGAGGATCCCGATCTTCCACATGGAAGCTGGCAACAGGTGCTTTGATGAGAATCTACCAGAGGAGACGAACCGCAGGATCGTTGATCACATAGCAGATGTAAGTCTTTGTTACAGTGAGCACGCCAGAAGGTATCTGAATTACGAAGGAGTTCCAAAGGAGCGTACCTATGTCGTCGGCTCTCCGATGGCCGAAGTGCTGACTGCCAATATCCACAAGATTAAGAGCAGTCAGATCCTCGATAAGCTGGGTTTGAGCAAAGGAGGGTACATTCTTCTCTCTGCTCATCGCGAGGAGAACATTGACATTGAGCAGAACTTCTTTGCTCTGATGAACGCGGTTAATGCAATGGCCGAGTACTACGATATGCCCGTGATCTACAGTATGCACCCACGCAGTGCTAAGTTTATCGAGCAGAGGGGGTTCAAATTTCATCCCAACGTACGAACTTTCAAGCCATTCTGCTTCTCTGACTATAACCGGCTCCAACTGGATGCTCTCTGTGTAGTTTCTGATAGCGGTACCTTGCCAGAAGAAGCGTCATACTTCAAGTTTCCGGCTGTATCTATTCGTACCAGCACCGAACGTCCGGAATCTATGGACAAAGGCAATTTCATTATCGGAGGTATCACAACCGATCAAGTACTGCAGGCAGTTGACCTTGCGGTCCAGATGCATAGACAAGGTGATCGTGGGGTGGATACTCCCGACTACGTCGACGAAAACGTAAGCACCAAAGTGGTCAAGATTATTCAAAGCTACACTGGCATAGTGAACCGGATGGTCTACAGGAAGGGGTAACACCATCAAGGGTTGCACCCTCGGTTTACTCGCTATCCTATGACTCGTCTGTAAGGCTGTATGTTACTGGAGCTCGTGTTCATGCAGGTTTCAGAGCAACAACATTATCTCTAGAGTGGGAAAGACGGGTCCCCGATGCTAAGAGGTACATTGGCGTAAACAGTAGCATAAACACCGCATCTGGTGGAGTACCGCATCTGTTGAGTAGGTGGACGTTAGTGGGAATTGTCCGTGGACCTACAGGATGGTCATGTGCCGCTTTTCCACAGCGGGCGGAAACTCCGGGTGTAACTCGATTGCTTGATCCCCCAGAGTTTGTAGCCTTACGCCTTGACAATAATGCTGTTCATAGGCCCTCAGCGGTCAAACCGTGGTGCGGACGTGCTAGGCCGTCCTACTTAGGCGGGCGACCTCGGCTATCTGGGCGGAGGATGCCAAATCTTTAGTACCGCAGGGGGCGGGGAACGAAGTGCCTGCAGTCAGCGTTGTTGTACTAGTCTACAATGCAGAACGGTACCTGTAAAAGTGCATGTCGAGTCTAAGACGCCAGACCCTGCAAGACATTGAGATCATTCTCGTGAACGATGGGTCAACTGACCAAAGCCTTCGCATCTGCGTTGCGGCTGTCAAGCAGGATGACCGCATTAGGGGTGATCAACAAGCCAAACGGTGGCGGGTCCTCTGCGAGGAACGTCGGTCTGGACGTAGCTACCGGCCATCATATCGGTTTCGTAGACTCGGACGACTGGGTCGAGCCGGGGATGTACGAGGCGATGTACCGCAGAGTTAGCGAGACAGATGCTGATGTGTGCATATGTAAAACGACATAGTCGAACGGAATGGTAGGCCCACTTCGATTATGTTGTCTCTCGATCAAGATCGATACGATCATCATGGGATTGTTACGCGTGTAGTAGCAGACATGTTGTGGGGGCCGACGCCTGACTGTGGTGCAGGAGTGATCATGGTAGCGTCTGGCGCTTGATAGTAAAGCGCGAGCTGGTTGAAGAGCACCATTAGCGACTTCCTGGTGACATCTATTATATGGAAGATCTAGTTTTTTGTGTACAGACGTTAACAAGCAGTTCTTCACTCAATATTGAGCAGGGTCTTCACTACCGTTACACGATTCGTGCCGATTCCGTCTCTCATGCTTACCGCAATGACATGCTTGACAACTCCCGCAACGTGTTCGGGAGACTCGGAGCCGCATTAGGGGAGTTGCCTAGACGCTTTCCGGAGCTGAGGCATAGGTTAGCCCTAAGGTATATAGGCTTGTGTCTTGAGACGATAGCAAATGAAGCTCATCCGGACAACCGAAGGAGCATTTGTGACAAGATCAGGTTAGTCTGGTCATTATGTGAGGACCAGCGGCTTCAGGATTCTGTGCAATCGGTCGATAATCGGGTACATACGCTTCGGGCAAGATCCGTGTTGGCAGCCTTAAGGCGGCAATGGGTCGTATATCCTTTCCTCTATTACCGCCTGCGCAACCTCCTGGTCCGACTTAGGCGGTTGTTGTGCAGGTGATTTACTTGGATCGCCTATTATGAGCGCTTTAGATTTAGAATCAGGTCAGCCGACGAGATGTCGGGCTTATATAGGGAGCACAGTGTTGGCAATCGCGGCAACCATTGCGTTCCGCCGCCCGACAAGCATCGGGAGTGCAGAAGCTGCTGTGATGATCGCGGTTAGCCAATATGGCATTCATACGGGAATCATGGATGGTCTCCTGCACCGTCTCAGTAGACTCGTGATTGGCACACAGGTAGTAGTAGGCATGAGACCGATGCCACCTTAGGCACTAGCTGTCCTGGATAGGGAATGCATTGATATTGCAATAGATCGGCTCGACGTACAGGTTTATAGACGGTGAACATGCAGCGACTTCAAAGGCTGAATGCTCAAGGCAGTTGCGTCAGCCGGAGCCACAGCATCCGCCCGCACGAGAGTCTGTATGTTCATAGGAGCGAAGACGGTTTTCTGTCAACACGAAGCCCGACGGGTAGACCTCGTATATTGCAGGCCATTAGCGCCTATCGGGTGCCTTGTTAGATTTTTGCAGCATGTGAGGAGAATGAGTCAGTTTGTTAGGGGACAAGTGGTTTGCACCTGTCCGGTTCTAGGGGACAGCCGTTGCCGTGAAAGTCCCTTGGCTCTACATGGGGGTGTAACTATGAGACACGACGGTTTTTGTCACACAATACTGCTCTATGGCCATGGCGGCAGTGGTAATCGCGGGTGCGAAGCAATAGTTCGAAGCACCGCACAGATTCTCCACGACACATTAGGAAGGGACACTGAGATCGGCGTTGCGTCCGTACGTCCGCACGAGGATGATCAAGCTGGCATACCGTGCGTCTCGCAGGTTATCGCTCATCGGGCCGGACGAGGCACGCCAGCATGGTTTATGCGGCAGTTTGTAAAGAGTGTTCTACGAAATCCCATGCTAGCTGAGAGTATTGCACTTCATCGGATGACCGAAGTCGCCGGTCGGCTGATGCTTGCCTGTCGATAGGCGGAGACAACTACTGCTATGGCAAGCCATACTGGCTCTACGCAATCGATCGCTCACTAAGGCGGATCGGATGCAAAACGGTTCTTTGGAGCTGCTCGATCAACCCTGAGCTTATTGATGACGACATGCTGTCAGACCTTACCCAGTTCGATTTGATCACCGCTCGCGAGTCAATCACCTATACCGCCCTCCTTGAAAGAGGGGTCTCGGCGAACACCAAGCTCTACCCTGACTGTGCGTTTGCCATGAAGAGCGAAGAGATTGACCTACCAGACGGGTGGCAAGAGGAAAACATGATAGGGGTCAACGTTAGTCCGTTGATCTCGAGTTATGCTAGTAAAAGAGGAATTGTCGAGCAATCTGTGTCCAGATTAGTTAAGCACATCCTCGATACCACTGGGTACGGTGTCGCACTTATCCCGCATGTTACCTGGAAGGACAACAACGATCTTGCCCCGCTGTCTCGCATCCATAGTGCGTACAAGCACTCCGGGCGAGTGATCTTAGTCAGCGGGGAATATCGAGCGCCTCAGATCAAGTACTTGATCTCCAAGTGCAGAATGTTTGTAGGCGCGAGGACCCATGCGACGATTGCAGCCTACTCCACGGGAGTGCCAGCTCTCGCGCTGGGCTATAGCGTCAAAGCCAGAGGCATAGCCCGTGACCTGTTTGGTGATGAGCGAGGGCTCGTGATTCCTGTACAGGAGCTGGATTCTGAGGAGCAGCTGATCAGTGCCTTTGAGACATTTCGAGAGAGGGAGTTAGAGCTACGTGCCCGCCTTCGGCAGATCATGCCTGGATATGTTAGGATGGCTAGTGAAGCAGGTGCTGAAGTCGCTCGGCTGCTGATATAGCGGTGGCTCGCTCGCCACGTAAGCGATCTCGAAACGGAGATGGTCAAGCGGTGTTAGTGATGGCTCTTTAGCCCCCTAACCGAATTGGAGAACTGGCATCAAGATGGTACAATCTAAGTAGGGGGTAGTGATCCCGGTAGCCAGGAGATACGGGATCTCCAGGCACACTGTTGACAATTAGGTTTGGTCTAGCCGTAAGCGTGGTTCTGTCGTCGCGTTCCCCGAGGCAATTTAGGAAAGAACCTCTGAGAAGGTCTACAGGTTATGCAAGGAGTTGCAGATCTTGAAGCCCCAGAGAGAGTGTGTAAACGTCCCACCCACGGCGCCTAGCTTGGAGGATCACGGTTACTGGGCCTAACCAGCTATGGGAGATGGACATGAAGTATGGCTACATACATGGCGCGGACAGGTTTTTCTTTCAGCTATAGCTAATTGATGTTTTCGATAGGAGTGTCATCGCTTACCACCTCGGGCTCACCTGCACCGGCTCTGATGCATGCAGAGTGCTTAGAGAAGCCCGCAGGAAGCGAGGGATCCTAGCAGGGTCGCTTATGCCGATAGTCCGGACCGACAACGGTCCTCGGTTTGTATCCAACGTCTTCGAGGCTCTCCGCCAGGCTGAGGGGATTACCCACGAGAGGATCTCTGTGAGGACCCCAAATCTCAATGCCCACATTGAGGCGTTTTACTCAATACTCGAGGATGAGTGCTACAGCAGAAACGAGTTCACGAGCTACAGCCAAGCCTATGCAGAGATAACCCGCTACATGAGGTATTACAACGAACGAAGGGGACATGGGAGTCTGTCGATGATGTCCCCATGAATATCTACAAGCATTCATGAACGACTCGATTAAAGCTAAACCATTTGCCGCATAATCTCCAAACTTCGGGGGCCAGGGCGATACGCGAGCTGCTGAGGTATGATTACTATGTGACCGGCAGCGATCAAGTTTGGAATCCGCACTCTTACAGGGACGTTGGAGGATCCTATTTCCTGGATTTCGTTGATGAGGGATCCAGGAAGATCTCGTACGCTGCGAGTATAGCCGATGATATCGATGAGAGGTTCTATCCTGACTTTGCGAATTATCTAACCAGCTTCGACTGGATCTCTGTTAGAGAGAAATCGGCAGAAAAGTTGCTTCGTAAGCTGATTGACAGACCCGTACACGTGACCCTAGATCCGACTTTGCTGCTGAGCAGGGACGTGTGGACACGTGTTTCTACTCCTGTCAGCATCCGAGGCAAGTATGTCGTGGCTTATGACCTTGTAAGGAGTCCAACTCTATCACTAGTAACCAACCTAATCGCCCGGCGGCGACAGTGCAGTGTTATTAGCTATTCGACTAGAGAAAGATATGCAAATCAGTGCGGTTCGTTTTATTGCTACAACCCCATGGAGTTTGTCGGCCTTATCAGTGGGGCAGACTTTGTTGTCACCAGCTCGTTCCATGGGATGGCGTTTGCAATCCTGTTCGGTAAGCCGTTTTATGCAGTGCTACACCCCACGAGGGGATGCCGGATGGTCGATCTCCTCGGTGCCTTGGGGCTGCAAGACAGACTTATAGCGGATCGTGTGAGTCCCTCTCTACTTGACAACTCTAGCATAGACTACGAGGCTGTGTACGCTACACTTTCGGTCCTGAGGGCGAGATCAATGGATTTCCTGAGGGCTGCCTTGGATGTTCACTAGCCTGAGATTGACTATGCGTATATGTGTAAGAGACCCTTACTAAGGCATCTGGCTAGTAACTGTTCAATGAGCTGTGAGAGTTTAGGGGAGCTGGAGCAGCGCACGCAGCCGCTTCTAACGGATCGTAACCCCGACATACTGTGCAGGTGTTGAGAGTGGTGCATAGGCCTACCGCTCGTCTCCATAGTAGTCCTCGCGTCTATACCATGGTATTACAATTTCTGGCTGAGTGCTCGTATGGAGTCGGGAAAGTGATGCTGCACGCCTTGGCGAAGGCAAAACTCACCTGTCGTGCGACTCGTTGACTAGGAAGGGGATAACGATGTTCGAAGAGACAGTAACTGAGTCCCCTAGGCAATCTGGGGCCAAGACTGAGCGCGTTTACGCACAGAAGAAAGACTGCTGCGGCTGTGGGGCTTGTATGAATATATGCCCTACAGGAGCGATTACCATGGAGTGTGATTCAGACGGGTTTTTCTTTCCTCGGGTTAATCAGAAGTTGTGCGAGAATTGTGGCCTATGCAGGCAGGTCTGTGCTTTCAGAAGCGGACGGTTAAGTCGACATGAACCCCTGGCCGTGTTTGCAGCTGTTAACAGAGATAGGCGAGTCTTGGCCTCGAGCGCTTCCAGCGGCGTGTTTGCTGCTTTGGCCTCACTGGTGTTTGAGGATGGGGGCGTGGTCTTTGGCTGTGCATATAGCAGTGACATGCGGCCACGACATGTTTGTGTCGAAGACCCGGGTGACCTGAGAAAACTCCAAGGCTCCAAGTACGTGCAGAGCGACATTGATATGTCCTACGCTGAAGCGCGCAGATACCTTGATGAGGGGCGGCGGGTTCTGTTCACAGGTACACCCTGTCAGATTGTTGGACTAAGGTCCTATCTCGGAAAGGAGCACGAGAATCTAGTCACGGCAGATTTAATATGCCACGGCGTTCCTAGTACAGGCTTATTCAGGGATTACATTAAATACTTGGAACAGCAATTAGGGGGTACGGTTGTCGACTTTCGATTCCGTGACAAATCTAGAGGGTGGGGAATTCTGGCGATGGTGGCCTACAAAAGCAACAGCACGTTGTTGCAGAGAATACTCCCACCAACCTCTTTTTCGTACTATTGGTACTTCCTGCAGGATTACACATTGCGTGAGAGCTGCTATGAGTGTGTCTATGCAAACACCAGCAGACCTGGAGACTTCACTATGGGCGATTATTGGGGTATCGAGAGGGCGCACCCAGATATCGACCCGAGAAACGGGGTGTCAGTCTTGCTGGTAAATAGCGAGAAGGGGATGACCCTCATAGATAGGTTAAGTCAGTTTCTGCAGCTCACAGAGTCGAATCTGGAGAAGGCCTTGGCCTGTAATCCTCGGCTGAGACAGCCGCCGCAGATGACCGCTCGGAGAATGACGATATTCCGGGCATATAGAGAAGGCGGATACCAGGCTCTGGAGCATTACTTTGAAAACGAGATGCGGAGGCAACGGGTGTTGGCGAGGCTGAAAGCGCTGGCGCCCCGACCTATCAAGTGGGCCGCAAGGAAGCTCTTGGGGCGTTGAGACTCGCTAGTGTATGCTCGCGGCTGTACGAGTCAGCGTAGCTAGGCCATCTAGAGGTGATTTATTAAGAGATGATTATTAAACGAATGAGGCAGATAGC